>QMCE01001044.1_pt1 | contig 14957 bp, 14 predicted proteins | sample 1821851 | NCBI WGS metagenome assembly QMCE01 (sample SAMN09453174, study PRJNA476694) | Termite gut metagenome, whole genome shotgun sequencing project. | isolation source: worker | host: Odontotermes sp. | place: South Africa:Pretoria | collected 2016-01-28 | reverse complement strand
CGGCGGGTTGCGGATTGTGCGCGCGGCAGGCAGGGTGTCTGAGCTTGAAGAGCGCCTCGCGGGGTGTGCGCCCGCCGGCACGGACATCGCGATGGGGCATACGCGCTGGGCGACGCACGGCGTGCCCGCGGAACGGAACGCGCACCCCCAGCCCTCGCACGACAGGCGCATCGCCGTCGTGCACAACGGCATTATCGACAATTTCTCCGCGCTCAAGCAGGCGCTCATCGAGAAGGACGGCGTTGCCTTCGCCTCCGACACGGACACGGAAGTCGTCTCGAACCTCGTCGCGAAGGAATATGCCGCAAACGGCGGCGATCTGACGAAGGCGGTGGAGACGGTGATTGCCGTGCTGGACGGCACGTTCGCGCTTGTCGTGATGGCGGCGGATCAGCCGGGGCTGCTCGTCGCGGCGCGGCGGGGAAGCCCCCTTGCCGTGGGCATCGGCGCGGGGTTCCACATGGCGGCGTCGGACGCAATCCCCATTCTCCCGCACACCCGCAGGGTCGTTTTCCTCGAAGACGATCAGGTCGCCACGCTCACAGCCGGCGCGTTCGAGCTGCGCGGGGGCGGCAGGCCGGTCGACTACGCCTGCACGGAAATCACCTGGTCCGCAGACGCGGCGCAGAAGGACGGGTACGATCACTTCATGCTCAAGGAAATCTTCGAGCAGCCCACAGTGCTGGAGAACATGTTCCGGAACCGCCTCCGCCTTCCCCCCGCCGCCGACGCGGAGCCGGAGTTCGTCTTCGACGGTCTGAACATCCCGGACGGGTATTTCAAAAGCATCAGCCGTATCGTGATGCTCGCGCAGGGCACGGCGTACAACGCCTGCATGGTCGGGCGGAACATTCTGGAGCGCACGACGAAAATCCCCGCCTACCCCGAGTACGCGGCCGATTTCCGCTACAGGGATCCCATTCTCGATCCGAGCGTCCTCGTCATCGCCGTCACGCAGTCCGGAGAGACGATGGACACGCTGCACGCTGTCCGCCTCGCGAAGCAGGCGGGGTGCAAGGTGCTTGCTGTCGCGAATGTCGTGGGGTCGTCGATAGCGCGGGAGGCGGACGGGGTGTTTTATCTGAACTGCGGCCCCGAGATCGGGGTGGCGTCGACAAAGGCGTTCACCGCGATGATTGCGGGGCTGTATTTCCTGGCTCTGCGGATGGGGCAGATTCGGGGGAGCATCGACACGGCGGAGCTTCGCCGCCGCGTGCACGATCTGCTCGGCATCGGCCAGCGCGTCTACGGCGTGCTTGCGGAGAGCCAGCAGATCCGCGCGATTGCGGAAAAGTATCAGGGCGCGACGAATTTTCTCTTCCTCGGGCGCGGCACAGGCTGGCCGCTGGCGATGGAGGGAGCGCTGAAATTGAAGGAAGTCAGCTACATCCACGCCGAAGGCTACGACGCGGCGGAAATGAAGCACGGCCCCATCGCGCTGGTGGACGAGAACATGCCTGTCCTCGTCATCGCCATCCAGGGCGGAAGGCGGTATGAGAAAATCCTCGGGAACATCCAGGAGATCAAGGCGCGGAAAGGCAAGGTGATTGCCGTCGCGACGAAGGGCGATCGGGAAATCGCCCGGCTCGCCGACGACGTCATTTCCATCCGCGCGGACTCGGGGATCATGAATTCGATCTGCTGTTCGATTCCGCTCCAGCTTCTCGCGTACTCCATCGCGGTGCTGCGCGGCTGCGACGTGGACAAGCCGAAGAACCTTGCGAAGAGCGTGACGGTGGAGTGATGAAGGACGCGGCGAGAGCGAAGCGGATAGACATTCTGACCCTGTTTCCCGGCATTTTTTCCGGCTTCCTGACAGAGTCGATTCCGAAGATTGCGCAGGAGAAGGAAGCGGCCGCAATCCACCTCCACAACATCCGCGACTGGAGCGAGAACAAACACAACAAGGTGGACGACCGCCCCTTTGGCGGCGGCCCCGGGATGGTGATGGCGTGCCAGCCTGTCGTGGACGCGGTGGAGGCGGTTCGGGGGATGGATGACGTTCCGGGGCGGCTGTTCTTTCTGACGCCGGAGGGGCGGCGCTTTGATCAGGCTGTCGCGGCCGAGCTTGCGGCCGAGCCGCGGATAACGCTGGTCTGCGGGCGGTACGAGGGGTTTGACGAGCGCATTTTCGAGATTCTCCGGCCGGAGCGGCTGAGCGTGGGGGACTTCATCCTGAGCGGCGGCGAGCCTGCGGCGATGGCGGTGCTGGACGCTGTTCTGCGCCTGTTGCCCGGGGTTCTCGGCTGTTCGGGGAGCGCGGAGGAGGATTCGTTTACGCTGCCGCTGCTGGATCATCCCCACTACACGCAGCCTGTGGAATACCGGGGGCTTTCCGTCCCGGAGGTGCTGCGCGGCGGCAACCATGCGGAAATCGCCCGCTACCGCCGTGCCTGCGCGCTGGAAAAAACCCGGATCTTTCGTCCTGATCTTCTCGGTGATATTCTCGAATAGGGAAGAGGTTGGGGGCGAGGGTGGCGCAGCGCTTGTCCTCAAGGTCGTGCGTTTGTTTTGAATGCCGCCTTTGGCGGCATTTTGGGGTTCAAAAAAATGCTTTTCGCGCCGCTTCCGTTGCTGTCGCCCTCGCCGCGTCGAGGGGGGCGGGCAGCGTGCAGCCCGCCGCGCGCTCATGCCCGCCGCCGCCGAACTGCCGGACAAGCGCAAGGCAGTTGTGCGGCGCCGCCGTGCGGCAACTGACCTTCACCACGCCCGGCTGTTCGCCCGAGACAGGCTCGTACAGGAACACAGCCACTTCCACGCCCGCCGTGTCCCGGAGAAGGCTGATAAGGTTCTGCGTGTCCTGCACGCCGCTCCGCGCGGCGATGAAATCCTTCCGCGTCAGCCATGAAACCGCCAGGCAGCCGTTTTCCAGCAGCTCCATCCGCGACAGCACCAGCGTCTGCAGCGTCCGCTCCGCGACGGAGACGGACTGATACAGCCGCGCCGAGGCGGCCTGCGGATTCGCCCCCAGCTCCACGCAGCGCCGCGCGGCGTCCAGGCAGGCTGCGGTCGTGTTTTCGTAGGAGAAGCGCCCCGTGTCCGTGACGATCGCGACCCAGAGCGCCTGCGCCGCCGCGGGCGGAATGCTCCAGCCCGCCGCGTCGGCGAGGCGGAGAACCATTTCTCCCGTGGAGGAGGCGTCGGGGCGGATCCAGACCGCTTCGCCGATGCCTGTCGTGCTTGACGCGTGGTGGTCGATGGTGCAGGCGGGGAGGGTTTGCGCCGCGGCGCGGTTTATTTCTTCGAGCCGCGAGGCTTCGGCGCAGTCGAGGACGGCGACGCAGTCGTAGCGGTTGTGCCAGTCGGGGTCGGCGTGGATGCGCGCCACGCCGTTCGGATCGACAAAGGCGAGGTAGTCGGGGAAGGGCAGGGGGTTGACGGCGTCGGCCGCGTAGCCGTTGGCGGAGAGAATTTCGGCGAGGGCGACGGCGGAGCCGAGGGCGTCGCCGTCGGGGCGCTGGTGGCAGAGCACGGCGACGCGGGCGCCCCGGTGCGCGTGGAGAAAATCGAGAACCTGCCGCATGCGGACTCCGGGAGAAGGTCGAAAGCGTTGTTTCAAAAAAAAAGCGACCCGCAACGGATCGCAAAAGCACAACGGAGTCGTTCGGGGACGCGGGAAAAGAGATGCCCCGCGTTCCCGAACGACGGTCGCCTCACCCTTCGCGCGTACTCTTCCGCGCGTCAGGGAAGCTGTATGTTGCCGCCGCGCGGGATGACGATGCCGCCCGCGCGCTCGCGCTCGTATTCCCGCGCCTGCTGCACAAGGTCTTCCACAGCCGCCTTGATGGCGTCGGGGAATTTTTCGCAGGCTTCCTTCAGATTCGCCGCCGCAATCTCCGCCTGCACGGGGATGGCCCCGCCCGGCGTCATGATCTGCGCCGTTCCCATGAACAGCGGCTGCCGCGACGCGTCCTCCGCGCCCGTCTCCGTCACGGGACGGAGGCACTGGATGGTTCCCACGCCCAAATCCGTGTAGTTTTCCGTGCGGTAGAGGTTTTTGGTGTTTACCCTGTTCGCTTCGGCGTCAATCTGGCTTGACATGGCTCTCCCTGTAGTGTGGCGCGCTCGCTATTCCAGTCCGGGTTCGGACGCGCCGGGCATGAGTTCCACTTCCTCCCACACGCCGTCCGCGCGCAGGGGGGAGGAGAACAGCGCGGACAGCCCCAGTTCCTGGAGCCGATCGCAGGCGCCCGCCTTCAGGCGGATTTTCAATTTCTTCCCCGCGCGCCCCGCGAGATCGCCCGCCTCGATGAGCATGCCGATCATCATGCTGGGAATCGCGGAGGTGTCGGAGACGTCAAGCACCACCTCCGGACTGCCGCTCTCGGCGGCAAGCCCGGAGACGATGTTCAAAAGCTCCATCCCCGCGCGGGACTGGTAGCGCGGGTCGAAACGGGATGTGACTTTCAGCACATTGCCCTGCACCTGGAACCGTGAGACGCCCGAAGCGCCGTTGCTGACGGAAGAGGTCATGGCGTTACGCTTCCTTTGCAGTGTCCGCGGCGGCGGGGGCGGCTTTCCGCACCCAGCGTTTCCGGCCGCGAACCTTGATGCGTGTGAATCCGGCTTCCTCGCGGTTGCGGACTTTGTTGGCTTTTTTCTTCTTCATGTAGCGGATCTTGAACTCCATTGACTCTCTCCTTTGCGGGACGCCCTGCGTTGTGAAATGTTATGAAAGATGAATGGTATATGTTTTCAGGAATTTTTCAAACGATTCCTGAAATAATCCGCGATTCCCGCGGCGGGAACGCGGCTCTGCTCCATGCTGTCGCGCTCGCGGACGGTGACTGTGCCGTTCTCCAGCGTGTCCGTGTCGACGGTGACGCACCAGGGCGTGCCCGCCTCGTCCTGCCTGCGGTAGCGCCGGCCGATGGCCGCGGTCTCGTCGTAGAAGGAATTGATGCCCTCGGCGAGAAGCTCCTTCATGATGTCCCGCGCCTTCTCCGGCATGCCGTCCCGCTTCACGAGGGGGAAGACGGCGACCTTGACGGGCGCGATGCGGGGGTGGAAGCGGAGCACGGTGCGGACGTCGTTCTTCTCCTTGTCCACCACTTCCTCGTCGAAGGCGTCGCAGAGGAAGGCGAGGGTGGCCCTGTCCGCGCCGGCGGCAGGCTCGATGACGTAGGGCGTGTAGCGGCGCTTCGTTTCCGTCTCGAAGTAGGAGAGATCCTTGCCGGAGAACTCGCTGTGCTTTTTGAGATCGTAGTCCGTCCTGTTCGCGATGCCTTCCAGCTCGCCCCATTCGCCCTCGCCCTCGGGGTTTTCGAAGGGATAGAAGTACTCGACGTCCACGCAGGCCTTCGCGTAGTGCGCCAGTTCCTTCTGCTCGTGCGGGCGGAGGCGGAGCCTGTCCTTCTTCATGCCCAGCGAAATGTACCAGTTGAAGCGCTCCTTCGACCAGTAGTCGTACCATTCGTCGTCCGTGCCGGGCTCGACGAAGAATTCCATTTCCATCTGCTCGAACTCGCAGGTGCGGAAGGTGAGGTTCTGCGTCGTGATTTCGTTGCGGTAGCTCTTGCCTGTCTGCGCGACGCCGAAGGGGGGCTTGACGCGGCTGGAATTCAAAATATTGAGGAAGTTCACGAACATGCCCTGCGCGGTCTCGGGGCGGAGGTAGACGGCGGAGGCGTTGATGATGCCGGCGAGCTTCTCTTTTCTCGCGGCCGGGTCGAGCTTCGCCATGTCGTCCACGGCGTTGAGTATTTCCTGCATCGGGTCGACGGATCCGAGGGAGGTGCGGAACATGAGGTTGAACTGGCGCTCGGGCGACAGGTCGCCGCTGCCGCAGACGGGGCAGACGTAGCCGGCTTCGGGGACGACGCCTTCAAGCTTTTTGCCGTCGCGGCGTCCGCCTTCGCGGTAGGTGACCTTCTCGCCCGGCGTGGCGCGGGGCGCCTTGTCCGCGCGGAAGCGTTCCTTGCAGTTCCGGCAGTCGACGAGGGGGTCGGAGAAGCCGGCGAGGTGGCCGGAGGCTTTCCATACGTCGGGGTGCATGATGATGGAGCAGTCGAGGCCGACGATGTCGCTCCGCTTGTGCACCATGTCGTTCCACCAGGCTTCCTTGATGTTGCGCTTGAGTTCGACGCCGAGGGGGCCGTAGTCGTAGCAGGCTTTGAGGCCGCCGTAGATTTCGGAGGACTGGAAGATGAAGCCGCGGCGCTTGGCGAGGCTCACGATCTTTTGCATAGTGCTTTCGGCCATGTTGTGCTCTCTTTTTTCAAACGTTTTTCGCCATGATGTCGGCCTGCGGGAAGCTTGGCGCAGCGTTTTTTCTTCGCTCGCTCCCGGGCTCCTTACGTGTTTTGCGGCGCGCAAAACACGAGCCCTTCGCTCACTGCGAAAAAACGCTTCGCCAACCTTCCCTCCGGCCGTGCGCTTTTTATTTGTTCCTGAGGCGGCGCAGAATTTCGACGCCCTGTTCTATTGTCTCGTCCTTCGCGCAGAACGCGACGCGGAAATGGGTGTCGCGCTCGGAGAAGCAGCCGCCGGGGATGACGAGAAGATTGTTCCGGATGCATTCCTCGACGAATTCCGTGCCCGTGCCCCAGGGCGCTTTCGCGAACGCGTAGAACGCGCCGCCCGGCCTGACCAGTTCGTACCCCGCGTTTTTCAGCCCCTCGTAGCAGAGGTCGCGCTTGCGCGTGTAGGGGGCGATGTAGGGGGACATGTCGAAGTCGATCGCGTCCACGGCCGCCATCTGGAAGGGCGTCGGCGCGCAGACGAAGCTGAACTGCTGGAACTTCGTCATCGCCTGCACCAGTTCCGCCGGGCCGACAGCCCAGCCGATGCGCCAGCCCGTCATGGCGTGGCTCTTCGACACGCCGCCGAGGGTGAGGGTGTGGCCGGGCGCGAAGTCCCGCATGCGCGGCGCCGCCCCGTCGTAGGAGAAGGACTCGTAGATTTCGTCGCCGAGGACGATGAAGTCGTGCTTCTTCGCGAGGGCGGCGACGGCCCGCATGTCGTCTTTGCCGTACACCATGCCGGTGGGGTTGGCGGGGGAGCCGAGGATGAGGGCTTTTGTTTTTGGAGTAACGAGCGCTTCGAGCTTGGCGGGGTCGATGCGCCAGTCCGGATAGGTGTCGAGCATGACCGGCTTCGCGCCGAACATGACGGCAAGCTGCTTGTACATGACGAAGGCGGGATCGGGAATGATGATTTCATCGCCCGGATTCAGCAGGGCCATGTACGACAGCACCAGGCCGCCGGAAACGGCGGCGGTGATGAGGAGCTGCTCCGGAGCGCAGCCCTTGAACAGGCCGGAGAGGAGTTTTTCCCGCAGCTGCCTGCCGCCCTGCGTGGGGGTGTAGGCGTTGTGCCCGGCCTTCATGGCGTCGAAGGCCTTGTGCTTCAGCTCTTCCGGCACGTCGAAGTCGGGCTTGCCGATGGAAAGGTCGACCGGGTTTTTCAGGCCGCTGGCGAGGTCGAAGATGCGGCGGATGCCGGACGCTTCGACCTGGTTCACGCGTTCCGCGAGATTTTTCATGCGCAGTCGCTTTCAGGCATACGATCAAAAGGCACGGAGCAAAGTCCGTGCCCTCGATCCGGAGTCAAAAAGGCGAATCGGCTACTTCTTCGTTTCTTCCTCTTCCTCGCCCTTCTTCTTTTTCTTCTTCATCGCGACCTTGATGGAACGGACTTTGGGCATGCCGAAAAGACCGTCTTCGGCGGAATTCCAGCGCTCCGCCGCCTCAAGCTTTTCCAGGCGCTCCAGACGGGTGAGGACGTTGCGGTGTTTCGAGGCGCTGCCGCCTGTGCGGAATGACGAATGGATGCTCACGAAAAAAACCTCCTGCGTAAAAAAAGAACAGCTTCTGCCAGTGAAAGAAAATGAAAAAATCGCTACGCCCCCGCGGCCGGCATGCGGACGACGGCGCCGGCGCCGACCTCCACCCCCAGCCGCTCCGCCACGTCCTCCCGCCCCGCCTTGAGAAGGAAAAACAGTTCGCGCCGGGGCGCGAGCGTCGAAAAATGCGTCGCCCCCTTCACAATCACCAGATCCACGTCGTTGAACAACTCCCGGAACTCCGACGACGAGCGCTCCTGCGAGATGCCGTACATCGCCGTACCCGGCGTCACCACTTCGATTTCCGGCGGGAATTCCGCCGTCGCCGCGTCCTTCTCCGTCGCCAGCAGGAACACCGGCTTCGCCGCGACAGTCAGGTACACCTTCTTGTCCAGCGCCGCCATCGCTTCGACAAGCGGCTTGTCCAGGGCTATTTCCCCGCCCCTGTTCGCGACAAGCATGACCGTCTCCGCCTTGCGGATGGCCGCGAGGAGCGCGTCCGTGTCGTCGCGGGCGGGGACGGTGTCGAGGCAGGCGAGAACCGCCTCCTGCATGTCGTCCCGGCCGAGGCCGGCGTAGTCGAGCATCGCGCCGGCGTAGGACACCTTCACCGCCTCCCGCAGGTGATCCATGGAGCTTGTCAGCCGCTCCGCCAGCAGCTTCAGAATCCCCAGCGCCACCTTGTCGCTGCGCGTCTTCTCATTCTCGCAGGGGTCTTTCACCCCCAGCGCGCGGCAGGCGATTTCCCAGCACCGGAGATACAGCGCCGCCGGATCCGGCCCGAGATCGCCGTCCTCCGCAATCTCGGACATCACCTTCAGGAGCACCTTCCTGTGGATGAAATCCTCGTCCGAGACGGCGCGCGCCGTATCCAGAATCAGCTTCAGCGCCCCCGGCACACAATCCGGCATACCTCTCATTTTTTCTCGCTCATCAATACACAGGCGTTCCCAGCTCCCGTATGGGCGCAATCCTGCACCCCCGGTACGGAGCCGGCTCCCGCGACAGCGTCACCCCCTCCATCGCGTAGTATATCTGCAGAAGCTCGTTCAGCCCCTGGTCGTTCGCCGTCTGTCCCAGCCCGACGGCGAGAATGTACTGCGGATCGCTCCCCGCCGTCCGGAAGATGAACGCCGGAATCTCCCGTCCCGCCGCCTCCCTGCCGCGCGCCGCCGCCTCCGCCAGCTCCAGTTCCAGCCGCTCCGGCAGATCGTTTTCCGTCGCCGCCTCCTTGCGGATGATGAGCGTGAAATCCTGCTCCGGAGGCCGGATGGCGGAGCGCGGGGCGGGCGCGAGCGTCCGGAGGTTCAGCCTGTTCGGATCCGCCGTCTCGATTTCCGCCGCGCCGGCGAGTCCCGCCGGCCGCTCCTCCTGCCCGCGCTTGTACCCTATGAAGTACGAGCAGCCCAGAAGCGCCAGCACCACTGTAAAGAAAATCAGTCCCGTGTCCAGCGCAATCACGAGTTCCCGGGGCGATCGCGGCCGGGGTTCCGGTTCCGGAGGCGGCTCCGCCTGCGGCGGGAGCGGCTCGTGCAGCTTCTCCGTGTGGCGGCGCGCGCGCAGTTCCATGCGCTCCGGAGCGGGCGGATCCGGCGGCACGGGGATGTACCCCCTGCGCGCCTCCGGCTGCGCGGACGGCGTCGGCTCCGGCTGCGCCGGCGCGTCGGCTTCGGGGCGCGCTTCCGCCCTGCGGCGCTCGACGAATTCCTCGCCCAGGGAGTCGTCTATGATGACGCCGGGCGCGTCGGTCGCCTCGTCCGCTCTTTCCGGCGTTTTCTCCGGCGCCCTGTCCGCCTCTCCTGCCTGGCCTGCCGTTTTCGCTTCCGGGTCAAGCCCCAGGGGCGTTTTGCCCTTGGCGCGTTTGGCGGCGAGAATTTCGTAGAGTTCGAGTTTTCTGCCGTCTTTTGCCATGCCGGTTCCTCAAAAGGACAGATCGTATCCCTGCCGCTCCCCGCTGTCAAGGATCCGTTTCCCCGAATCCCCCGCTTTGGAGCCTGTTGCCGCATCCCCGTTTTTTCTGAAACGCTTCCCTGTTTGCGTCGATAGAGTCGATAGACTGCACCGGACTCCCGGAAAACCACGCTGGCGGAACACGGAAAAAAGGCGACCCCCCTTCATGGAACAGCAATACGAACCTCTCTCCCGTACCGAACTCGACGCGGCTGTCAGAACCTATCTCTACTACGTCCGCGCGGAATGCGGCCTCGCGGACAACACCCTGGAAAGCTACGGCAGGGATCTCCGCGCCTTCCTCCACTACATCGGCCGCGACCGGACCCTCCGCTCCCTCGCCGGCGAGGACGTCACCGGCTACATCCACTGGATGGCGGACAGGGGGCTGACGCCCGCGACGCGCGCGCGGATGTTCGTCACGCTCCGCTGCTTTTTCCGCTTCTGCGAGTTCGAGCGCCTTGTCGACAAGGATCCCACGCAGTTCAGCGACAGCGCCAAGGTCTGGCGGAATCTTCCCCACGATCTGACGCCATCCGAGGTCACCCGCCTCATCCATTCGGAGAACGCCGCGAGTCCCCTGGGCCTCCGCAACCGCGCCATTCTCGAAGTCTTCTACGCCACCGGCGCGCGCGTGAGCGAGGTCTGCGACGTCAAGCTTTCCGACGTCGATCTGGATTCCCGCACCGTCCGCCTTTTCGGCAAGGGTTCCCGGGAACGCATGACGCCCCTCGGCAAGCCCGCCGTGGACGCTCTGCGCCGGTATGTGGAGGAGTCGAGGCCGCATTTCCGCTCGGAGGTCGTGCTGCCCCTCTGGCTTTTCCTTTCGCGGGCGGGGAAGCGCATGCACCGCGCGAGCGTGTTCCGCATCGTGAAGCAGGCCGCCCTCCGCGCGGGCATCACGAAGAATGTGTACCCCCACCTTCTCCGGCATTCCTTCGCCACGCACATGCTGGAGGGCGGCGCGAACCTGCGCGCCGTGCAGATTCTTCTCGGCCACTCGTCCCTGGACACCACGCAGATCTACACCCACGTCCACCAGCCGCATCTCGCCGAGGCGTACGAGGCGTACCACCCCAGGGCGTGAGGAGCGCGCCCCGCGGCATGCGGTCAGGAAAACACAATCGTATGGTTCTGCGTCGGGATGATGTGGTGCGCCAGATGGAGGCGCACCGCCGTCGCCAGCACCTGCCGCTCTATGTCCCGCCCCTTCCGGATCAAGTCCTCCACCTCGTCGCGGTGCGAGACCCGCGTCACGTCCTGCGCGATGATCGGCCCCTGATCCAGCTCCTCCGTCACATAATGCGCCGTCGCCCCGATAATCTTGACGCCCCGCGCCTTCGCCTGATGGTACGGCTTCGCCCCGACGAACGCGGGGAGGAACGAATGGTGGATGTTGATGATCCGCCCCTCCCATTCCCGTATGAACGCGGGGCTGAGAATCTGCATGTACCGCGCGAGGACGACGAGATCGATGCCGTTCTCCCGGAGCAAATCCAGCTGCTTCCTCTCCGCCTCCTCCTTCCCCTCCTTCGACACGGGGATGCAGTGGAAGGGGACGCCGTGGTGCTCGGCGAGCGGGCGGAGCTCTTCGTGGTTCGCGATGACCAGGGCCATGTCCCCGTTCAGCTCGCCCATCTGGTGCCGGAGAAGCAGATCCGCCAGGCAGTGCGGCGCGGTCGACGCCATCAGGGCGACCTTCGGGCGCGGCGAATTGAAATAGAGGTTCCAGCGCATGTCGTCGAACTTCTTCGCGACCAGGGCGAGGGCGGCGGGAAGATCGTCCCGGGAAAGGCGCGACTGGCCGATGTCCCAGACAAGGCGCATGAAGAAGCGCCGCGTGGCGTGATCCGAATGCTGATCCAGATCCGTGATGTTGCCGCCGTACTCGGCGACGAAGGTGGTGAGCGCGGAGACGATGCCCGTGCGGTCGGCGCAGGAGCAGAGAAGCGTGGCTGTGTCCATGGCGGTGCGTTTCCCCCGAAAAAAGAGGGCGGCCGGCCGGCCGCCCTGTGAACATGGCTGTACAAGTATACGGAATGCCGCCGAAAAGAAAAGAGCCGGTTGCCGGGGGAACTCATTTCCCTCCGCCGCCCTCCGGCGTCTCCGAACGGATCCGCTGTTCCAGGCGGATGCGTTCGCTCTGGCGGATGCGCTCCGACTGCCGCAGGCGCTCTGCCTGGCTGAGGCGCTCGCTGGGGCGCAGCGCGTGCACAGGCTCGTCCGCGGCGGCGGGCTGCGCGGGGGGCGCCGCTGGGGGCGCCGCTGGGGGCGTTTTCGCACCGTCCGGGGAGGGCGCTGTTGGCGCTGTTTCCGGCCGGGGCGGCTGGTTTTGCGGAGGGGAGGTGAAGGGCGTCTCTGTCGGAAGCGGGTTTTTCTCGTAGGACTCTGTTTCGTCCGTCTCCCCCCGGGCGGCGCGGACGCGCGCGGCCAGGCGCTTCGACGCGAGTTCGGCTTCCTGCCCGTAGGACAGGTGCGGCCTCGGCGCGGCCGCGGGGGCGGGCGCTGCCGGCGCGGCGGGGCGCTCGATGACGCGGGTGTCCTCGCTGACGGCGGCCGCGGCCGCCGGCGAGGGGACGGCGATGTTCACGCCCGTCCGGAGGCGGCTGGACTCGCTTGGGCGGTCGAAGCCGCCGGGGCAGAAGGCGCGGACAATGTCCTTCCAGGTCACGATGCCGAGAAGCTTCCTGTGCTCCGCCGAATCAATGACGGGCAGGCAGGAGATTTTCCGGCTGTTGAGTATCTTGATCGCGCCCAGGACGGTGGTGTCCGGCCGGGCGCACACGGGGTTCCGCGTCATGCTGACGCCGACCTTCCGGATCATGATGTCCTTGTCGCGCGTCTGCTCGTTGACCGTGCCGAAGAAGGGGCTGGCCATCCGGAGGATGTCCCTGTCGGAGACGATGCCGATGATGCAGCCGTTGTCGTCCACCACGGGCAGGTGCCGGAAGCGCACGGCGGCGAAAATGCCCTGCACCACGAGAAGGCTGTCGTCATAGGAGAGCACAGCCACCTTCGAGGACATGATCCCCGTCACCGGCCGCGCGCAGATGTCCCCGTTCGTCGCGTCCACGTCCGCGGGCGCGCCGGTGAAGGGGGACATGTCCCCCTGCTGTTCGCGGAGAATGGCCTGCACCTTCTCGTCCGCGCGCTGCCGCAGTTCCTCGGAGTGATCCGCGGCGGCATGCATGTCGCGCCGTTCGCGCTCCATGTTGTGCACCGACTTCGTGACAAGCCCCCGCAATCCCATCCAGCCAGGCATAGTCTCTGTTCCTCTCCGTTTCCAGTATACCACACCGTTCGGCACGGTGAAGTCTGTTGTCCGAATTCAGGAACAGGCCAGAGCGTTTTAGAAATTCTGTGATACTTGAATTTAGACGCGAGCTCGACCGGTAGCGAGTTTTCGCCGGCTGTTTGGCGAAAAGTCGCGTAAGGGAGATGGCGCGGCTAAATTCAAAGTATCACGAAAACTCTAAAACGCTCAGATCATACGGCGTACTGCAGCAGTTCCAGCCGTTCCTGTATCGCCGCCGCGCGCGCGTGGCGGCATTCCTCGCCTGCCAGCCGCGCGAAATGCCGTCCCGCGCGGGCAATGCGCTCCGGCCCGTGCTCCACGACCGCCGTCTCCCGCGTGAACGCGTCGACGTCCGGCCCCGTGGCGAAGCAGCCGTTCATCCCCGCCGTTTCCGCCGCCCAGGCCCCGAGGAACACCGTGCCGGCGGTCTCGATGCCGGCGAGGTGGCGCGCGTTGTCCATTGTCCGGAGCGAAAGCCGCGCCGGGGCGAGATCGTTCGCCGCCTCCACCGCGGCGTCGAGATGCGGCAGAAGGCAGAGCGCGCCGCGCCTGTCGAGGGCGCCAAGAAGCGCCTCCCCGTTCGGGAGCGGTTCCGCAAGGCGGCGCAGCTCGATGCGCACCGCCTCCGCAAGCACGCGGTCGTTCGTGAGCAGCATCAGAAGCCCGCCCGCGCCGTGCTCCGCCTGCGCAAGCAGGTCGAGCGCGACAAGCCGGGCGTTCGCGCTTCCGTCGGCGATGACGACGAGTTCGCCCTGCGCGCCTTCGCCGCCCGCGGCGGCGCCGGGCGCAAGCCTCCGTTTCGCCGCGTCCGCGGCGGCGCCGTCCGATCCGACGACCCTGTCCACCCGCCGGAGCAGGGGGGGCGCGCCGAACGCCATGGCCGCGACCGCCTCCGCGCCGGAGAGCCTGTAGACTTCGTCTATTCCCAGGCTGCGCGCCGTCGCGAGCAGGCGGGGGTCGATTGTTCCGTTCCTGCCGGCCGCGACGGCGGCGGCAATCCCGCCGACGCCCGCCACCTGCGCCGGCACGGCGTGCGCGAGGAGCGACATGAAGGAGCCGCCGCAGAGTATGCCGACGCGCCGGAGGGGGCGGACGAGCCTGGCGGCGCGGAGTCCCGTTTCTTCTCCGTGCGCGGGCTGCGCGCGCCTGCGGGACTCATGGAAGCGCCGCAGATCGACGCGCGCCAGGGAGAGCGCCGCGCGGAACGCTTCGGACACGTTTTCCCGTGCAGCCTCGATTTCCGCTTCGGGAATTCTGTCTCCCGGCGCGGCGCATCCTCTTCGTGCCGCGGCGAGTGCCTCCGCCGCGTTCTGTTCCGCTTCCGTGTCGGCGCCGCCTCCGCGCAGGGCGTCCCTCTGTTCGAAAACCTGTTTCGGCAGGCCAGTCTGTACAGCAAGCATTCTCTGTTCCGTCTCTGTTCCGTTGCGCCGGGAACAGCGCGCCGTGAAAATTTAGTTGAAAGGGGCAAAGCACAATGCTGTAAGTATTATCGAAGGGAATTGCCTGTTTCTTTGACCAAAGAGGGACGCAGGGGGAGGAAATCATGTCATCCACGCCGAACATGCAGCCGCATATGGAGTTCCGCCTTCTTGATGGCGAGGGTCTGGAACTGGCCGCTGCTCTGGCGGCGTCTCAGGCCGGGGTGGAGGATCCCGGGCTTGAGGGGTGGGGGCTGGGTATTTCCGGCGGCGTTCCCCTGAACGGGGAGGCGTTCGGGCTGTTTTTGCAGGGCGGCCTTGCGGGCGTTCTGTGGCTTGTCGCGCATCCGCAGGGGATAGCGGAGGTGGTTGCGCTGGTTCTTTCCCGGAAGCGCTGGGGCATGGGTTTTCTGGACATGATGCTGTCGGGCGCCGCCGCCGAGATGGGCAAACGCGGCCTGAAGGGTCTGTTCCTCAACCTCCCCGGCGGCGCCGAGTCGCTTGGCGAAAA
>QMCE01001043.1_pt1 | contig 14962 bp, 16 predicted proteins | sample 1821851 | NCBI WGS metagenome assembly QMCE01 (sample SAMN09453174, study PRJNA476694) | Termite gut metagenome, whole genome shotgun sequencing project. | isolation source: worker | host: Odontotermes sp. | place: South Africa:Pretoria | collected 2016-01-28 | reverse complement strand
AAGTGCATAATATGAACTGTACGATGAATAGATTATTGAAAACATCCATGGTCACGTTGCTTCTCGTCGTGGCGGCTGCGACCTCGGCCCATGCTCAAAAAGTAGGCATCAAGACCAACCTGCTGTATTGGGCCGCCGGCGGAACGATCAATTTCGGCGTCGAAGCGGCCGTGGCCCCCAGGATAACCATCGACATCGGACTTACGGGTAATCCGTGGTATTTCGGCAAAAAAGAGCTTAACAAAAAGATCTGGCACTGGACGGCACAGCCTGAAATCCGTTTCTGGCTCACCGAGGTCTTTAACAGAGACTTCATCGGAGTTCACGTCACGGCCGGATCATTCGACGCGGGGGGCATCAAACTTCCGTTGGGCATCTATCCCGACCTTGCTAATCACCGATATGAGGCCTGGATGGCGGGGATCGGTGCAAGCTATGGTTGGCAATGGTACCTCGGCCACCACTGGAACCTCGAAGCGACCATAGGGTTGGGCTACCTCTATGTGAAGTACAACCGGTTTGTATGCGGAACCTGCGACGATCAGGATATGAGTGGTGCCGTCAAACACTATTTGGGACCTACGAAAATCGGCGTGTCATTCGAATACCTGTTCAGATCGAAAAAATAAGCAACCATGAAAAAAACTTACTTTATTATATTGTCCGCGGCCCTCGCCCTCGCATCGACGGTGGCAACCGCAAATATCTATGACGGCGGAGTCAAAATCTCGAATGCAAAGATCACTCCCGTCGGTGAAAACCTGTGCCTGACTATGGCCATCGACATCGAAGACGACGCCATCGGCACACTTCACGCAATGGCCATTGTCCCTTATATGTCGGACGGCACTTTCGAAGCCGATTTCCCCTATGCTCTGGTCAACGGCAAGAACAGGAACAAAATCTTCAAACGCCACTCGAATTTCCGCTACGAAGAAATGGTGGACAATATGCCGGTGCAGGTATTTAAGGTCGACAAACACGGCTCCGGCGGACGGCTCGACTACAAGGCCGATATCCACCACGACGCCTGGATGGACGATGCCTCGCTGCTCGTGAAGTTCGTGCTTGTATCGCCTGCCGGCATGAGAAGGTATTACACCATGGACGTGTCTTCCATCAGGGGGGGCGCCGCCAAACCGGCTCCCGTGGTCGTGCCACCCTCGGAACCCGTCGTCGTCGAGCCGAAACCCGTCATTGAACCCCAACCTGTCGTCGAACCGGTTCCCCGCGAATCGAAGATATACACCTACAACGGCAGTGCCTACCTCGACTTCGAGACGGGAAAGTCGGTCCTGTTACCCAACTACAAGCGTAACAGCCTTGAACTTGTAATGATCAGAAAGGCGATGGACGAAGTGATAAACAGCCATGCCAAGAATATTTCGATAATCATAACGGGAAACGCCTCTCCCGACGGACGTTGGTCGCCCAACGAAGATCTGGCGTTCCACCGCGCAATCGCACTCGAAAAATATCTGCAGCAAAACTACGGCCGGATAGTCTCCGTGTCGAAAGTGCGAACGGCCGGCGAGGACTGGCCGGGTCTCCGGAAAATGGTCGCAGAAAGTGACATGGCATATAAATCGGCAATTCTCGAAATCATCGACTCCAACGAAAACCCCGACGTAAAAGAGTCGAGACTGCGCAGGATGGCTAACGGCTACGTCTGGGCGAAGATGAGCAGAGACTTCTTCCCGCAGTTGAGGCGTGTGGACTACGACATTATGTACGAAATAGAAGAATAACGAAAATAATTACGCGATTCGAGAAAAGCGGGTGTTATATTTACACCCGCTTTTTCGTTATATATCTAAAACCCGAACAACAGGCCGCAAGCATGGCGCAGAAAGACTTCAACGAAATATACCTCGGGATGCAGGATCGCATCTTCCGACTTGCGGCCGGGATAGTCGGCAGTCGCGCGGATGCCGAAGACATAGTGCAGGACCTGTACGAAAAGTTGTGGAGGAAAAGAGTTTTCATCGCAACGGGGAGAAATCCCGAAGGCTATATCCTCGCCTCGGCGCGCAATTTTTGCCTCGACCGGCTGCGGACGCGCAAAAAAACAACCGAACTTCCGGCCTCGATGCCCTCAGAGCGGGAGAGCTACCGCGAAGATGAAAAAAATATGGGAAGCATAGTCGCCCGCCTCGTCGGGGCGCTCCCCGAGAAACAACGGACGGCAATGCATCTGCGCGACATCGAGGGGTTGGAGATAGATGAAATAGCTGAAGCTATGGGAATAAACGGCACGGCGGTGAGAATGTCGCTTTCGAGGGGACGCACAACGGTAAAAGAACAACTCTTAAAGATCATGAACCATGGAATATAAGGTCGAATATATAAGGATGCTCGCCGCGAAATATTTCAACGGGGAGACCACCCTCGCCGAAGAGAAAATTCTGAGAGACTTTTTCGGCTTTTGCAGAGATGTTCCGGAGGATTTGCAGGCGTGCCGTGCGTTATTCGCGCACCATACGGCTACATCCGCCGAAACTTCGCACCTGAAACTCGCCCTGCATACAGAGCCTTCTCCTGTTGCGCCCCGCATCGGACCACTCTACCGGTGGATGATAGCGGCGGGTGTCGCGGCGGCAGTGTTGGGTGTAATTCTCGTGCAGGTAATTCCCACCCACACGAACCACAGCGATTTTTTGTGTTATGTGAACGGAGTTCGTATCACCGACCGGCAGGAGGCTATGGAATACTCGCGTCAGACTTTCGACAAGGTGAGCGTCGAGGTTCAACGATCCGTCGAAGGCATCTCGGAGAAGATGCAGACCGATCCGGGGATGCAGAGCGTCGGCGAGATCCTGAACGGGCTTGCCGGAGGAATGGATCCTAAAACAGACTTTTAATCTTTTAAAAATATAAAAATCATGAAAAAAAGAGTATTGTTATCCATCGTCGCGCTCACGGTCGCTTTAGCCGCCGCCGCACAAAATCAGGCCATCGACAAACTTGCCGCCAAATACGCGGACAAGGAGGGCTACACCGTGCTAAACATGGAGGGAGATATGGTCAAGGAGATCGGCAAAATGGCAGGCGGTGCGGCAGAGAGTCCGGAACTGACCAAGATGTTGGAAAATGTCTCGCTGATAACGGTCGTTGTCGCCCAAAAACCCGCACCCGAATTGGCCGAGGATGTGAAAAACGCCATCGACGAGGTGGAGTACACTCCTATGATCTCCACGGTGACCGAAGGTCAGAGCGTGAAAATCCTGACCAACGACATCAAACGGGGCAAGAATAAAAAGAAAAAAGAGATCGTGATCTCGGTCTTCCAAGCGGAACAGGTCGTACTTGTGAGGATCGTCGGCGATATAGATATGGCGGCTCTGACAAAGATGGCGGAGTCGATGGGCAAATGATCATTGCTTCTCGGTGAGAAGATGCCAGAAGCGGCGGGGCATATGCTGACGTTGCAGCCGCGGGTTGATGCGCTCCTTTATCGCCATCGAATCGAAATAACTCTTCCAGAGGCTCTGGAAGAGTTTTTCATCTTCGGCCATCATCGCCTCGTCGAGCCTGCCGCCGAGCAGGTGCGCGTCATCTTCCATCGTTATTTCGGTCACCGTTTCGAGGTCGTAGTAGAAACCGTAACGTCGCTTTATGTCGTAGATGAGCCACTTCTGATCGCGGAAACGGTCTCTGAACCAAGGTATCGCCAGCGGCAGGGCATTGTAGCGCGGCGACACGGGAGCGAAATAGGTCGCTCCGGCCCCGTGACTGCCGGCGGCGGGGTCGTCGGGAGTGTCGTTGCCTTTTTGAAAACGGGTGAACTGCATCAGATGCTCGCGCTCATGGGATACTTTCTGTGCCAACTGTTTGATGCGCAGAATGTCGGGATCGGAGAAATCGGTCGAGACATTTTTATCCGAATCGAATACCCGCCGTATGTAGCGCGCAAGCATCATGTCCACGCCAGACTCCTCGGACAACCATCCGAAAAAGAGCATATTGCAGACATCTTTCGGCAGGCGTGCTTCGAGTCCGCGCCACACCCGTCCCGACTTTTCAGGGTCGGTGACGACTTTGTGGTCTTCTGTCGTGAATAGCGGTGCCGGCTCGCCTTCGGGCAACAGAGCATCGGGAAACATCCGTCGCACGTAAGCGTCGAACACCGCCGTCAACAGCCCCTCGAAGGTCTTATCATATCTGAAAACAATCACCTTTCAAAGATACGCAATTTCCCCGATTTTAGTTACCTTTGTAAAAGAAGTTATGCCTATGAAAACGACCATTATCAAAGTGTGGACAGATGCCGAAGCGGTGTATATTCGCACGAACACAGGCGAGGTCTACGGCGAACGGTTTGCCGACTATCCGAGTCTGGCGAAGGCCGCCCCTGCGCAGTTGGCACGTTTCAAGAGTGACAACATCGGCATCCAGTGGGAAGATCTCGACGAAGATTTGAGCTATCGTGGAATGATGACCGAGAATAAACGCTGCCGCGAAATCAACTGATAAAAAACCCGCCGAGCTTTGGATGCGCGGCGGAAATAATCGAAGAATCGGATATTGCCGAGAACAAGCCCAAACAAATTTATGGGCGGACGCAACGGACACTGTTGCCGCTGGTGGAACTGTCGCCGCCCAGGGTGGATACTGTCGTGCTGTCGAAAGAGAGGCAGTGCGAGACCTCGCTCGTGTGCGCTTCGGACGACCAGTAGAACCCGGACAAGTGCTGTCTGCCAATGGAACTGTTGAAGTCGTGACGGTACCCCGCAGCAGGCAGGAAGATCGACTTGTCGGTCGTCTTGTCGGTGAACAGCCGGCCGTTCACACCGTTTCGTTCCCTCCAGCCGATATCCACAGCATCTTCATCGCACAATGCTTCGAATTCGTCGAGGGTCGGCACCCTCCAGCCATCGGGACAGGGGTCGTTCCCGGAGAGCCACTTGTCGCCGACATATTCGGTAATATCCCAGGTCGTGGCTCCATCGGATGAGACGAGCGGGTCGCTCGTGCTCCAACCGACCTTTTTGCCCCATTGATAATACATTCCGAAATCGTTGAGAGCGGCAGCAAAAGTCCCGGGCGCGGCCACATTGGTCGTTGCCCACCGCACGCCGTTGATCAGCACCTCCTCGTTGTTGCCGTTACCGTTGCCATCCGGGTCTTTTCCGGAATCGTCGCCGCCAGGGTCTTTGCAGCCCGCGAACGCGAGGCAGACTGCCGCCCCCACGATGGCTGTGAGTAAAAAAGTTCCTTTCATAGATTCAATAAATTAAAGAGTTATTGTTTGGTTACCGGAAAAACGAGTTCGGTTTGGTCGGGATGGATACCTTTGCGCGAGGGTTTCTTCTGGGTCAGCACCTTGCGCACAAGGTCGGGGTGCATATCGCCGATTATCTGCGAGGCGGTAAAGCCGGAAGTGGCGGCCAACTCGCCGCACGTTATGAAGTATTGCGCCTTTTTCATCACCACGCCTATCTTTTTGAGGGTCGCGCCGGTAATGCGGCCGTGGCGGCGGGCGGCGACTATCAACTGCGCCGACTTGACTCCGATGCCCGGAACGCGCAGTATCATCTCGTACTCGGCACGGTTCATGTCGACGGGAAAACGCTCGGGATGACGCAGTGCCCATGCGAGTTTGGGGTCTATTTCGAGATCGAGGTTCGGATGGTCGTCACCCACGATCTCCCCCGCCCCGAAGCCGTAGAAACGCATCAGCCAGTCGGCCTGATAGAGGCGGTTTTCGCGCACAAGGGGCGGCTGTTTCAGCATCGGCAGGCGCGTGTCGTACCCGTTTACGGGCACGAAAGCCGAAAAATAGACCCGTTTCATCCCCTGCACGTTGTAGAGCTTGGTCGACAGGCGCAGAATATCGTTGTCGGTCTCCGGCGAGGCACCCACAATCATCTGGGTGCTCTGCCCGGCCGGAGTCCACTTGGGGGCTTTACGGAATTTCTTGCGGTCTTCGGCGCTCTCCAGAAAGCCCTGATGGATGTATTTCATCGGCGAATAGACGCTCGCATGGTCTTTTTCGGGAGCGAGCAGTTTCAGATTCTCCTCCTTCGGTATCTCAATGTTGACGCTCAGGCGGTCGGCGTACAGTCCCGCCTCGCGCACCAACGCCTGCGAAGCACCCGGAATGCTCTTCATGTGGATATAGCCGTTGTAACGGTGGGTGGTGCGCAGTTCGCGAACGACACGCACCATCCGCTCCATCGTGTAGTCGGGGTCGCGCAGCACTCCGCTCGACAGGAACAGCCCTTCGATGTAGTTTCGGCGATAGAATTCAAGGGTCAGTTCGACGAGTTCATCGGGCGTCATCGTGGCTCTCGGCAGGTCGTTCGAGCGGCGGTTGATGCAGTAGGCACAGTCGTAGATGCAGTGGTTGGTGAGCATGATTTTGAGCAGCGACACGCACCTGCCGTCGGCGGTGAAAGAGTGGCAGATGCCCCACCCGTGGGTATTGCCGATGTGGCCGTCTTTGCCGCCGCGGGAAATCCCGCTCGACGCACACGACACATCGTACTTGGCGCTCTCCGCCAGCACTTTAAGTTTTTCCAACACCGATTCTTTCACGGGTGCAAGTTAATGAAAAAAATCGGATCGGACAGGCGGTCGGCAGAGCTTTACACCAACTTTTCGGTGACGGCCAGACGAACCATTGCCGCGGTGTTCTTCACGCCCAATTTTATAAGAAGATTCTTGCGGTAGCTGTTGACCGTCTCCACTCCCAGAAAAAGTCGGTCGGCGATCTCGCGGTTGGTGTAACCCTCGACGATGAGGCTCAAAAGCTCGGTTTCGCGGATCGTCAGAAAGATCCCTCCCTTTTCGCGGCACTGACGGATGACCGCCCCCGCCTCGTCGCTGAAATATTCTCCTCCGCCGTATACGGTGCGTATACCCTCGGTGATCTCGCCGGGCATGGCGTTTTTGAGCAGATAGCCCGCCGCACCGTTGTGGATCATCTTCTGCATATAGAAATACTCTTTGAAGCCGGTCAGGGCGATAACTTTCGATGCCGGATAGTGCTTACGAATGTACCGGCAAAGCTCCATGCCGCTGGTGTCGGGCAGGTTGATGTCCAAAAGGATTATGTCGGCAGGTGTTTTTCGAAGCAGTTCCCTGGTATCCTCCCCGTTCATGGCGCTCCCGACGACCGTCATATCGGCCTCGGCCTCGATGAGTTTCCTCATCCCGTCGATCACTATCGGGTGATCGTCCACTATGATCACCTTAATCATGCCCCGACGGGTTTAATGTCGGTTTCGACGGTTATTTCGGCGCCGGCGCCGGATTTCGAATAGATGTTCATGGTGGCACGAAGCAGCTCCACCCTCGAACGGACGGTTTTCAACCCCTCTTTTTCGTCGGCCTCATTTATTCCCCGACCGTTGTCGGAGACGGTGAGCGAGAGTTTGTCGGCTGTCTGGATCAGTTGAACGTCTATTGCCGTGGCGTCGGAGTGTTTCAGGGCGTTGTTTATCAACTCGCAGGCTATGCGGTAGATGTTCACCTCGATCTTTTCGTCGAGACGCTTCTCCTCGCCGAAGAAGTGGAATGCAATCCTTTCAGAACCGCTGCAAAACTCCTCCAACACGGGCCTCAATCCGAACCTCGCAAGCGACTCCGGCATGAGGTTGTGTGCCAGTCGGCGCATCTCACGGATGGATTTGTCCATCAGACCGATGGCATCGTCGATCTTTTTGGATTCGTTGGCTATGGTGGTTTTTATCTGTGCCAGATCGAGCTTTATCATGGTCAGCAGGCCGCCGAGGCCGTCGTGCAACTCACGCGAGAGACGTTCACGTTCGTGAGTTTCGCCGTCCAGCAGGCTTTCGGCCGCCACCAGTTGTTTCTCCTGCTCGGCCCTCTCCAACTGCTCCTTCACCCTGATGTGTTTAAGCCGCTGGTAGCGGTTCAACAACAAAAGAAGAATGATCAAAAGTAAGAACAGTCCTCCGCCCACGAGCGTCAGTGTGGTGTAAAGTTTTTTCTCGCGGGATAGAACCTCGATCCGCGCCTCTTTCTTTTCGGTTTCGTAGATGACCTCCGTTTCTCGGATAGCCGACTGATAGTATTTGGTCGACCACGAGTTGCGCAGGTCGTCGTAGCGGTCGAAATATCTGACGGCAAGGGCGGGCTTACCGAGCCATGAGTAGGTCTTGGAGAGAATTTCGTAGAGCGGGAAGGTGCTCGAAAGGGAGGTACTGTCTATGGCAAGGGCTTCAAGGGCTGTCCGTTCGGCCATGCGGTACTCTCCGCGGCGAAGCGACACTCCGGCGATGACTGCCAGCGCCACGGCCTTTTCTCGCACGAGTCCTATTTCGTCCGCCATTTCCAGCGCCTGCCGCGCATATTCCCCGGCTTTGACATCGTCGCGAAAACCTTCCAGATATATCTGAGCCAGAGTGGTGAGTATCGCCGCATTGTTATCTCCCGATCCGGGATGAGCGAGGCGGTAGTTGTATGCGACGAGAGCACTGTGCAGAGCCTTGTCGTACTCGGCAGTGGCATAGTAGAAGTTGCTCATCTGCTCTTTCGAAATGGCTATCTGGAGCGAGTCACCCGTTGCGTGTGACAGCGAATCGGCTCTCAGGAGGTTCTCTCCGGCCTGTTCCATGTTGCCCAGAGTCCGGTATATGCTGCCGATGCTGCCATATGCAATGGCAATGTTGTGTATCCGGCCGTGTTTTTCGAAGAGCCGAATCGCCCTCATGTAGTAGTCGATGGCGTTGTGGTACTCGCCTCTCGCGTTGTACAGGTTGGCGATGTTGCCGTCGATGAGCGCCGATTCGTCGTCGATATTCTCTTCGGAATATTTCTTTGGAAATTCGCGCATTCGTTCGGTGGTCGCCAACGCTTCGAGGTAGCTCTCCATCGCGTCGTCGTAATGGGCGCTTCCGGCCAACGCTATGCCCAGCAGTATGTGGCAGTCGGCGGCGGTTTTCCATTCGTCGAGGGAGACGGCAGTGTCCAAACAGAGGCGGGCGAAACCCATCGACTTTTCGATGTTGATACCGAGGTACTCCCACATCAGTTCGTAACAGACCGACATCCTGTCCCGCTCTGGGGGTGTGCCGTCGGTCAGCACACGTTCAAGCGAATCCAGACGGCGATAATAGCCGGAGGCATCGTGTTCATCCTGCGCAAAGAGCACGAACGGAGAGGCGGACATCAGGCATATCAGGAGAAATAGCAGTCGAGGATTCATCGGTTAGAGTTTTTCGTACACAAAATAAGGAAATATTTACGAGACGACGCACCCCTTTTTCGGAGTTTTTCGATCCCGCCGGATCAAAAACCCCTTTTTGGGGGTAAAACGGAAACCGGCGGCACTCTAAATTTGTTCTCAATAAGTTACGACCACAAGAAAACACCACCGGATAATATCAAGGCAACCCAAACTTAAAAAAAACACAAGATTATGAAAAGAATTATCCTTTTATTCAGCGCAGCGCTCATGGGCCTGGCGACGCTCTCTCTGGCCTCCTGTGATCTTTCGGACGAAAATTCCGACTTGAAATCCGAATGGGTGGATAACGGCAACACTGCAACCGCCACCTTTAAGGTCAGCGAAGACGGCCAAAGGGTCACGACGGTGTACACAATCGTGTTCGACGACAGCAATGTGTGCACCGGTTGCTCCGTTAAAATAACCTGTTCGTCGGCAATCGTCGCAGACTCGACGTGGGATGAAGTCAAAGACATGCCGAATGCCAACAGGTCGGGCAACACCATCACCTACAACGACGATACATTCGTCGGTTTGCGCAGGTCGGCGATCAAGGCGTTTATGCAAGCTCTGCCGGACTGGGTCAACTAAACCGGAGGCGGCGAATCACCTGCAACCAACCTAATGTACCCGGGAATATGAAAACTTTCAGACTTTTAATCGTGACTGTCGCCCTCGTCGTGCTGTCGGGCGGCACGGTGGAGGCGCAGTTCCTTCGCCGGTTGGGTAATGCAGCCCAGAATGCAGCCGAACGTGCCGTGACACGCAACACGGAAAGAGCCGTCGAGAAAGCCGTCGACAAGGCGATGGATCCCGACACATACAGCAACAAAGACGAGGAGCAACAGCAACAACAAGAGCCGCAGGGTGCGGAGAATTCTGGCGATACGGAAGAGGGGGTTAGCTCCGATACCGCCACACCAACCGCCTCCGCACCCCGGGCTCCAACCGTGCAAACTCCCGAGATGGTCTACGCCAAAAGCGACTTCGTGGCCGGGGACGAGATCATTTTCGAGGATAACCTCGCGGGTGAACAGCTCGGTGAATTTCCTTCGATGTGGGACTTGTTGGGCGGCAACGCCGAAATCGCCAAACTGAACGGCGAAAACGTCATTTTGTTCGTGGAGGGTACGATGATAACACCCCTGATGAAAATTCCCAAAAACTACTTGTCGGACAGTTACACGGTGGAGTTCGATTTCTATATGACACCCGACATCGGCGGATATTGGAAATTTCAGATGAGAGATCCCGACAGTAACTACTATGCCATTAATTATGAATGGTATGCGGCCACAAGTAAAACCAGGGCTATCGAAACGAGTTGGAAAACCATCACCGGAGAGAATCGCAGGTCGAATGTCTATGCCGACCTGTCGCGAGCCGGTTGGCATCATCTTGCGCTGTCGTTCAACAAGCGGGCACTGAAACTCTATATCGACGGCATCAGAGTGGTCAATGCTCCCAACGTGGCGCAGGCCGGCTGGTTTACGGCGGAGTCTGTCGTGAACGGAGCGACGGGATACTATCTGCGCAACATCCGTATCGCCAAGGGCGCCGTGCCTCTATATGACCGCATGATGAGCGACGGAAAGTTCATCACCTACGGGATCACGTTCGACGTGGGCAAGAGTACCATCAAGCCCGAAAGTATGGGCGAGATAAACCGTATCGTGACGTTGATGACCGAAAACCCCGATCTGCGTTTCAGCGTCGAGGGTCACACCGACAGCACGGGCAACGCCGCCTCGAACCAGACTTTGAGCGAGGCGCGCAGTCAGGCCATCGTCGCCAAACTGACCGAGCTGGGCATCGCCGCCGACCGGTTGAGCGCATCGGGCAAGGGACAGTCGTCGCCCATAGCCGACAACGCCACCGACGAAGGCCGTGCAAAGAACCGCCGCGTCGAATTTGTCAAGCAGTGAGAGCAGGGCCGTGCCACGGCATGAGCTATGCCGGGTTGCGCGGCAAACGAAGTGAATTTGTTAAACTATAACGGCAGAGCCGCGGGTATTATTTCTGCGGGACGACAGCATCGGGGATTACCACCGGTGCTGTCGGTGTTTCCAACATGATCTTCGTTCCGATCACGCTCTCGACGTTTTGATTGTCGACCACCGTCCTGACGCCATCGGCGACAATGCTCCCTATTGGCAATGGGGACGCAAAGACCCTATGCCTCCCGCTGCGGGTAATGCCGGTATCGACAACGGCATCCCCGGTATTCCTCCCGAACGCCTGATATACTGGAGCCGCGAGTGGGAAACGAAACGTTCATACGGAATCAAGGAGCGGGAGCGGACGGCTACCCTTGGGGCTACGGCCTGAACGTCCGCCCCATCCGCGACGAGTTGCCACCGCCGACCGAATGATGACGAAAGACAGCCATGAGGCTTTGATAATTCCATATTTCACTCTATCTTTGCGCGCATTTCGTTTCACCGATCAAAAACGCCAAAAATAGAGGGAATGAAAAATCTCACCTCGAGAGCGCTTGTCGTTCACTGGCATTATTTTGCGTGGGGATTCGATAAATTCGAGTAAAAATATGTCTTTCGCACTCCTCCTGACGTCCCTGATGCTGATGCCGCCGCCATCTGCCGACGGGAAAGTCTCGGCAAACAGCCCTACGTACACACCGCCGCCATTCATAACGCCGTTCACGGAGTTGCCGACCGTCGGGCCTCTCGCCGAGCCTCCGGCTTACGAGAAGGTTTCGACAGCCCGGCCGATCGAGGATAGCGATGTCCTTGCCTATTACGGCCAACCCAATTCTCGGCGAATGGGAATCCTGGGACGTTTTTCCAAGGAGGAACTCGACGAAAAACTGACGGCGCTGGCCGCCGAGTACGATGCCGCCAACGGCGATCGCGGCGTAATACGGGCTTTCTACCTGATCTACGGCACGGTGTGGCCCGAGGGCAAGATCGGTATCATGAGCGACAGTCAGGCAAAAGAGTATATCGACTACGCCGCCGAACACGACATGATCGTTTTCCTCGACCATCAGATCGGCCGTTACGACCCGATAGCTTCGCTGGGAAAGATGCTTCCGTGGCTCGCCTACCCTCATGTACATCTGGCGCTCGACCCCGAATGGCGCACCACGCGACCCATGAAAGAGATCGGCAGTATCACCGCCGAAGAGCTGAACGGTGCCATGCAGGCGATGGAGGAGTACATGGAGCAGAACGGAATAGAGGGCGAGCGCCTCCTGGTGGTCCATCAATTCAAGTCGAAAATGATCTCCGGGCGCGAACGGGTCGCGGATAATTACGAGCGTGTGCGACTGATCCACTGCGCCGACGGCTTCGGCACGCCGGGGGGAAAACGTGTTTCTTATGCCTACAACGCCCGGGCGACCAATATGCCCGACAAGGGCTTCAAACTTTTCTACAATTTCAACATCCCCGGTGCCGGGTACGACCGCCCGCTCCTCACTCCTACGGAGGTCTTCTCGCTGTCGCCCCGCCCCGCGCTGATCATGTATCAATAAGGCTCTTGGGACGGGTGTCGCGGATGGATCAAAAACGGGGAGGCAGTTCATAATGCCTCCCCATTTTCTGTATGTGTGGTATGGTTAGTTTGTAGTTATTTGTGTAGTGACAAAAATAGCAAAAAAAAGTTCAAATATAACGTTTCGCGCAACCAAAAAATTATCGATAAAGTTTAGGCGCTGACGGCCGGACGCAGAGCAAACTAAAAATCGCCGACTGTTCTCAGAAAGTCGGCGATTTTCAGTTTGCCCGGAGCCGTCTCCGGAGAGTATGATCTGTGGTTACTTCTTGGCGTGACTGCCATCTTTGAGCAGGTCGCGGATCTCGGTCAGCAGAGTCTGGTCTTTGGTCGGGGCATCGACCGGAGCCTTACGCAGCATATTGATCCCCTTCACCAGCAGGAACACGCACAGGGCGAGGATCAGGAAATCGAGACACGTCTGAATGAACGCGCCGTATTTCCACAGCACGGCTTCGGCCCCTTCGGCCACCTTGTCCGGATTGAGCGTCACGGCAAGCTTCGAGAAGTCGGTATTGCCGAGCAGCATCCCGATGGGCGGCATGATGATGTCGGCCACAACCGACGAGATAATCTTCTGGAACGCGCCGCCGATGATAACACCCACGGCCATGTCCATCACGTTGCCCTTGAGGGCGAATGCTTTGAATTCATCTAAAAATTTCATAATCGCACGGATTTTTAGTTGGTATGTTGGTAATAATTAATTTGATGCCGCTAAACTAACAAAAAACGTGCAAAAAATCAATTTCAAACTGTCGCGAGTGTTGTTTTGGCGAAAACTTTTATTATTTTTGCGGTCTGTAAAGCCGAAAAGCCGGGTGAGTGGGTTTGCGACCTTGGGGTCTGCGGAGTTGAAGAGCGGCATTCGGAGAGATGGGTGAGTGGCTTAAACCAACAGTTTGCTAAACTGTCGTACGGGATTACTGTACCGGGGGTTCGAATCCCCCTCTCTCCGCAATAAACGCTGATTTTCAGTGAGTTGCAAAAATTACACCCGTTTTTACACCCAAAAAGTGTGAGACGGGTGTTTTTCTTGGGGTGTTGTGGTGGGTGTACAGATAAATATGGCATCCCATATATGCCGTTTTGAATAATCCCCCTCGAACCCCCAAAGTAACGCAGGGCAAACACTCAAAATCCATATACAAATACTATTGACGCAAAGATAGAACTTTTGTGTTACCAACATGTTTTTCGGACTGATCCGGTTTTTACAACAACCTGTTTTCCGGACTGATCCCAAATGTGGTGCAAGTCAGAACGAAAAACGCCTTACAGTTATCTGTAAGGCGTTTCTGTGCCCAGGACGATTGTGTGAGGGTGCAATCTACTGCAATAGAGTGGGATAGCCATTGTGGACATAACTATTTGCGTGTTTGGGAGTTGTGTGTCATTCCGGCTACTGGCGCTAAAAACTCTCTGTTTCAGGAATTTGCGCTCTTTTGTAAGTGGTGGTGCGAATGTGGTGCGAGTTTTCCGAGCTCGCACCACCGAGGATATGAAACATTTTTCTTTGAAACAAATTTGTTACATCAAAAAATGAACATAGGGATATGAGATGTTTTTCTATTGGACGGGCATTACCCCGAATTTCCATCTGCGAATATTGCCATCCGGTTAGATATATCTGTTGAAAAAGCAGTAAATAGGCTTGTTTGTTAGATATATCTGTTATCTTTGCATAAAATCAGATTTAGGATATGGACTGGTACGGAATAACGGATGCACAGGTGGCGTCTGAATTGGGAAAAAGAATTAAGGCGACCCGGCTAAGAAAAAAGCTCTCTCAGGTGGAACTTGCCGAGCGGGCAGGAATAAGCAAATTTACGATAGGTCAGATGGAGAATGGCAAAAACACGTCATTGGCATCGCTTATCGCTGTGTTGCGGGTGTTGAAACTGCTCGAAAATTTCGACAGCCTTGTGCCTGAGGTGATGGTTAGTCCGGTGGAGTTGTTAACGAAAAGTAGTAGAAAGCGATGACAGACATCACGCTAAAGGTATCCCTGTGGGGAAAAGATGTCGCAGCCGTGGTATGGGACAAGGAGCGGGAATATGCCGTGTTCGAGTTCTTTCCCGAATTTGCCGCCGCCGGTTTGGATGTCGCGCCGCTCATTATGCCGTTGGATGATGTTCGCCGTGGCGATAGGACGTATTATTTCCCATCGCACAGAAACAACAATGCCTTCAAAGGGTTGCCGGGCCTCATCGCCGACTCCCTGCCCGACGCTTACGGGGATCAGATATTGGA
>QMCE01002315.1_pt1 | contig 14976 bp, 11 predicted proteins | sample 1821851 | NCBI WGS metagenome assembly QMCE01 (sample SAMN09453174, study PRJNA476694) | Termite gut metagenome, whole genome shotgun sequencing project. | isolation source: worker | host: Odontotermes sp. | place: South Africa:Pretoria | collected 2016-01-28 | reverse complement strand
AATAGTAAGATTTTCTTTACTCTTATAACTTTCCAATATAGTCTTCCTAAAATTACATTTTTGGATAATTTCATCTAATAATCCTAAACTTATTAAACTGTTGAGATTAGACATATTATTTTTATTAGACATTAAAACCTCTGTTTTTCCAATCTTTATATGCTGAGGAGTTTTTTCTTCTAAACCATCGAAAATAAGTTCTTTTTTAATATCGCAATCTTTCATGATTCTTTATTTTAGTTTAATGTATTTGCCTTGTATTAATTCTTCTATCGTATATTCAAATTCATATTGAATACCTCCTCCTTTTTGCCCAAACCACGGAATTGTTTTTCCTTGTTTTACATTTGGGATATCTTTAATTATTTCATAAGCCCGATATTCTTTATTATTTAAATAATCCTGTGGTAAAGCTCTCTGACCAAAAGGTATATTTTCTGGCGCAGCAAAAGTTCCATTATCAACAAATTTACCACTTTCAAATCTACCACCATAACGGTCTATAAAACTTCCTTTTTTTAAAGTAGTCTCACCCATTTCAATAAATCCCCTATTAGGCGGCCAGCTTCCATTCAAATTATGTTTTACAAATAATATTTCCATTTCTTTCCATTTTTCTGCCCTCCAAAGTTCCCAAACTTCTTCTATTAATTCCGTTTTTTTAGATAATCCTGTAACGCTATTCGTTAATTGGGATCTATTAACTCCTCTTATAACTTCGGCAACTCTATCTAAATGCGCTCCCGCCTCCGCATAATCACTCAAATGCTCCCAATCCACCAACTCATCATACAATTCTTCCTGTTGGGCTAACTTTTGCTTGGTGGCATCATCCAGATTATCCCACGCCGCTTCTAATTTGGCTTCTGCCAAGGCTTTTTTATATTCCTGATAGTTTTCTTTTAATAACGACCTTAAATCACCATTTTTTGCTAATAGATTTTTCGTTTCAGGAGCTAAATTCCGGGCAAAAGTATAAACACCTTTTCCTATATTTTTTACTCCTATCAATAACATTGCACCATTATAAATATCAATGGCAGTGCGTATTTTTGAATCTTTCGGAATAATATCATTAGCAAGATTTACGGTAATATTTCCTGCCGCACCGGCTACTTCCGACAAAGCCCAAACACGGCGCGCCCAAGTTACCTTAGTTGCTAAGGCAGTGCCTCCGCTTGCAAAAATGGTGATTCCATCTATTGTGATGTAAGCCTGTTTTTCTATAACCTCATTAATCTCTTTATCGACTATATACTGTAAAAATATGGCAGGAACAACATAAACATTCCCTAACTCACCTTTTCCTTCATCTAATGCTGTTTGTACTAATGGTAACTGGTCTTTTGCCGAAATAACTATTGGTGTGAAAGGAGAAATATTTTCGGCAATAGCCGGTTCAATACTATGCCACGCTTCTACTGTTTCGTATGTAACATTATTAGTAACAAAATCCCGTGATAACCCTGATGTGCGGATTTTTTCCTGTTGGTATATCGTTACTTTTCCTGTTTGCGGATTAAATTTCCCAATAAACCGGAACTCATTTAAAGCGGTTTGACCTGAAATAATCTGATTCGTACTCTTAAAGTCGGACTTAAATGGTTTTGAATGCAGATTAAATACCTGTCCTGTCAGTTTTTCATTCCCTTCTGCATATAATCTGCCGGAATACGATTCGGGAGCAATTCTATACATCGTTGCCAATGCCCCCATAAAGTTTGTATAGTTATCTCCATCCCAGAAATAGATGGATTTGTCGTGCATCTTTGAAAGTAAGTGTAATAACAGTTTATTGCCTTCTTTCTCTAATGAAGCATAGAATTTAGGATATTCGGAAGAATTTAAGGCTTCCATCATACGCAGTACGGCAACTTCCGACTCCTCTGCCAAAGATGATTGACCGGCTATTTTTTCAAATAGTTTGATTTTTCTATCCGTGTCTAAATTTCGTAATACGGAAATACAAATGTTATCTACGATAAGAACTAATTCTTTTAAATCATTTGTATGGATATGTTTATCCAATAATTCCTTGTCGTCTTTAATTGCTTCTTCGGTGCAAAAATCTTTTTTATGGGCTTCTTTTATAAATTCAACAAAACAATTCTTACCCACTTGAAAATAATGTCCTAACTTATGAGTTCTTTTGTTCAGTTTGTCTAATTGAATTTTAAGTTCCGGATAAGTTAGCTTTTCAGTCGGATTTTTCCATCCTGAAACAATTTTTCCCCGATAAACACAATTATCCACTTCCTCATAGTAATAACAGTTAATGGATTCGGCTCCTGTATAGTAAGAAAGGATAATATCAGTATTGTTATCGTCATTCAACGATTCATCTCCGTTGAAATATCCGACAAACAGGTTATCTTTAAATTTAGCATTATATTGTTTTACAAAAGAATAAGTGCCGTCTTCCTGTTTTTTGTATAGAGAAAATCCGCTTCTCACATACGGATAATTTTTAGCATCCGCAGCAGCAATAACTTTATGACCTTCTAAGCTTGTAGTATAAGATTTGATAATTCTTCCCGAAGGGTCAATATAGGCATATTTATAACCCAAAGGGTTTATTATTTTATCCGTTTCAATAATTTTCATCGCCTCCTCATCCGAGTCCAGCACCCCGTCAAAAATAGCCGGCGCACTCATCATATCCCACTGCCACTTGGCAAGAGCCGTGCCCCTGTTGTAGTCCATCAGGTTATTGGTTGTGCCTTGTGTAGCCTGTGCGGTATTGCCGTAGCTCTCATCAAAGGTATGGCGCAGCTTCCACAAGCCGTGTCCCAGTTCGTGGGCTACCGCATTGTTTACTTCACTCGCTTTGAGGTTGGAGAGGAAAATATATCCGAACTGCTTCCCGCGCGGCATAAAGCCTGCCGTATTGCGGTTCTTTTCCGTGCCGCTGTAATTCAGTACAAAAATGTAACAGGTATTTTTATCTATTCCGCCTTCTGCTGCGTAAGCCGCTTGCAGCTTTTTCATCGGCTCGGTGTAGCTTTGCAGTAAACTGCTTTCCGTGTTCAGAAAATTATCCTTATCACCCTCGTAGCTAAACGCATCGCTGCTTACTTGCCAATCCACGCCCACAGGCAGGTAAATATCGTCAAGTTCCGCTTTCAGGCTTTGCTCGTCTATCCTGTAATTATTGATATTTACTATGACCAGCTTCGGGCTTTGCTTTTTGTAGGTGATTACATTAAGTTTACCCAAAGTCTGGTAGTTTTCATTGCTTAACTTGTTCAGCGCGTAGATTTCCTGTACATCATTATCCTGTCCGGCAGCAAGGCTAAGGGTGTAAGTTTTGTTTTTGCTGTCGTAAGCCGACTTGAATGTTACTCCCTGCGGGGTAGAGAAGATTACCTTTTCGGGGTTGAAGCTTTTATCTATCAACTCTATTTTAGCTTTCACCACATCGCTTTCGCCTGCCGGAAGCAGTTTCCACGGCACATGGTAAGGCTTCTTATGTTCATACACCTTTTTACTGTCAATAATGCTGACGCTTTGGTAATAGTCCTGCCAGGTGTCGAAGGCATAGTTTCCGCCGCCTTTTTCAAAGCTTACAATGGCGGTGTTGTAGGCTACATTGTTATTGTCTAATTCCGGCAGCACTTCGCCCTGCTTACCCAAATAAGTAGCGGTCAATGGTTGATTGCTGTCTGCTATGCTTGGGCTTTCAGCTCCCCCTCCTTCGGAGGAGGGTGGAGGGAGGTTTTCTACTTTATAAAGATTTCCCTCCTTATCCTTTACTGTTACAGGAAAAACAGTTTTCCCGTCATTTTTCGGCATTTGCACAGCCTGCGGTTCACCACCGTCCGTGCTGAATACCATTAACTCATTTGTTTGCGGATTGTACTCAAATACCGGATTTTCGGGTATAACAAAATCCAAAGTCAGTTCAGGCATCACAATCCCGTTCCGGGTATTTTCCACCACACCGCCCTCGGTAAAGGCATCAAGGTCGCCCACCATAGCCTTCTTTGTGTTATACATAATGCTTGCCCTGCCGCCAATCTGCTCGTAGTTGGTATTTACAAGCAAGTTTACAAACTCGACTGCAAACTCCGCATTCAAAACCCAGCGCAAAGGCATAACACCCTCGCCGGTGAATACACCGTTGCCGCCCGACACCCTTGTTACCGTCAGCGGAAAGCCCCCGCCAACCCTTACCACATCGCCTATGCGCAATTCGGGCAATAACTCCCGGTTGCTTACATCCGCTTTGTATTCAAGACCGCAGTTGCTTAAATCCCTTTCACCGGTAGCCGCTTCGTACACAGCCGTGAAAACAGGCTGTTTGCTGTCGCCGCAAATGACACCCACGCGGTACTCGTAAGCCGTAGCGTATTGCAGCGATTTCAGGGTCGCTTTGGGAGTGCCGGCAGTAATCGTTTTCCATTCTCCGGAAACAGATGTTTTCGGGCGGTACTGTACAGCATAATCCGTAACTCCCCAATGCTGTTGTCCTTGACCGTTGCTGCACAGTTCATCGGCGAAAGGCAGTTTGTCTGCGTTTTGAAAAACCATATTTCGCTGAATCCGCCGTTTTCAAACAGGTTGATTTCGTCAGCACCGTCTTTGGCAATAGCCCGCACCCGCCAGCCGTAAGTCTTGTCGGGGTCGATCAAAGGCATCATCGGCGTGTACATCAGGCTGGTATAAAGCAGCCTTTCCTGATGGATGACGGGAGAATAGAGGAAAGCCGACTGTGCAGAAGCACCGTTACCGGGCAACTCGCGGAGTTCAAACTCGTATTCTACCTGTGAAATGTTTTTATGTTGCGGTGTCCACTGAAAACGCAGGTTCATCGGCTCGCTGAAACCTGTCATCTCGCCGTTCGAGGGCAGGCTCAACAGGGGCGGTTTCTGTGTTGTCAGCCACACGCGGGCGGTAGCGGGCAGCGAAACAGCTTTGCGGGTATATTTTTCAATCGCCTGAAAGGTAAACTCCACCATACCGTCGGGCAACTTGCCCTGATTCATATAACCTTGCTGATTAATGTTCTGCGCTTGCAGGTAAGGCGCAAGGTCATCCTGCGTAAGCCGCGTCATTACACCCTGTGTCAGACTGATAGTGGGATAATAAACGCCCAGCCTGTTTTGCAGCTTCAAGCCGCTCGAAGAAGAAATGGTCATTTGCAGTTCCACATCCAGCGTAGGGCGGTTCTGGTCGCGGTTCAACAGAGATACAACCAACTTTTCGCGAGAGGTAGTGTAATAATCGCTTAACTGATTGCTGTAAGGGGCAAGGGCGTGAACATTGACCTGTACGGGATAGGTTTGAGAAAGCCCCCCTGTCCCCCAAAGGGGGAATAAAAGAAGAAAAGTAAATAATAGTCCTTTATATTTTTTTATTGAGTTTATCATATCTGTTTTTTTACTTGGCATTTATATGCTCTTACCTTTATCTTGATAATCTTGTAAATCCTAAAAATCAGGGTTCAGACGATTTACTTTATAAAATTCCTGTACTCAAAGTTTGCCTTTGTTCCCTTTACATCGCCCGGCATTACATATTGCAGGTCGATGCGGTACTGTTCTGCCGAAATGAACGGGAAAGTTGCCTTTGCAAACTTTTGGTAGGCTTCGCCGCCCTGACTTAACCAGCTATTGATTACCTGACTTTGCAAGTCCATAAAATCAGCCTTGTAATAGCGCGGTAAATCATAAGTATAAGGGAACAGGTAGCCGGTAATACCTGTAAAGTCGCTGTTTTCTACCTTGTTCAGATAGGTAGAAATAACGGGTAAGGCTTTCACCGGCGGAACGCCGATTTCTTCCACATCATTACGGCTGACGGTAAAGCGCGCATCAACCGGATAATCCTTATAGAGCAGCGGATATATCTTTTCGCGGTAATAATAATCGGTCAGGCTTGCCCTTGCGTCAATCAGCGGCTTGTTTTCCGTGCGGTTTGTACCGACCAGCTCACTAAGGTCAAAGGCTTCCATATTTTCCGTTTCGTAACGGAATGCCAGCACATCGGACGAGAGTTTCACAACAACGGCTTCTTTGGGCTTAATGGCGTTTATCTTTTCGTTGAAAGTATTGTAGGCGCTTGTCGCAAATCCGTAAGACAAAAGCGTTTTACCCACATCTGTCCTTGTTTCGGTAGCCGCTTGCCGGCTATTAATGTCGATAGTACCCAAATCGCGGTCTGCCAAAATGCTGCTGGTAGTTGTCGTGCCTGCCGCAGACGAAGCTGCGTTGCTCAACGAAACAACTCGTAAAGTATAAGCAGCCTTGTTGTTTACCGAAGGAACCGTGTAGTCAATGCGTTTTAATGCCTCGTTGTATTTGAAGTCGATAAACTGCCTGTTGCCGCGCTCATCTTCATACACCACCTGATTTTTCAAGTCCGCGGGGAACAGGTAACTTTGTCCGTACTGCAACTGTATGTAGCCTTTGTCTGTTTCATTTTTCAAGTAATGCCGCTGGTCTATCACCGGATAAGCATACAGCACATTTTCTGCCGGAATATCTTTCGGAGCATCGGAAGTGTTGAAGGTAACGGTTTTTATCTCCCGTGCTTCCTCGCCGCTGGTATAAACGGGATTCCAGCGACCGTTTTTCCATTCTTCAAACACAACGGTTACCGTAGCGGTAATTTCCTTTTGTGGAGTCAGTATTTCATGCGAGTAGAAAGAAACGGCATCCTTTGCGCGGTTCCATTTCAATTCGCCCTTCACATTGCTTCCGTCATTCAGTACAAAATCTTTAAGCCTGATGCGGAATGTTTTTTCACCCTCATCATCCTGTACGCTGAATGCTTTTTCGACGGCTATGTTAAAAGTTGCCTGCGGTGCGGTAAATACATTTACCTCGCTTGTCCCGTTGTTTGGCGAAAGGTCGTTTATCATTGCCATATCCAGGGGACTGCTGCCGGGCAGCAACAGTTCGCAGGCTTCGCCTACTTCCAGCTTAAACCGGCAATCTACATTGACCAAGCCGCCCAACAGGCTGGCTCGCGCTGCCAGATAGGCTTTAAATGAAGAGGGATTGGGAAGCATCGCCTGCATCAGGGTGGCGACATCTGCCGTAATAATCGGCAGCCTGCCTTTGATAAACCAGAGGTTTACCTTCACGCCCAGTTCGCCGTGCATATAGGCGTATGACTGCCCGTTGGCATACCAGCCGTCCAAGCCGATAGCGCCCGAACGACCTTTACACTGTGCCTCGCCGTAGTCTTTCAGCATCACATCAAATCCCATTCCCATGGCATAGTTGGCATAAAGTATCAGGAAAGTCAAATCACCCGTGGAGATGCTTAAATTTGCCCCGAAGGCAAAGCCTTTGCCTGCACCGAGCGAGTTGAGTCCGCTCATATAGTCGAGGTTAGCCGGTACTTCGCCCAGCATACTTGCTACCTGCGGCGGCAAGCCGGGTGCCGAAGGTATGTTGGTGCCGACCATCAGGTAGGAGCCTGTTTCTATGCTGACGCTGCCGATACCTATTTTCAGACCGATGCGGTCGGTAGGCGTTCCCATGTGTACATACCACTCACGCGGGTCTATGTGCAGCACGGCATAGCCGGCGCGGTTGTTCTGTCCTACTCCCTGCATAAAACCGCCCAGCATACTTACATAGAGTTCAAAGGTGGAATGAAAGGAGCTTTCAGAAAAGTTGAACTGCATACCTACGGATGCCATAATGCCGCTTTGTCCCTGTACCTTACTTTGGTCGGTGGCATTACCGGCAGCTTCGTTCGGGCTGTACTGCTTCATTTGTTTGAGCTTTTCAACCATTTCAGGATTGCCTTTGGTAAACTCCTGCTCTTTTTTCAAAATGGCACTGTACTTATCGCCTACTACTTGCTGGAAGTTTTCCGTACCCGGAATTTCGCCTGCAAATTTGGCATATCCGTAGAATCCCGCGTAGGATAATCCGCCTTTGTTGTTAAACGCCAGCTCAAAGGTAGCTTCGCCCTGCACCACTTCTTTTTTTACAAAGGCAAACATGGCGGAGGCTTTGATGCCTAATGTGGTGCCGGCATCCGGTATATAGGTGATGGAGGTGGACGAAACACCGCCGCTGCCTGACCGGCTTAAATCGGGCTTCATCTTATAGCTTACGCCGCCGCCGAAGCCGGTAAGAAAAAGAGAGGGAAAAACGGCAATGCCCGTTCCGGGAAGCTGTGCCAAGCCGTCCACAAACCAGTAGCGGAAATCGGTGCGTCCGAACATACCGCGTACCTGCACTTTCAAGCCGGTCAGTACTTTGTCAAAGCCCATTTCTATGTTGCCGCTAAAACCGTCGCCATACACAGGGTCATCGCGCAAAATGTCCAAGCCGCCTTTCAGATAAAATGTTTCGGCTATTTGGGCATCCAACTGTATGCGGCTAATGTCCACATGGTCGTATTTCCAGCGGTGCAACTCTCCGTTATCAAGATTCCCGACTATTTCCAGACGGGTTTTTCCTGTGAAAACATCTCCTATGGACAGTTGGGCATTAAAGCCAATGGCTGCTTGCCGGTCGTTGGCGGTGAGGGCTATATCATTAATGGATAGTGGAAAGTTCATCAGCTTGACTTCGCCTTTGTAGCCGAAATATTCTACGGCTAAATAGGGGCTTTCTGTTTTCAGATGCAGGCTGCGGAACTCAATTCCGTCCAATTGGGCAACTTCTTTCCTGTCTTCGGGCTTCATTTTAATGCCGATACCCATTCGTCCGTGCAGCATCGCTTCGGGCTTGAAGCGTTTGTTTTCGACTTTAAATGCTACAAATGAATTGGGGTCTAATTCTGCCGTCGCTCCCAGAAAGTCTAACGACAGGCTATCCACGGGCTGTACTTTCAACATATATTGATTGTCGGCGCCAATCAATCCGTCATAACGAAGGGTCGTTTTTTCGGATACGGGCAAGCCGACCTGTCCGGCAAACTCTGCTCCTTCGAGGTTATTTGCCAAAAGGCTTAGGGCAAAGCGTTCTACCGAGAATGACCAGCCGCCGGCATTGCCTTCGTTAAGAGAGAGCAGTTCGGCGTTTACGCCGAATGTCCCGGTAACACCGTTGTCGTCAATAAGCATATTTTGAGCATCGAAACTTGTTCGCTTATCGCCTGTTTTTGAGAATGGAGGGGGCAGGGTTAGGGCTAATTCTTTGATATGTACGCCCCGCCAAAGGTTTTCCTGTCCGGGTATGAGGTATGGGTGGTAGGCTTCGGGAAAAATACCTTGCGGCGTTTGCAGGTCGCTGTAATCAAATACGGCATCTTTCACCGTCCAGATGAAGTCGTCCAAGCCGTTTATCATAAAGGGAGGAAAGGATACTTGCGCTATGATGTCGTTCCAGTTCTTTACCTGTGTTTTAAAGTTTCCGCTTACTTTCTTTTCGGGGATGGGCTGACCCTTATCATCGACTGCAATGCACAGGGATTTGTCGAGTTCAACTTCCGCACTGATGCCTATTTCCTTTAATCCGGTGCAATCTATGCCGGCGTATGTCAAATCGCCGGACTGTCCTGTCTCTTCGTTAAAATTTCCCTTTAAGCGCAACAAAATATTTCCGTTGCTCACGGGTAGCTCCAAATCGCCAAGTAATACGACTTTGGCATCTCCGACAATATCGCCTGCGTGTGTGAGCTTAATGTCTTTGCCTGCAAAAAACAGGGTTTGTTGTTTTTCGGGTATTTTGATGCGCAGGTAAATGCCGAGTGAGGTATAGTCGGGCGAAATAATGTCGGCGCTGTAAACTGCCAGCGTAACATCCATATTATTGACGGTCTTTTTCAAGCCGGCGGGAAGGTAATTCAAGTCTAATTGATTGAGGCTTTCGCCGAAATTGCTGCCCTCGTCTAATTGAGCAAAACATTCCTGAACATTTTTTAGTATTTCGGGCGAAGCAGTTTGCGCCTGCGTGGGAGCGAAGGATAGCGAAAAAATAAGGTAGAGCAGTATGCCGAGTAGCGGTCTATTCATAAACAAAACGATTTTCATTCGGGGCACAAAAATAGGCTATTTTTTTAACAATATGACAATACATATTATCTATTTTTCAATTATGTTTAGATAAATGCTCATTTGTATATGAATGCTATCTAAACTGATTTGATTTTTTAGCATTAATTATTCTTGCTGTTTTTATTCTTTCATTGTTTCCTTTCATAAACATTCCCTTCGCTTTTATTAGCTCAACCTACGCATTGCCCGGTCATTTTTTTGTTCGTGGGCAAAGGTGCTTACGGGTTCTTAACGCGCTGTCAAGTTCAAGCCTCCGGTTTTTCAAAAAATCTTCCTCTTTCCCTTCGGGCGAGCGTATTTTTTGAAAAAAACTTGACAGCCCTAAACCCTACACCATTTAGCCCCCGAAACAAAAAAACGACCGATGCGATGGATGAGGCATAAGTAAAAAAAAATGTCATTGATTATGGTAAACAACAAAAAAATAAAGAAAACAAAAAACTCCCTCCGCTCAGGAATCAACATTAGTATTGGGTTTTGTTTGGTGCTTCTGACAGCGTTTTTCGGGCTAAAAGGGGGCGTTGGTGCGACTTTGACGGTGGTGGAGGTTGTTGTTTCGGTTACGGGATTTTAAGGCTGTTTTTGCGAGTTTTGGGCTTGTTTTTCTCCCTTTTCTTCTCCGTTGTTTCGGTTGTGATTTTGATTGTAGTTATCTCATTATTAATATTTTAATTCTATTTATTATGGCACAGGTACATTTATTGGGTGCGAACGCAAGTTACGACACCAACAAACAGGCAGTAAGAGAAAATCAAATGGTGGTTTATTGTGGTATGGGTGGCAGTGTAACACGCTTTGTCGTGTATAAGATGGAGCATCGGAATGATAGCTATATCTATCATTTAATCAATGCAGAAACGAGGGCGTTCAGACAGGTAGATTTAATCCGCCCCTTGTCGCAAAAATTCGGAATAGGTTTTTACTACAACGACACAACACCCGAATTTATGGACGCTTTCGAGGTTTTGATGTTGCATAGCGAAGCGGAATATAAAGCGAGAGCGGAGCAGGAAGCACAGCAAAAGGAACAGGAACGCATAGAGCAACTGAAAGCTATCGGACGCGAGCGTTTGGAAAAACTCATTCCTGCGAATACAAAAGGCGTAATCATTGCCGAGTGGCACGAAAACGACAGCGATATGATGACAGATTATTTTGGTTACCATACCACAAGAACAGTCATTTTAGGATTTTCCACACACACGAAAGATATTTTTTCTGAAATGCGCAAGTATGCCGTCAATTTTGAGGAAACGGCACATTTGGGAAAAGAATGCGAGGAGTACGAACACCGGGAAAAATACACCGGTGGAGCAGGTTATTATTTGGGAAAAAGTATTTATAGCGGTTGGGTTGTACGAAAATCAAAACACTATAAAGACCGTGAAAGCATTATCAACGCCTTTGCTCTCACGGCAGGGGAAGAAAGCAATGTTTGTGTACAGACACAGGCAAAAGCACAAACCGCGCCAACGATAACAGGCGATTTCCTAATCGTGGATTATTCTCAAAAAGCATTGGCGGTCTTTGGCGATACTCGCCCGATAAAAGAGCAGTTGAGCAAATTGGGCGGTCGCTTTAATGCGAGATTAACACACGGGAAAACTAAAAAAGCAGGTTGGATTTTCTCAAAGTCCAAAGAACAGGAAATAAGGGAGTTATTAACAATCAAATAATTGCAGGTATGAACACGACAGAAACCATATTTCAATGCTACAAACGCGAATTTATCAAAGGCGAAAAAGCAGGCGAATGGAGCAGGATAAAACCGATTATGGAATTTGGAGATAATGCCACCACCGCTATGCTGATAGACGGTTCGGGGTATTATATCAATGACCCCGAAAATAACAGACAGTATTTTGTAGATATGAAACAAGTAAGCGAAACAAATTTACAGGAGATAAAATTATGAAAACAACAGAAAATTCAATCAATCACAACGGTTGTTCCGTATGCAAAAAAGGACAGGAAAAATATGTAAAGTGCGTATTGGGCGCATTTATGGGTAGAACTTACTACCAATACGACTACCGCCACACAGACGGCGAATTGTTTTCAACACTCAAACCGACTTTGGAGCAGTGCCGGGAAGAAAAGGACAAGTGGCTACAATTAAAAAATCAGAAGCGACTTTACAGCACAATTCTTAAAAAAATAGAAGAAAACAAACGGCTGACTAAAAGCGAAATGGCGTATCAAATCACAGCCGTCAATCCGCATCACAGCGTAGCGATTAGTTGGGACTTCTTTTCAAGAGAAGAAGTTGTAACAACATTCAATCAAATTTTTGGAACAGAAATTCAATAAAAGTAGCGATATGGAAACGAAAAGACAAAGCGTGTTTATGCAAATGCACAACGGAACACGCACAGGCGAAGGCTCTTTCAATGTAGGATTGCAAAAATTATTCTACTTGGCAGACAACTCAAACAGAAGAAAATTAGTAAAAGCGTTTCCTGAATTTTTCGGAAACGAAGTGCCGGAATTTGGTATAACATTTTAAAAAAGAAAATATTATGAAAAAGTTAGTAAAAGAAATTACGGCATACCGGTATAGTGAATTGGCGGAACAAGCAAGGGAACAGGCAAAGAGAAATTATTGTGAAGAAAACTGTTTGCCCGAATTATTTTCAGAGGACTTAGTTGAAACCTTAAAAGACAAATTCGGGTTGCACAATCTGAAAACCTATTTTTCTTTGTCGAATTGTCAAGGCGATGGCTTGTGTCTTTGCGGACACATAAGCCCTTCGGAACTTTTTGAAAATAACAAATTCAAAAGGATAGCTTTCAAAGGTATTCATTACAAGCAAATTCAATCTATCGAAGACGAATTGCAAGGTATTGATTTTAGACACAAAGGAAGAGATTGTCACGCCAACTCGGTAAGCATTGACAGTTGCGAGGATAATCCGACAGACAGGCAGGAAAGTATAATAGAAAAGATTATCCAAAATGTGAAATCGTGGTATTTCTCTTTTTGCGACGAATGGGAAGAAATCGGTTATGATTATTTCTACGAAATAGCCGACAATTGTATGCAGGAAGTATGCGATGCGAATGACTATCTATTTACAGAGAAAGGGCAACTTATCAATCAAGACGAATACGCAGAATTATAACATAAACCTCTAATATTTAATATTATGAACTCAACAAATCATTTCAAACAGACAATCCAAAACCATTTGGAAGAACGCGCATTGAACGATGAACTATTTGCCGTTTCGTTCAGAAAGCCGAATAAAAGTATTGACGATTGTATTACCTACATTCTGAATACCGTACAGGCAAGCGGTTGTAACGGATTTACCGATGATGAGGTTTACTCAATGGCAGTGCATTATTACGATGAAGACGATATTGATGCAGGCAAAGCGATTAACTGCAAAATAGTAGTCAATCATACCGTAGAACTGACCGCCGAAGAAAAGGAACAGGCGCGTAAAGAGGCAATGCAACGAGCCGAAAACGAGGCGTACAGCAGAATAACGCAACCGAAAAAGAAATCTGTTGCTACCAAACAAACCGAAGTTATTAACCAACCAACACTTTTTTAGCTATGAAACCGAGAAATAAATTCCAACAGCAAGTTTTTGAACTAAGTAAAAAACTGTCGCCCATAAGCAAAAAGCAAAAGGAGTGGGCATTTCAGAACTGTATTGAACACTTTGGTAAAAGGAATGCAAAAGGCGTTATCACTTGCACCGAGTGCGGACACTCTTGGCAAGGCGACAACGAACTTGGCGATGTACTTTTGGGGGCGGAATGTCCCCACTGTGCTACCAAACTCGAAATAGTAAATACCCGGAAAATGATTTTCAAGCAATCCGCTTATTTTTCCATTGTTACGAGAAAAGAAAATTTTCAAGTATTGCGTTTTTTCTTAGTCAAATACTACGCAAAAGCAGGTCACAAGGCGCATTATTTCATTTCGGAAGTGGTGCAACGGTGGATTGCTCCTAATGGAAGATACGAAACCATTGCCCGGATGCGACCGATGAGTTACTACAACGATGTGTGGATTTTTTACAGCAAACTCGAAATCCGCCCCGAAAAAGACCACCATTATATTAACCCTGCCTGCGTGTATCCGAAACAACGGCTTATTCCCGAACTCAAACGAAGCGGGTACAAGGGCGATAATATCAGGCTTTCGCACCTTACATTGTTTCGTACTTTGTTGGCAGACAGCCGAGCGGAAACGCTTCTGAAAGCAGGGCAAATAAATGTGTTACAATATTTTGCAGGTAAAAATTTCCATTACATTAATGATTATTGGAGTGCGATAAAAATCTGTTTACGGAACAATTACCCAATCAGCGATGTAGGTATTTGGCGGGATTATATAGACTTGTTGCGTTTTTTCGGAAAAGATTTACACAATGCTAAATATGTCTGTCCTGCCGATTTAACCGCCGAACACGACTTTTATGTAAAGAAAAAACGCGATTTACAGGAGCGCGAGGATAGAGAGAAAAAACGCCAAAAAGCGTTGGAGGATGAAAAGCTATTTCTCGAACTGAAATCCCGATTTTTCGGCATTGCATTCACAGACGGAACAATACAAATCCGAATGCTCGAAAGTGTAAAGGAAGTGATGCACGAGGGCGACACCTTGCATCATTGCGTATTTACGAATAACTATCATTTGAAACCCGATAGCCTTATTTTGTCCGCTTGCGTGAATGGTAATCCAATGGAAACAGTAGAGTTTTCGCTTTCACAGATGAAAGTAGTGCAGTGCAGAGGGCTACAAAATAAGAACTCCGAATACCACGACCGGATTATTGAGTTGGTACAGAAGAATAAAAGACTGATAAAACGGCGAATGGTAGCCTGAACAAGGGCTAATTTTCAGGGCGGGAAAAACCCTGCCCACTACTTTCTTTCGTGAAGTGGGCTGAAAAAGAAAGTAGCAAAGAAACCAGCTTGAAATTTGTAATCATATACAAATCAAATTATTAAATTGAATTTATCCAGAAGTTTTTGTAATATTTTGAATTTCAAAA
>QMCE01769740.1_pt2 | contig 14985 bp, 12 predicted proteins | sample 1821851 | NCBI WGS metagenome assembly QMCE01 (sample SAMN09453174, study PRJNA476694) | Termite gut metagenome, whole genome shotgun sequencing project. | isolation source: worker | host: Odontotermes sp. | place: South Africa:Pretoria | collected 2016-01-28 | reverse complement strand
GTTTATCTATACCACATCACAATGGCAAAATGTTTTAATATTTGCAAATACATCGATCAGAGATCAAAATATTGCTGTTCCTAAAATTTCTGATGTTTTTAAACTTAAAAAAGAAATGAATACTATTTTAGAAAAGGCTCATGAAAAAACAAAAGAAGCAATTGCAGAGAGCAGAAAAAAAGGAATAATGATTGAAAAAGTTGTTTCAAAGAAAGAAGAAAAAATTATTCAAAAGAAATCGCCCATTGCCCCGGAATTATTAAAAGAACCAGATAATAATTTAAATTTCTTATCAAAACATTTTCATTATAGTAATCAAATACAAGCATTTTATGCTCGTAGAAATGAATCCCCTGAATATTTAGATAAAGCCATAGAGGCTTGTAATAAGCAGATTTCAATTGCGAGAGAAGCCGCCGATGACTTTAGAAGACCAACCGTCTTATATCAGATGGTTCCTGATCGTACAAAGAAGCCAAACCCAGAAATAGAACTACCTTCACATCTTGGTTATCGACAATTATGTATAATACGTGAAAAGCAGGGAAATTTTACCGAGGTTATAAGATTGGCAGAAGAAGCAAAAAGTATTGGATGGAATGGTGACTGGGATAATAGAATTGAAAAGATGCAAATAAAACTAGGAAATAAGTAAACAAATATTTTCTGTAAAAAGCCTTTTTTCTCTTATTTCAATACCGTTTTATTTTCTTGACAAGTGTTGCAAAAAACAATACAACAAAGATATGAACCCACCAAAAAATATTTTAGAACAAGCAGAAAAAGAATTTCAAGAAGCACAGAAATATTCTAAACCGGATGATTACCTGAATCTTACAGCCGTAGAACTCACAGAGTTTCAGCCCGTAGGCATGACATGGGAAGAACGCCGGACAAATGGGGCTTAAAGGGGGAGGGAGACATATTGCAAAAAGGCAGACCGACAAAGTACCGGCAAGAATACTGTCAAGAAATAATTGAAGCCGCAAGACAAGGGATTTCACCGAGAACATGGGCGGCTTTCCATGAGCCGTATATCCCTGACCGTTCAGTATATGACTGGGCGGGAAAACATGAAGACTTTTCGCAAGCCAAAAAGGAAGCAGAATACATCTTTTCCGCATGGTATGAAAAAACGGTCATAGATGCCGCACTGGGAAAAACCGAAGGAGTAAATACAACCCTTCTCGTTTGGCTTGGTAAAAACTTCCCCGGCGGTCATGGATGGACTGATAACCAAGAACATACACGAATAAAACGGGAACTGTTAGAACTTCAAAAGAAATACACCGACTGGAAAATGTCCGGCGGTTTCGATTCCGATGATGTGGAAAAAGCACTTGAAACAATCGCAGGGGCGATTGATAAGACTGTCGGGAAGAAGTAGTAATAATTCGTTAAAACGAAATAGTTAATTCTTTCCCGTAGATATTGGCGATTCTTTCCAATGTCTTTACGGTAGGATTTGCCTTTCTTGGGTTTTCGAGGCGTTGATAAGTCTGATATGTCAATCCAAGTTTTTGAGCAATAGCACTTTGACTTTGTTCTCCCCGAAGTTCCCGCAATTGTAAAGATAAGGCAATATGAGGGGCAACGGTTACGGGATACCCTCCGGTATAAGACGGTGAAGGAATTTTATTGCCATGAACAATATCTACTTCAAGGCACAAATCAAGGGCTTCTTTTGCCATTGCAAGGGCTTCTTCATGAGTAAATCCACAGGTAACAACATTCGTCATATCAGGAAATTGAGCAATATATTCATCTCCTTCTTTTTCGATGGTACAAAAATAAATCATTACAAAAACCTCCTATTTGATACCTGCTTCTTTCAGAATCCGTTTACCGAAATTTCCAATATCTTTGTTCCCATGAAAAGGAACTGTAACAGGACGGCAGCCTTCTTTTTCAAAAACATGGTGAGAGCCTTTGACACGTTCAAGAGTCCAGCCATTATCTGTAAGAATCTTCATGATTTCTCTTGCCGTCATACTAATAGTATACAGCATATACACTGTATGCGTCAATAAAAGTGAGACATAAAAGTAGGACATAAAATCTTGTATTTCAGTGGTTTTCTGTAAATCTGATTGACTTTGTATGTATCAATAACTCTTGTAAATCCTTACTGCATAATGTTATAATGTATCTCAATGGCACACCGTGGGCGTTATGAGACTGTACTAGACTACTCTCGTAATGCGTAGGTCCCGGGTTCGATTCCCGGTCTTGGCTTAGACAAGTTGTTGTATAACAACGAATTACGATCAAGCGGCTTGACGCTACCACCTCAAAAAAGGCGCGTTTTTGTCCTGATGTACAAAAGGAATTAAGATGCGCCTTTATTATTCGTCGGCCGCGAGAACGGCCATTCAATACCATTCCTTACAGAGCCGGCAACTCCGTTTTGTATGATGGAGTTGCTGATTTGCATCCCCTCTTAATACTTTATTTTATATATGAAGCATTGATAGTATAATCAACATTCTTTCCAATATCCTGGGAGTGATACAGGAGGAAGGACGTGTAAGAAAGATCCAATTTTTCTAAAAAACCCAATCGTTGTTTGAAACAATATATCATGTTCCCGATTAGTACTACTGAAAAGTTCATTTATATACCTATTCTGCAATTTAAATTCAAATATATGTATGCAATCTTTCCAATGTGAACTGTATGATTCGTAAACCAGTACAAAATGAATGCCTCCCGGGGCAAGCCGCGGGGAACCCGCAGGCCGACTAAGCGGCCATATAATCCGTACCTTGCAGAGCTCATCCGCAGGCTGGATTAATACAGACTTTCGAATTAACTCATAAAAAACTTTTTCCATATCTTTAATCTCCCTTTAATCATCAGCCCCGATTATCTGATGTAACAAACGATGACCCTCCCCGCAGGGAGGGGCGTTCGAGTGGAAGTTTATAAGACCGTCTGGTTTAATACCCCGCAACTAAACTGTGGTGCCTTTGAGTTGTAGTAAGCCGCGGGGGATTAAACCAGAATCTCGAATCAGTTATTGAGATATGGAGGATGATATGAAAAGAATGCAATGGATCGGTACAGCCGCGGCGGCGGTGATTCTGCTTGGATCCTGCGCTGACCAGGGCGGGAAGGATTCCGCCGCCCGGAGTATGGAACAGCTCTATGCCGAACAGGGACGGCCTGTCCGAACCAGGGTGCTGGAAGAAGAGGACTTTTCCGTGGCCCTGAAGTTTCCCGCGGTGCTCCATGCCCGTTCGGAATCGACGGCCTACGCCGGGCTCAACGATGTGGTCCGGACCGTACAGGTAAGGGTGGGAGATTATGTGAGGAAAGACCAGGAAGTCCTTTCCCTTTCCGCGGACAATCCCGCCCTCACACAGGCGACCCTGGCATGGGAAAACGCCAAGGCCGCCTATGAACGGAGCACGGTTCTGTATGAAATGGAAGGTATCTCCCGGCAGGATTTCGAAAAGATACAGATGCAGTATGAGATGGCCTCGGCTTCCCGCATGTCGGCCCGGGACATGGTCCACGTGAAGGCCCCCATCGACGGCTATATAACCCAGATCAATGTCAGGCCCACGGAAAATGTAAACCCCGGAAAAGCCCTCTTTACCGTGTCCAACCGGAATTCCTTTGAGGCCCGGTTCTACGCGGGAATTTCCGAGGTGAGCCGGATAGCTACCGGGAGCCGGGTGTTTATCGACGGCTGCGGCGGGATTGTCGAAGGCCGGGTGAGCGAAGTTTCCCTCATGATGGACAGCTCCAGGAAAGCCTTCCCGGTAACCGCGGTATTTGACGGAGGCTGCGAAGGCCTCGTGAGCGGTATGGGAATCGACCTGTCGGTGGAAACCTACCGGAACGGAACGGCCCTGGTCCTTTCCCGAAAGGAACTAGTGAAAACCGCTTCCGGCTACGGAGCCTATATTGCCGGCGGGACTTCAGACCGCGGCCAGGCCATGCTCGTCCCGGTCACTACCGGGGAAGAACGGGGGCTTGATATGGAAATTACCGGGGGACTTAAGGCCGGTGATGTGATTATTACCGAAGGCATCCAGGGACTTTCCGACGGGGTCCTTATCAAATCGGTGATGTCAGTTCTGGCAATGAACACCCCGGGGGGCGAGAAATGAACATCGTCGACCTTTCCATCAAACGGCCGGTGATGACCATCATGGTCCTGGCTGCCCTCATCATCTTCGGGGTATTCGCCTACATTTCCCTTCCCGTGGGTCTCATGCCTGAGGTGAAGAGTCCCACGGTAACCATCCAGACAGTGTATCCCGGGGCCAGTCCCCGGATTATCGAGACCCAGGTCACAAAGAAAATCGAGGATCAGGTTTCGGCCATTGGGGAACTGGAAAAAATTACCGCCTATTCCATGGACAGCGTGTCCGTGGTCATAGCCTCCTTCAAGTCCGGCAAGGACGAAAACCTGGCCCTCCAGGAGGTGAAGGATAAGGTGGAACTGATCATCTCGGACCTGCCCGACGGAACCAGGCGGCCGGCGATCTCCAAGATCGATATCGCCACCACCCAGCCGGTGATGAGCATCATACTCCGGGGAGATATGGAGAACGATGAGCTGTACGGTTTCGCGAAAACCGTAGCGGTAGACAGGCTGTCCCAGGTTCCCGGGGTTGGGCGGATCGACCTGTCCGGCGGGCTTGAACGGGAAATCCATGTGGAGCTGAACCGGAACACGGTGTATGAACGCTCGGTTTCCGCCGAACAGATCGCGGGGATCCTCGCGGCGGCCAATGTGGAGATCCCCGCGGGCAGTCTCAGAATGGATGAACAGGATATCCCCCTCCGGTTCCGGGGGGAATTCACCTCCCTGAATGAAATGAAAAACCTGGATGTACCCACCAGGACCGGGATATTCAAACTCAGACAGCTTGCGGAGCTAAGCGATTCCCACGCGGAAATCCGGGAGCGGACATCCTTTTTTGACAAGCACCAGGGGCAGCGTTCCGAAGGAGCCCTGCTGCTCCAGGTGGTGAAGAACCCCAGCGCCAATACCATCAATGTGGTCCGGGGTGTACAGGAACGGATCCCCGGGATTGAGGCCGAATCGGGAAACCGGGTCCGCTTTGACATTATCAATGAGGACGCGACGTTTATCCAGGACTCGGTGGACGATACCCTGGGCAACATGATCCTCGGGGTCATCCTGACGGGGATCATCATCTTTGTATTCCTCCACGATATCCGCTCCACCCTGATCATCACGGTGGCCATGCCCTTCTCGATCATATCCACCTTCCTCGTGATGCAGGTGATGCACGTCAGTGTGAACGTGGTATCCCTCCTGGGCCTTTCCAGCGCCACCGGAACATTGGTAGCCAATTCGGTAATCGTCCTGGAAAATATCTTCCGGTGTAAGGAAGAAGGTTACAACCGGACTGACTCAGCGTCCCGGGGAACGAAACAGGTTCTTTCGGCGGTCTTCGCCTCAACCCTGACCAACATCGCGGTGTTCCTGCCCCTCGCCCAGATGTCGGGGGCCATCGGTATGATCCTTTCAGACTTCGCCATCACGGTGGTGATCTCCACGGTCTTCTCGATCCTTGTATCCTTTACCCTGACACCGTTGCTGGCATCCCGGATACTTCCGGCGGAAATTAAGCAGACCGGATTCCTGGGGAAAAGGATTGAAACGGTCCTCGGTTCCTGGGAGAGGGCCTACGCCGCAAGCCTCGCCTTTCTCTTTAAGAACAAGCGGCGGCCCGCGGCGCTCGTGCTTGCCGGAGTCGGCATCTTCGGAATCGCCCTGCTCTTCCTCCCGAATATCAAATTCGAACTCATGCCCAAGAGCGACGGAGGCAAGATCCAGCTCCAGGCGGAGCTGCCCCAGGGGAGTACCCTGGAAGCCACCGCGGCGGTCCTGGGGGACATCGAGTCCCGGCTCGCCCTATTTCCCGAGGTGGAAAGGATCCTTACCAAGCTCGGCTCCCTGGGATCCCTCAACAAGGATGTGAACGTCGCCGGGATGGACATCTTTCTCAGCCCGAAGGAGGCCCGGAAGAAGAACAACACCGACCTCTCCGCCGCCATGATCGCCGCTCTTGCGGATATACCCGGAGCGGATATCCGGATCAAACCACTTTCGGAACTCCAGTTCAGCCAGGGAGCGGCGGTGGACCTCTACCTCCGGGGACCCGACTTCGGGGTACTCCAGGAAACCGCCGGGGAACTCAAGGCGCGGATCGAGGCGGTGCCGGGGATCATGAACCTCGCCCTGAGCAGCCGGGCGGGCAAGGCGGAACTCGTCTTTGAGCCGGACCGGAAGCGTCTTTCCGAAGACGGAATCAGCGCTTATACAGCCGCCCTGGCTATGCGGGGTGCGGTGGAAGGCCTGGTCACCAGTACCTATAAGGACGGGGATGAAACCTGCGATATCCGGGTTACCCTTGGGGAAAATTCCCTCAGGGATCTGGAGGACGTGAAGAATATCCCCGTGGTGTCCGCCGCCGGGGTCTATCCCTTATCCCGCTACGGTAATCTCTACTTCGAGGAAGGGTATAATCGGATCATGCGGACCGATAAAATCCGGACCGTGCAGATCACCGCGGAACTGCTCCCGGGGTATTCCCAAGGTGAAGTCCTCGGGGCGGTCATGAGGGCCGTGAAGGATACCCGGCTTCCTCCGGGATACACTGTGGAGGAAACCGGACTTTCCGAAGTCATGGGGAAATCCATGCAGGAACTCTTCATGGTGTTCGTCATCGCCATCCTGATCACCTATATGCTCCTGGCCTCGGTACTGGAAAGCATCACCCAGCCCCTGTTCATCCTGGCAACGGTACCCCTGTCGCTTATCGGGGTCATCGCGGGATGCCTCCTGACCAGCACAGTGCTCAACGCTGTGGCCATGCTGGGGATCATCATGCTGGTGGGAATCGTGGTGAACAACGCGATCCTCATCCTGGATTCCTACAACCAGCTCAGGCAGGAGGGAACCGCTCACCGGGAGGCCATGGTTACGGCCGCTTCAACAAAACTCAAGGCCATCCTGATGAGCAATACCGCCATCGTCCTCGGGCTTCTTCCTATGGCGCTGGGGATTGGGGCGTCCCTTTCGGAGATGCGCCAGCCCATGGGGATCGTTATCATCGGGGGTATCCTCTCGGCGACCCTGCTGAGTCTCTGGTTTATCCCTTCCCTGGAAATAGCGGCCCGGGGATGGAAGCATATTGAATTATCCGTTAAGGAGGAAGAAAAATGAAACGCGGAATAATAGTAATCAGTATCCTGTCCTGCATCCTGAGGGCTTTCCCGGCATTCGGAGACGACTACAGCCTGGATGAATACCTCAGTCAGGTGATACGGAACAACCCGGACCTGGCCCTGGTGGAGAAGGAAAGCCAGGCAGCCCGGGAGGCGGTGGTCCAGGCCCGGTCGGTCTTCTTCCCTTCGGTGGGTTTCCAGGGAAGCTATACCCGGAACCTCACAGACATCATGAAGCCTACCCCGGTGGCATCCCTTCCCGGGGGCGGGCCCCTGGTGTACCAGGATGTGGATTCCAACAAGGACAACGAGTTTTCCCTGGGAATCGGGGTGAAACAAAAGATATTCGACGCCTCCGCCATTGCCCGGTACGAACAGGCGAAAAAACTGAAGACCATGAGGGACAATATGTTCAGCCGGGCGGAGCAGCAGGTTCTCTGCACTGCGGAAAAATTGTATGCCCAAACCCAGCTTGCCCAGGCGGTAGTAGAGGTGATGGAAGGAGCGGAACGGACCGCCGGGGAGAACTATCGGATCATCCAGCGGAAATACAACGCCGGCATGGCCGCGGAGCTGGATCTCCTCATGGCGGAGGTGGACTGGAAATCCCGGGTTCCCCTTACTATGGAATCTCGGAAAAACGCGGACATCGCCATGACGGCCTTCAAGACCGTAGCGGGGATTCCCCTCGCGGAACCGGTGGTCCTCACGGAAGTCCCCGGGGATCTGCCGGATATACCCGCCATGCTTTCAATTGACACGGTCCTTGCTGCCCGGCCCGATTACCGGGCGGTGTATGCCGCGGGGGAACTGGCGGATACCGGAAGGAAGGCGGCGGCCGCGACCTTCCTCCCGACCCTGGACGGGAGCTTCGGGTATATGTATGGAGGCCTTGGGGACGGTGCTTCCTTTAATGATTACACCTACCACGGCATGCAGCTTGGACTCATAGTGAATGTTCCCCTGTTTACCGGAGGCTACCGGGTTTCCCTTATGCATTCGGCGAAGATTGCCCAGGAGCAGGCCGCTATTGAACTCATGAAGAAACGCAACGACATTGAAGCTGAACTCACAAGCCTCATGCTGCGGCTGGGGGAAACCCGGGAACGGATCGCGTCGGCCACGCTCCTGGAGGCCGCCGCCCAACGGGCCCTCGAACTGGCCCAGGGAGCCTACACCGCGGGGATGGCGACCCAGCTCTCGGTATCCGAGGCCGCGTCCCGCCGGGACCAGGCGCGGCTTGGCCTTCAGCAGGCGATCTACGAGTACCGGGCGGCGTATTATGACTGGAATCTGGCCACCGGGATGACCGGGAGCCGGTGAACCTGGACCAGTCCCGCTGCGGACCGGTTAGTAATCTTCCTAATATATGGAGACATCTTATGATACTATCGCCATCAACAACCGGAGTTCCGGGAGCTTCACATACCGCGGGATCAGCATATATACTATACAGAGGAGCGGAATCCATGCGCATATTGATTGTCGAGGACGAGAAATCCCTCCGGACCCTCCTCGAACGGAGGTTCACCGGGGAAAAATACACCGTCGACGCCTGCGGCGACGGCAGGGAAGCCCTCTCGTATATCGAAACCGGAACCTATGACTGCATCATCCTGGACATCATGCTCCCAGGTATGGACGGGCTCTTGGTCCTCAGGGAGATGCGGGACCGCCGCCACCGGACCCCGGTGCTGCTCCTCACCGCCCGGGATAGTATCGTTGACCGGGTGAAGGGCCTCGACATCGGCGCCGACGATTATCTTACCAAACCCTTTTCCTATGATGAACTGTCCGCCCGGGTACGGGCCATGCTCCGCCGGGGGGGCGAGGAAAAAACCACCACCCTTTCCCTGGCGGATCTATCCATGGATACCCTCACCCGGACCGTAACCCGGGGCGGGAAGGAAATTGAGCTGACCAGCAAGGAGTTCGCCCTCCTGGAATACTTCCTCCGTCACCCCGGCCAGGTTTTTACCCGGGAACAGATCATCAGCCATATCTGGAACTTTGATTTCGACAATGACTCAAATATCGTGGATGTTTACGTCCGGTACCTCCGGCGGAAAATCGATGACGACTCCGCAACGCCCCTGATCCACACCATCCGGGGAACCGGCTACACCCTGCGGGAAAAACTATGAAGTTTACAATCCGGAAGAGGATGGCCCTCTGGTACACGGTCAGCATTGTCCTTACCCTCTGCGCCTTCTTCGGTTTCGCCGTGTTAAGCCTGACCCCGGCGATCATCCAGAATATCCGCCGCCTCATCGAAGCCCAGTCAACCCGGATCGCCTCGGGCCTCAGGTACCGGGACGGCGGTTCCCTGGTCCTCGCGGAAAAGCGGGATATCCGGAATGATGTCTACTATTCGGTGGGAACCATCCTTCTTGAAAATCATGAACTCGACTGGCTCGATAGCCTGCACAATCCCGCCGGGGAAGTGCAGCAGCTTGTCCGGGGAGAAGAGTCATGGATTGTCCTTGACCGGCTTGATACGGTGGAAGGCCTCGGTCCGGTCCGACTCCGGCTCACCATGCCGGTGACCTCCGCCAAGGAAGCGGCGATGCAGCTCCTCAGGCTTTTCATCCTTATTCTTCCCCTGGGGGGCGTCATTGCCATCATTTCGGGTTTACTGAGCGCGAAGAATTCCCTAGCCCCGGTGGACCGGATCACCAACACTGCCCGTGAGATCAGCCGGGGTGATCTTTCCAAGCGGCTCAACTTCCCCGAATCCGCCGATGAGGTAGGCCGCCTGGCCGCAACCTTTGATACCATGCTTGCCTCCTTGGAAGAGGCCTTTAAACGGGAACAGCAGTTTACCAGCGATGTGTCCCACGAACTGCGGACCCCCCTGGCGGTAATGCTCGCCCACGCTGACGAAGCCATCCACACCCACAACGCGACCAGGGAACAGTACCGGGAAGCCCTGGATGAAATCTACGCGAAAGCCCGGGACATGCAGGTGATGATTTCCCAGATGCTCACCCTGGCCCGGATGTTTGAAGGAAGCCGGAGCATCGAAATGACGGACCTGGACCTGGGGGAAATCCTGGAGGACATTGCCGGGGAAATCCGTCCCAAGGCTGATGAGCGACACATCACCATTGAAGTTGACGCGGCTCCTCCCCTCCCCATCCGGGGGGACCTGATGCTCATCACCCGGCTCTTGATCATCCTCACTGACAACGCCATCCAGTACGGGAAGGACGGCGGCAGGATTATCCTGTCGGCCCGCCGGGAGAAAAACCGGACCATCCTTACTGTTGAGGACAACGGGCAGGGCATTGACGAAGCGGATCTGCCCCGTATTTTTGACCGCTTCTACCGGGCGGACACTGCCCGTTCATCGGGGAAAAATTCCGGCCTCGGCCTTACCCTGGCGGAGCAGATTGTCAAGCTTCATGGAGGAACTATCGGCGCGGAAAGTACGAAGAGCGAGGGGAGTATTTTCAGGATTGTGTTTCTTTAAGCAATATTCTTTTCTAAAGAAGCAAATTCCTACACCCACTCTGCCAAATTCAATTTCTTGATATGCTCATAATGCTTTATATTATTTGACACCAATACAGCATCATTGGAAATAACGATGGATGCTATCAATATATCGGCATCGCCAATAGTAATTCCATTTTTCCGTAAATCGGCATAAATATCTGCGGCGTTGGTTATTGAATCATCGCTGATAGTATAAACGTTTATGAGATTCAAGAATTCCTTAAACTCCGTTTCTTTTTTCTGATTACCATGGTATCTGAACCCCTTCAATACTTCGTATACATTGATAGCAGTTAAGCATAAGGGTTCACCATTTTTTATACATTCCGAAATCTTATTCCTGACGACAGGATCACCTTTAAAGAAATAAGACAGAATGTCCGTATCAAGAAAGGTCATGGTTCCATTCTTCCCATTGAAAAATTCTGTCTATCCTTCATGGTATCCAAAATGGTTTCAGCGAGTTCATCATCCCAGGTGTCAAAATAATCCAGTATCTTTTCCTGGGATTTTTTAAGGGGAGTTGTAAAGGTAATCACCACCTCATACTCCCCGGTAACCGGGATAGGCTCGGAGGGTTTGAAAGTATTCCCGTCATAGATGGCTTTTATAGCATACATAAAGACAGTCCTCCTATTTAGTAAGTATAACAAAGATTACCATATTAGACCATCTCACAGAAATCATGTTTTTCAGATAAAATCTGCTCCTCAAAAAGTGTACAAAACAATGTACAAAACTCCTTCCCTGCCCTTCCATAAAGCATGCTGAATCTCCATAAATCATGCGATAATCCTTGACCAATAAGAATTTCCGATATAATATAAAGCATCATACAGCACTATAGTGCATCAGAAGACAAGCCACGCGGTATCTGCTGCCGCTCGTAATGCGTAGGTCCCGGTTCCCGGTCTTGGCTAAAGTCCCTTATGTGAACAATCATCATGTGAACAATAATTCCAGGAATCGAAACGGAGTCCCCGCCGACCGGAAGGGAGGAATAGCCGCCAGGGATGGCGGCGGCAGGGGACGTAGACGGCCTGGAAGTGAGGAACAGGAAGTTCCGAACTGTTCCCGGTCTTGGCTAAAGTCCCTTATGTGAACAATCATCATGTGAACAATAATTCCAGGAATCGAAACGGAGTCCCCGCCGACCGGAAGGGAGGAATTATATTTCTGCGACGACGGCTCTTATTGCAATGATGTGCATGAGAACTTGTCTTGTTTGCAGATGCATAAATGTGATATATAACTAATATAGTCAAAACTTCATTTTTTTGCTTTCAGCGGAGCATTATATTTTTTTCAACAAGTGATAATGAATGGATTTGATGTAATAGAATACATTTTAGGGCAGGCTCTAATGGTAGTTTTTTACAAACCAATTATCCCATTTGAACTCTTCCTTACCGGAATCCAATTTCTTACGCTTTGGATGCTTTTTTATTTACTTTATCGTCCCGAATCAACAGTCAGGCGGATCATACTTATTGTTTTTATGCTTTTGTGGCGGCCTTTGCATATCATTGCCGCCGCCGTTTTTAGTTTTACGACTCCGGTAAAGATTATTTTGCAGGCGTTTGTGTTTCTTGTTTTAGTGCTTTTATCGGAAGGCAGGAAAAAGAGTAAAGTGATCACGGCGGTTTATCTTTGGGATATCGGGCTGCTTATCGATATGGTGTTTTCGTGTTTGTTTACCGGTATTTCCGGCAATCTTTCCGTTTCAAGCATGGATAGTCTTTATCTGGAAATGATGATAGCACAGACAGCAATGCTGCTTTGGGCCGTGTTTTATTATCTCCTTATGCGCGCGATGCCGCAGTCCGCCCTGGACCGTGTGCCGTTTCGTTTTTGGCTTATTACGCTCTTCACTCCCTTTTTGGGAGCCGCCGCGCTTTTTGCGGCGATTAATTCTTTAAAGACGCAGTTCGAAGCAGGGTTTAACAATTTCCTTTTTTGCGGCATCTTCGGATTCGTCGTACTTGCGCTTGATTTGTGCGTTTTTTATCTGTATATAAAACTCATTACACATTATCATTCACGGCTTCTTGCCGGAGAACTTGCCCAAACGCCGCCGCTTTACACCCCGGCAAACGGTTTATCTCCAGTTTTTATCGAAAAATATCATTTGTCGAAACGCCAAATCGAAATTACGGAATTATTATTGCGGGGAAGATCAAACAAAGAGATTGCGGTTGATCTTAATATCGAAGTAAATACGGTTCAGGTTCATTTGCAGAATATTTACCGGAAAACCGGCGCGCCCGGACGTTATGCAATGATGGCTTTAGCCGGAAACGGCTTGTTACCGAATAACTAACTGAAAATAATTAGTCAAAATCCTCCAAAATAACTGGAAACTGGAATGGTACCGCCCGTCTTGAAGGGCTATCTTTTCCATATCAAAACATTTGGAGGTTATTATGATAACTTTGATGAAAAAAACAGTGGCTCTCTTCCTTGCTCTGTTGTTCTCGGTTTCCGCTTTCGCGATGGATTTGGAAGGCAGATTTATAGTAAATGGCGGCGCAAATATCGGCGCGCTTCTGCCTCATTTTATTGGCGATGATGATATGGATGATACATTCCATATCGGAGGGCGCTTGCAGGCCGATTATATGCTTATACAGCATTTCGGTATCGGGCTGGAATCAGGATTTTCCGCCGCAGAGGTCGGCGATACGGATTTTTCTATCGGTACGGTTCCCATTCTTGCCCGTTTTTCATGGCATCCTTTCTCATTTAAAAAATTTGATCCCTATCTTGTCTTAAAGGCCGGTTACGGTTTCGGGTTTTGGACTGATGAAGGCGATGATTACGATTGGACGGACATCTCCGGCGGTTTTGTTTGGGGCATCAATCTGGGTACGCGGTTTTTCTTTAGCCAAAACATCGGCATATTTATTGAGGCTGGATACGAATGTCTGGACATCCGCTGGAATCACCCCGGGATGGAACTTGAAAAATGGGAAGAAAGCGTGAGCGCGCGGACTTTTGGCATGATTGGGATTACACTTAAAACCGGCAAGTAAAGGCAATGATCAACGAACAAACGGCACATAACGGAGATTGTTAACTTCGTTAATTATCACCCGTTATGTGTTGATTGTTCCTTGTGCTCCCGTCTTTTCCCTATTATTGATGAAACGGTTACCGCAATAATAATAATGCCGCCGCCGATTAAAGCCGACACGCTGGGTTTCTCCCCAATTGCCAGGAGAACCCAGACCGGATTCAGCACCGGTTCGACTAAGGCCAAAAGCAAAGCCTGAACGGCACTCACATAGCGAATCCCGTAGGAAAAACAAATAGATGCCATACCGATAGTAAACAAACCCATAAAAAGAACCGCGCCGGTACTGGTAATCGAAAAAGAAGGAACGAAGATAAAGAGAAAAGGAATACTCACCGCGGCGGTAATTACATGGGAAAGAATCATCGAATCGGCGGGATTTCCTTCTTTTTGGAGCCGCATAAACACCGAATATGCGCCGAATGCCATTCCGGAAAGAAGCGCTATACAATCGCCGGAAAAAGAACCGCCGCCGATTCCGTCTTTAAAGAAAATGAGCATTCCCACTGTTACCGCTCCCAGTGCCGCCCAATGTTCAATTTTCGGCTTTTCCTTGGCAAGCGCCCAGCCCAAAAGCGCCGCCCAAATCGGTCCCGTATATTGAATCAGAATCGCGTTCGCGGAACTAGTCATTTTATTCGCCATAAGAAAAAGAATCATGCAGGCCGCATAAGAAAGCGCCGCTCCCCAAACATGCCGTAACGGCGCTTTTTGGGATACTTCTTTTGTTTTGTAAAAATATTTCACCGCAAGCATGAAACATGCCGCAATAAAGCTCCTTAATCCCGCAATAACGACAGGATGCCAATTAATTATTTTGATAAAAAGACCGCTTGTACTCCACAAAATCGCGCAAAGCATGATTGCAAGCTGTCCCTTCGTTTGTTTCTCCACAGATGCTCCTTAGAAGCTGAACGATTCATCGTAAACTGTATGGAGAATGCGAAAACTAATCAATATATTCGCGCTAAATATGAAAAAAAATCAACACCCCCGCCGCAAGCAGGGTATGTTGTTTTTGGTAAGGTATTTGACTCAGGGTACATACCTTTTTTGAACGCCCCAAGGCTCGCACGCGTGAGTGTGCAGAAGGTATGTACCCTTCGCATACAATCAATTTTTTCTTGACAAGATATATATCATGATATATATTCAGCAAAGAGAGATGATATGCAATCTGCGAAATTATTTATCAATGG
>QMCE01001041.1_pt1 | contig 14987 bp, 13 predicted proteins | sample 1821851 | NCBI WGS metagenome assembly QMCE01 (sample SAMN09453174, study PRJNA476694) | Termite gut metagenome, whole genome shotgun sequencing project. | isolation source: worker | host: Odontotermes sp. | place: South Africa:Pretoria | collected 2016-01-28 | reverse complement strand
ATAAAACGTTCCAAGTGTGCGCTGCCGCCTGGTTCCGCTATGCTTCGTTAAATTTTCTTGAAATACCACCGGTATTCCTGCGAAAATTTGCCTTGCCTAGCAGAAAATCCATTCAAAATCTGAATATCTCAGATCATGTGAACACGCCCTAAAAAAAAGCCCCGGATTTCTCCGGAGGCTTTGAATTTTATTTGCTTTGTTTATTCGGCAACCGGCGGCACTTCTTCATCGGTGTTTTCTTTTTCCAGCAGAGCCTTCATGGAAAGTTTAATCTTTCCTTTCGGATCCACGCCGAGGCAAAGAACGGTGACTTCGCTTCCGACTTGAACCACATCTTCGACTTTCTCAACGCGATGGTTGGCAAGTTCGGAAATATGGATCAGTCCGTCGCGGCCGGGGAGGATTTCCACGAAAGCCCCGAATGGCTGAATGGTCTTCACTTTCCCTTTGTAAATGCGTCCCGGTTCCGGTTCTGCGGTGAGTTCTTCGATCATGCGGCGGCAAACTTCGCCCATTTTCGCATTCGGAGCGGCAATGTCGATATTTCCGTTATCGTCAATGTTGATTTGACAACCGGTTTGCGCTTGCATACCCTTAATCACGGAACCGCCCGAGCCGATCACGTCGCGGATTTTGTTTGTCGGAATCCGCATTTTGATCATGGTGGGAGCCTGTTCGGAAAGCTGCGGACGCGGAGCATTGAGCCCGAGTTCGGCCATCTTGCCGAGAATGTGCAGGCGGCCCTGCTTCGCTTGCGCGAGCGCATCGGCCATAAGTTCCGGCGTGATTCCCTTGATCTTAATGTCCATCTGGAAAGCGGTGATGCCTTCCGAGGTTCCGGTGATCTTGAAATCCATATCGCCCAAGTGATCTTCCGTTCCGGTAATGTCGGTGAGAATCGCGATTTTTCCGCCTTCGTTCACGCTGCCTTTTTCGGAGATGAGGCCCATGGCAACGCCGGCCACCGGCGCTTTGATCGGCACACCGGCATCCATCAGGGAAAGCGCACCGCCGCAAACGGAAGCCATCGAAGAAGAACCGTTGGATTCCATAATCTCGGAAACGATCCGGATGGTGTACGGAAAATCTTCCGGGTGCGGGAGAACCGCGCATAAAGAACGTTCCGCGAGATGCCCGTGACCGATTTCGCGGCGGGAAAGCCCGAGGCGCTTCACTTCACCGACCGAGAACGGCGGGAAGTTGTAATGAAGCATATAATTCTTTGAACCTTCACCCTGGAGGTTTTCGTAGCGCTGTTCGTCGGCTTTGGTGCCGAGCGTACAAACCACGAGCCCTTGGGTTTCGCCGCGCTGGAAAATTGCGGAACCCGGAGCGCGCGGGAGCACGCCGAGTTGAATTTCGATCGGGCGCACTTCGGTGGTATTGCGGCCGTCAATGCGAACACCTTCTTCGAGAATCATGGTACGCATGGTATCGCGTTCGAGATCGTGGAAAATAGCTTTGGCTTTCGCGAGGAGCTCTTCGTCTTCTCCGATCAGCGCCGCTACACGTTCTTCGGCAAGCGCTTTCTTTTCGAGAGCGGCCATGGCCGGATAGTGTTCGGTTTTTACCATCGGCGTGTGGAGCGCGGCGGAAAGTTCTTCAAAAATCACTTCCTTGATCAGAGATTCAAGTTCGGTGACTTTTTCATCCGCCTCTTTTGCGGCAAGTTCCATTTTCGGCTTTGCACAGCGATCCACGAGTTTTTGCTGAGCGACACAAAGCATTTTAATGACTTCGTGCCCGGCGAGAATCGCTTCGATCATGGTTTCTTCGGAAACTTCATACGCTCCGCCTTCAACCATGCAAACGGAACCGGCCGTTCCGGCAACAACCATATCCAGTTCACTGCCGTCGATTTCTTCGTAGGTCGGGAACACCACCGGTTTTCCGTCCACCACCGCTACGCGAACCGCCGCCACCTGTTCTTCAAACGGAAGTTCGGAAAGCCCGATGGAAAGGGAAGCGGCACTCACGCCGAGAATATCGGGTGCAAATTTGCGGTCGGCCGAAAGAACCTGCACAATCACCTGCACTTCGCGAGAGAAGTTTTCAGGGAACATCGGGCGGATCGGGCGGTCGATAATGCGAGCCGAGAGAGTTTCTTCGTCGCTCGGGCGCCCGCCTTCGCGCTTGTTATAGCCGCCCGGGAGGCGACCGGCGGCGTAAGCCTTTTCGCGGTATTCCACGGTCAGCGGGAAAAAGTCGGCGTCTTTGTCCGGGCCAAAACAAACGGTCGAATGCACGAAGGCATCTCCCATTTGAACGACGGCCGAACCTGCCGCCTGCTTCGCGAGGCGACCGGTTTCCAAACGAACCGTACGCCCGTCAGAAAGAGTGACGAGCTCTTCTTCGGTTTTTAACATTTTGTATTCGGTCATAATCATTCCTTAACAGATTAACCGCGGATGCCGAGTTCCTTGATCAGGGCGCGGTAACCTTCAATGTCTTTGCGGGAGTAGTATTTGAGAAGCGTTTTACGCTTGGCGACCATCGCCGTTAAGCCGCGCAGAGAATGGAAATCCTTGCGGTGCATTTTTGCGTGTTCCGTTAAATTTTTGATTTTTTCTGTCAAGATCGCCACTTGTGCGCGAACAGATCCCGTATCTTTTTCGTTCTGACCAAACTGTGCAGTCAATTCTGCGGATTTTTCTTTTGTAATGGTAGCCATTTGCTCTCCATTCCTTTTGGATTAGTGTTTAACAATTACTATCTACCCTTGTTCCTGCCGCACATCAGTTGGCGATTCTGAACGCAGTTCCTCAGGCAAAACGCAACTACTTGAGGTAGCAATCTAGTATTTTCCGCCGACATTTCCACTTATTTTTTTTATTCCCTCTATAAAATACCGGTTGGAAGGGTTTCGGGGCTCCGAAATTTGAAAATATTCTCCGGCGATCCTTTTACCGAAAGCCCCAGTTTTCTATTTTCCGCTTGCTTTTTTAACATAGACCCTCCAAGAGGATGAAATATGAATCTCAATGCTCTCGCCGAAGACCTGAACCGGGTCTTGTCGTCCCAACACAGCGCTATTCTCGAAATGCTTTCGAGTTTGGGAAAAGCGGTTTATTTCCCGAGTCAGGGAATCCTCGGGCAAAGCGCGGAAGCTAAAAATACGGCAATCAATGCCACCATCGGCACGGCACTCGAAGATGACGGCAGTCCGCTCGTGCTCCCCTGCATTGAAAACAAATTAAACATACCCAAAACCGGTTTTCTTTACAGCCCGAGTTTCGGCGATCCGGGGCTTCGGGAAGCATGGAAAAAACAAATTTTGCAAAAGAATCCGGAGCTTCAGGGAAAAACGTTCTCGCTTCCGGTGGTGACGGCAGCACTCACCCACGCGCTTTCCTGCGCCGGGTACCTGTTTTTGGACCCGGAAGATGAAGTCATTTCTCCGGATTTATATTGGGATAATTACGAACTGATTTTCTGCGAAGGTTTCGGCGCCCAAATTAAGACTTACAACACATTCAAAGACGGTTGTTTCGATACCGGTGCCCTTGAAAGTGCGATCATGAACGGGAAAACCGGAAAAAAAGTAGTTCTCCTGAACTTCCCGAATAACCCGACCGGTTACACCGTCACCGAAGAGGAAGCCGAACAAATTACGGCACTTCTCGTGAAAGCGGCGGAAGCCGGCAATAAACTGGTGGTTTTTCTGGATGACGCTTACTTCGGTCTCGTTTTTGAAAAAGGGGTTTTCAAGGAATCTCTCTTTGCGCGCCTCGCAGATGCTCACGAAAACATTCTTGCGGTGAAACTTGATGGCCCCACGAAAGAAGATTATGTGTGGGGTTTCCGCGTGGGCTTCATGACTTTCGGTATTAAGGGCGCCACTCCCGAAATCCTGAAAGCGCTTGAAAATAAAGCCGCCGGGGCCGTACGCGGTTCCATTTCAAACGCACCGAGTATCTCACAGAAAATCCTCCTCGAAGCCTACACCTGCGAGGAATACGCTTCCGAGAAAAAGCAAAAATTCGACACGTTAAAGAAACGTTACGACACGATTCTTTCCATATTTGCAAACCATCCGGAATACCGGGAATCGTTTACGCCGATGCCGTTCAACAGCGGTTATTTTATGTGTATCAAGCCGAAGGGAATCGAAGCGGAAGCGCTTCGCAAGGTTCTTCTCGAAAAATACAATACCGGGGTCATTGTACTTTCCGGTCTTGTGCGCCTTGCCTTTTCGGCAGTACCGACCGAAAAACTTTCACAGCTTTTTGAAAATATTCATCAAGCCGTTCAAGCATCGCGCTAATGCACCGGAGATCGTATGTCCGAAAAAGTAAAACTGATTTACGGTGATCGCGAATATTCGTATCCCGTCGTGACCGGAACCGAAAACGAAAAAGCGGTCGATATTTCCTCCCTACGTAAAGATTCCGGGCTTGTCACCATGGATTACGGTTATTTGAATACGGGTAGCACCAAAAGCAGCATCACCTTTATCGACGGAGAAAAGGGAATTCTGCGTTACCGCGGTTATAACATCGAAGACCTCGCGGAGAAAGCCTCTTTTCCGGAAACCGCCTGGCTCCTTATTTACGGGGAACTTCCGACAAACGAACAACTTACGGCGTTTCGCCGGTTGCTCACGGAAAACGCGCTGATTCATGAAAATCTGCAAAGTTTTTTCCGCGCGATGCCGCCTTCGGCGCACCCCATGGGAATCCTCTGTTCTATTATGAATGCCATCGGGCTTTTTACCCCGCGCTTTTATGACGATGAAAACAAAGCGGATGCGTTCGGCCTCATGGTGGCGAGTTTGATTTCAAAAATCAGAACCGTCGCTGCGTTTGCCTACAAGGCAAGTATCGGAGAACCTTTCGTTTATCCGGATGCCGAAAAGAGTTATTGCGCGAACTTTCTGAACATGATGTTTTCAAGCAAGGCGCGGAGTTACGAGGCGGATCCTCTGATGGTGAAAGCCTTGAATGCACTGCTCATCGCCCACGCCGACCACGAACAGAATTGTTCCACCAGTACGGTGCGTATGGTGGGCAGTTCTCATGCAAATTTGTATGCAAGCATTTGTGCGGGTATTTGCGCTTTGTGGGGCCCGCTTCACGGCGGCGCGAACCAGGCCGCGCTCGAAACGCTTTTGCGAATTCAGCAGAGCGGGGTTCCGCTTCGCGAAATCATGGAACGGGCGAAAGACAAAAACGATCCGTTTAAACTTTCCGGGTTCGGACACCGGGTCTATAAAAGTTACGACCCGCGTGCGAAAGTGCTCAAAAAATTAATGCAGGAACTTTTCGAGCATTCGCACTTTTCCGATCCGCTTTTGGATATCGCGTTTGAACTCGAACAACTCGCGCTCTCCGATGACTATTTCAAGGAACGGAACCTTTATCCGAATGTGGATTTCTATTCCGGTATTCTTTACCGCACCATGGGAATTCCGGCGAACATGCTCACGGTGATGTTTGCCATCGGGCGGCTCCCCGGCTGGATTGCACACTGGAAAGAAATGCACGATGATCCGAGTTCCAAAATCAACCGCCCCCGGCAGATCTATACGGGTTTTGCCGAACGAACCTGGATTCCTCTCAATAATCGTTAAGGAATCCTTGCCAACTTGAACCGGATGAATTTATATTTGCTCCGGTCTCGGGGATATAGCTCAGTTGGTAGAGCGATGCGTTCGCAATGCATAGGCCAGGGGTTCGAATCCCCTTATCTCCACAAAACAAAAAACACCTCGCGCAAGTGAGGTGTTTTTTGTTGTTTCATTTGAAAAGAGGGTTATTCTATTATTGGTAAAGGATTGTCGGAAATTTTTCTTTCATTAAACTTTTCAATAATCGTATTCAGTTTTTTTATTGCCCGCCCTTTCTGTTTATCGCACTTTGTATAGCAGTTGTATCTGGATTTATGAGAAAACTCTTCTAAATCTTTGTAGGCTTCAAAATAATTTTCATCAAAAACCGAAGAAGTGCCGCTTAGGATTTTTTTCCTGAGAGCGTGGTTTGAGCAAGGAATTACATTAAACGGTTTATTCTTCTTCAAATCGTCCGAGTGAAATATCTTCCCTTTATGGAAAATTTTCTTTCCTTTTACTTCAAAGGAATAAGTAACTTCCGAAAGTGAAAAAACAGTGGCTTCCACAATATGGACAGCGGAATAAAAACATCCCGTCAATAACCAGTCACTGAATTTTCCCTCTGCATTCAAAAATGAAACAAATGAAATATTGGAGACTGCTTGAGATTTATGCTCTTCAAAACTGGGCATTATTTGGCAATCGCTTTACGAATAAACGGAAAATCAACTTTCATTGTGTCTTCACACAAACCTTCGCTTGAAGTACTCCAAATACAAATCGTTGCATTGTTTTTTTCAAAAAACGAAGATTCGACTCCCCGTTGCAAATCCATAACTTCATCTTCCATATCATCCGGAATGTTTGTTACAAAAAATGCCGTTGGCTCCATTGAAGAAGGATTAATTCCGATTCGTGCTTGCAAAATGGAAAATTTAGGGAATTTTTCATTAAATTCCCGAATAAACTGTTCCGCACATTCTACAGCACTTTTGCAATCATAAACCGATTCGAACATGGCTTCAAATGCTTGTTCTACACCTTGCTCAAAGCCTTCTTTAAGCCCGCTGTCAAAAGCGTAACTCATTGAGAGTTCTTCAAAAGCTCCCGCAAAATCGGTTTCGGATTGTTCCGCTTTTTCAATAGTATTTTGAGAAAAGTCCGTCATAATGCGCTCAAGCTAGCAAATAATAGAATAACCGGCAAGCAAGGTTATGTGAAACGATTCTACTTCGAGTAGGAAACCGGATGGTTCAGCATCGGGATTTGGGTGGGCGTTAATTTCAATTCCTTTTTTAGCCCTTCCGCATCCATGGAAGCGCGCGCCCGCGTGAGTAATCCGGCGCCCGCACAAAATAAGGAAATGTTCTGCGACACAATTCCCGCGTCGAACGCTCCGAGCCGCGCGTGGCTTTCTTTATCGCCGTGCTTGAACCGCGCCGTTTCCGAAACAAGTAAAAGCAGCACCGGCGCTTCTGCCATCGGAGCCTGCGGCGAAGCCACCATGGCGCGCAAGTCTTTTGCGGAAACGAGAGTGAGGCTGTGCGAACCCGCATCATAAAGATACGCACCGGATTTCATCACCACATAAACATCTATATCCTGCGCATTTACCGCCGAAGGAGCGGTTCTTTTTTTGCTTTCGCTCCGGTTGATTCCGTTTGCGGCCCACAATAAATCGCCGAGATCTTTTGTTTGTAAATCCCCCGTATTAAAGGCCGTTGCAGAAGCGCGTTTGGAAAATGCTTCCATCAAAGAAGCGTTCCGTTTCAAGTCGGGAGCCGGAAACTTGATACTTTCGGCGGCAGAAACAAAAGCGGCAGAAGAGAGAACGAGTCCCATTAAAAAAGATTTTCCAATCATAAAATCCTCATGGTGAAAAGTAACTTTCATTAAAATATGAAAATTTGAAGTTTTGTCCCGGGTTTTTGTTCCGTATTTTGTGTAAAGTGTTATTTTTGGAAACTCATGGCTATTCGAGAACCCGATCAATCCGTATGGAACCGCTTCTGGGATCGCAAAAGCGATCTCGAAAAGGTGTATCCGTCTTCTCCTTCCGTTTTGGAGGCCATCCTTTCCCGTTTTGATGTGAAAGGAATGCGTATTCTGGAAGTTGGCGCGGGCACCGGCCGCGACAGTGCGGAACTCGCGCGGCGCGGCGCGGAGATGTTTGTTCTCGACTTTGCCGATTCGAGCCTGCGGATTGTCTCCGAAATCAAAACCGGCGCCCACCTCGAAAATTTGACGCTCGTGCGCGGCGATGCCTTTAAGGCCCCTTTCCGAGACAACTCTTTCGACCTCGTTTTCCACCAGGGGCTCGCGGAACATTTTAAGGATCCGCTCCCGCTTCTCAAAGAAAACTTCCGCATTTTAAAACCGGACGGCTATTGTTTGTGCGATGTCCCTCAAACGGTGCACCCTTATACGATAATTAAGCATATTCTCATTGCGTTCGACCGCTGGTTTGCCGGTTGGGAAACCGAGTTTACCATGCCCGGGTTGCAGCGCCTCATGAAGAAGGCCGGTTTTGTGCCGGTGTATTCCTACGGCGACTGGATGCGCCCGAATTTATTTTACCGGATGCTCCGGGAATTCGGCTTTAAAATCGGAATCGAACTGCCGAAATATCCGCTTCAGGGCACAGCGTACCAAAAAGCCAAAGACGCGCTTCTGGATAAATTAAGCACGGTTTCGCTCGCGCATTATACACAACTTTCCATCGGTGTCATTGGGAAAAAGGAACACTGATGGTTCGGGCTCGCGCGCCGCTCATTCTCGGGCTTAAAATTTTAATCACGGTCATTCCCTGCTATTTCGTGTTTCACAATATCGTGAAAACACCGGGAATGGATTCCGGCGATTTTCAGGACCTGATTCGATCCATTCGTTACGCGCCCTTGTTCTTTGCCGTCCTTTGCCTTTTTCTTTCCACCCTTTCGGGTTGTATTCAATGGAGGCTTTTGCTTCGAAAGCAAAACATTGAAATGGGGTATTTGAAACTCCTCAAGATTTATTACGTCGGGCTTTTCTTCAATAATTTCATGCCGGGCAATGTGGGCGGCGACTTGAAAAAAATTTACGACATTCGCGTGGGTACCGAAGAAACGGTCGGTGCCGCCGTTTCCGCCACGGTTTTCGACCGCCTCTTCGGGCTTTATTTTCTGAATGTATTCGCACTGGTGGTCGGATTTTTGTTTTTTATTCACGATCCGGAGCAGCGGTATTTTTGGATTCCTTCTTTTTGGGTTTTCGTAGGGTTTACCGTTTTTCAAATCGCCCTTTTCAGCCGCCGGTTCAGCCGTTTGATCAGTGCCATCGCGATGAAAATTTTACCTCAAAGATGGGGGATCCGTTTTTGTCATTTGCAGGAACGCTTCCATAACTTCCGCGATTTAAGGCTTTGGATCGCCATCACATTTCTTTCCGGAATCACGCAAACGCTCCGGGTACTCGTGCATTTTTGCTGCGGAATCGCCCTCGGGCTTGATATTGCGGTGAGTTGGTATTTTTATTACATCCCGATGATTGCCGTCATCAGCGCCCTTCCGATTTCGATCGGCGGTTTCGGTCCGAGAGAACTCCTCGCCCAAACCCTTTTTGCCCGCGCCGGCGTAGGTACCATGGAATCGGTGATGGTGCAGTTGCTCGCTTACCTAGCCGGACTTTCCCTCAGTCTGGTCGGAGCATTTGAGTTTTTACGCCGGAAAAAAAGCATAAAGTAAGGTTCATCGGGCACGGAAGTTGAGGTTGGAAAATTCAGGAATGGCAACCCGCGACTTCCGACATGAAACTCAGGGATCACCCCCTTGTCACCCTCCGACTTGATCGGAGGGTCCAAGCCTGTCTATCAACAACACTTTGGTATAACAGAGCCAAGATTTTTCAAGTCTGCGGTGACACCTATTACCGCATAAATTAAGTTCGTTCAGGCATAATAAAATGTTTCAAAAGTGCGGTGATACCTATTGCGTACGCGGAACGCGTGTGGCAACCCGGTAAAGAACAACACCTGTGTTTATGTCTGAAATTCTCCGGATGGCCGCGGGCTTTGCCCTCGCCATGGCGGTGCGCCGCAACATTGTCTCGGGTCATTACGCCTCGCGTTTATCGCATTTAGTCGTAATCACATGTGATACCGGGGGGGGGGTACTCCGTAATTCGTAATTAACTTACAACACCCAAGTTCTATCGTAATTCGTAAACCAGTGCGAAATCCAAAACATCCGTACCCGAGCGCCGCAACCAAACCACAGGTATTTACAAAAAATCACCCGCCTTTGGCGGGTGATTTTGAGTTTCATTCGAGCTTAATACTTGGCATTTAATTCCGCCGGACACGTTACTTCTTTGTAAAGAACCTGCGGATTGTCTGCATTCATAAACCAGTCCACATACCAGTCACAACCTTTTTTGAGATCGGGGAGATTTTTAAATGCCGCGGCACACATCTCTTTTACTTTTGTCGGGTTGTTGCCTGCAGTAGTTCTAAATCCGCCGTATTGCTGTCCGAGATCAGCTCCATTTACACCGCTCTGACGAACCTGGTTGCTAAGCGCATCAAACTGCCCCACGCCGCCGCCCGGAATCATAATGTCAAAGTGATCGGAACTTACATCATAACCGATGTTACTTGCCTTCACAATCATGGTTTTTCCGATAATACTTCCCGAAGCAGCAACCCCATTGTTGATGAATTGCAATTGGAAACACTTGCCGCAGGAGAACTGATTCGGTGCCACGGCAGCAAAGCCATAGGCCAAATTGTCATTGACACGCCACGGAGCCTGACTCATGCAAGTGAAAGAGGTACCGCCGTTACAGGAACTGGCTGCATTAGCGTCACTAAGCGTAGAACCGTTAATACTGCAACTCTTGCTCAAATTTCCACCGGCGTTCCCGGTCCACGAGCAGTGAGGTTTGCAAGCATCCCAATAACGTGTCGTCTTAGCGGTTCGAACCCCCGCGTCTCCCTGTTTAAGGGTCGGGTATCCCGTGCTAACCGAAGAGGAACTTGCCGCCGGAGCCGTTACGGTCATGGTACCCGGACAATCCGCAGTTTGATTGCGGCCATCGCAACTGGCGGCAGCCTTCACATTCGTGTAAGTACCGGCGGTGAGATTGTTCCAAGCCGGGGAACGCGGGCTCCCTGACCAGGTAATGTTGCCTGTCACCGGAGCGGTGCCGCATCTGACTGTCGGAGCCGTCGCAGGACCTCCGGCTTGGGCGGAAGTGGGAACATTGCCGCAGGTTAAATTGACCGCCGGGCGAGGGTTAATCGTAATGGAGTTACAAGAAGCCGTAGCGGTAACACCACCGCAACTGGCGCGTGCAGATACATTGTAGGTACCGGCAACAGGATTTGACCAACTTGGGGCACCGACCCAGATAACATTGGTTGCCGCTTGATTACCGCAACGGACACTCGGTTGAAGCACTGCAGAACCGGCGGTCCCCGTGGCCGGTAAGCCCGAACAGGAAAGTGTCACTGCCGGCGCTACCGTGAGGTTTCCGCAAGCAGCGGTTTTGCTTGTGCCGCCGCAGTTTGCGCTTACCGATACGTTGTAAGAGCCTGCCGCCGGAGAGGTCCAATTCGGAGCACCCGCCCAATTAAGGCCTGCCGTGAGTTGATTATTGCCGCAACGAACCGTCGGCTGGGAAATCGCGCTACCTGCGGTTCCGGAACCGGCGAGACCGATACAACTTAATTCATTGGTCGAAGGAGGAGGGGCTACCGTGAGGTTTCCGCAAGCAGCAGTTTTGTTTGAACCGCCGCAGTTTGCACTTACCGATACGTTGTAAGAACCGGCAACCGGAGAAGCCCAATTCGGGGCATCGGTCCAATTAAGACCTGCCGTGACAGCGGCATCATCGCAACGAACCGCCGGTTGAGTAATTGCGGAACCTGCCACAGCGGAACCGGCGAGACCGGTACAGGTTAGGTTGGATTCCTGCCCACCGCCGGAACACGAGGGGGCGCTGCCGGTAGCGCCATCCCAAAGGTCGAGACCGCCGACAAAGACATAATAACCGCCATCGGCTTTTTCGGGAAGTTTTCCATGATTGCCCCAGCAATTGATGGACCCTTGACCGATTTCCATTCCATTAATTTTAGACACATTGGCGCCATCTCCCCATGCACAGAACGTTTTAATATCGGTAGCAAAGAAGCACTTTCCTTCCGGGCGACCGGCAATCGGAACCTCGAGAGGTACGCTCGCTTGAGCAACCCCATTGCACCACTCGGGTTTATAAGCGCAACCGCTCGGAGAAATTCCCCCGGCCGAACTTGATGAGGACTGTAAAATTACTGCCGAGGAACTCGACTGTTCACACAACCAGGGCTCGATCGTACAATCCGGAGGGAGAATAATTTCGGCACTGCTGGAACTGGACTCTTCACACAATGAAGGATCTACCGAACAATCCGGAGGGAGAATGATTTCGGCACTGGAACTTGATTCCTCACACAACCAGGGCTCAATCGCACAATCCGGAGGGAGAGTATCGACACTGCTGGAACTGAGTTCCGGGATTGCAGGATTTTCCGGATCGGTACAAGCCATAAACATGGCAATCGCAAAAACAGCGACCGCAGTCAAATAAACAGGCATTTTCTTCATTTTAAACCTTTTGAATAAAACACCCCCCTAATATAATAGGGTATGGCTAAAAATGAAAGAAAAAAATGCTTCTGGAATGTATAATATTTTTTAACATTCGAGCGATAAAAAACGGCGAATCTGCGAAATTTGCTCAAAAAGGCAAGAATCGCTCAATAAGAGCTCTTTGATCGAATTCACCGCCGCAATCACCGTGGCATAATCCCGGTTAAAATAAAGCCCGATGGTTTGGTAGGACTCCGGAGTCAGTTCCCGGGAAAGAAACATCGCGATTTTTCGAGGGAGCGACACGCTTTTAATGCGGGTTTTGGAAGAAAACAGGTCTGCCGGCACTTCAAAGACACGCGCCACGGCATCTATAATGGAGCGCACCGTAATTTGAGGGCGATTTTCCGTATTTTCCAGGGACCGGAACAAAAATTTGACCGTATCCATTGAAAAGTCAAGTTTCATCAACTCATGATAAGCGAGGAGTTTGGTGAGCATGCCTTCCATTTCGCGCACGTTCGTGGTAGGGCAGGAAGCCATCCAGCAAAAAATTTCTTCCCGGATACTTTCTTCAATTTGAAGGTTTTTAGCCTTGCTGCGCAAAATATCCATGCGAGTGGCAAAATCCGGAGCGTGGACGGGAGCCATAATTCCGCATTCAAAACGCGAAAGCAGCCGCCGGGAGAGTTGAGGTACTTCACCCGGGTTGCGGTCGCATGTGATCACCACCTGTTTCCCATGGGAGGTCAGGCGCGTAAGTACCTTGAAAAGCTCTTCCTGAGTGGATTCTTTTCCGGCAAGCACTTGAATATCGTCAATCAAAAGAAGGTCGGCGTTCAAATAAACTTCCCGGAACGACTTTTCCGAGTTCTTTCGATCGCCCGAAAAGGAAACGCGGATGAAATCTTTCAGGAACTGCTCGGCCGTTTTATAGACCACCTGGCGCGCCGTTTGGTTTTGAACGGCAAACCGCCCGATAGATTGAAGCAAATGAGTTTTCCCGAGCCCGGTACCGCCGTAAAGCACCAGCGGATTAATTTTATTCTCACCGGGAGTTTTTGCCGCCATGCGGCTTAACGAAAGGGCAATGCGGTTACACTCCCCTTCCACAAACTGTTCAAAAGAGTAATCCGGGTAAAAGGCAACGAGTGTGCTTTGGCTCAACGGGTGAATTTTTTCTTTTTTTTCCGGAGCGGGTTTCGGAGGAGGCGTGAGTGACGGAAGCGGCAAATTTTCAATGGAATTTGCCTTCGTGTGACTGGAAATCCGGATTTTAAAATCGGAAACGGCCGGATCAATTTTTTTAAATGTCGCGCGCAGGAGAACCCCGTAATGCTTTTCAAGCCAACCGGCCGCAAGCTCATGAGGTACCGTTAAATAAACCACGCCGTCGGCGATCGTATTCAGTTCAATATTCTGAAACCACATACCGAGTGCAAACTCGCTGAGTTCAAGACGCAGGAGGGAAAGGCATTCTTCCCAAAAACCGTGAAACGAAAGGCGGTTTAACTGTAAAATCTGAGGCACAAATTTATCCAATAAGGCGGAATCCGCACGGGAAACAACCGGAGAACGAATCTAAAAAAAAGAAAACCGGTGAAAGGGAAAAGCACAGAAAAACTTAAAAAACGGCGTTTTTTGGTTAAAAAAAGCGGTTTTTGGAAATAAAAAATAAAATCACTTTTTACTATCCACTATACGCACGCTACGTCCCAATCATTTTCCCAAAATCTCTCACATTTTATCCACAGAAAATTTTACAGGGACCTCTTGACAAGAAAAATTTGAAATTACGGCGCGATTTCCCGGTAAATTTCATACATCACCGTTTCTTCGAGTGATTTTCTTTCCGTAAAATGCCGCTCCGGGTTTAAAAATCCGTTTTTCGGATAACCTAAGATCAGCAGGGCGGTGGGTTCTATGTATTCGGGAATATCGAACTCTTTCCGGATAATTCCAGGGTCGAATAATCCGACCATTACGGAGCCGATACCCAATTCCCGCGCGGATAACATGATATGATCGCAAATGATGCCAATGTCCAAATCGCCGGAGCATTTGCCGTCGAACGGGCGGATCAATTCGTTTCTCGTGTCGCGGCACACGATCAGGACACAGGGCGAGCCGAATGTTTTATATGCCTTTTGGACTTTTAAAATGTTTTCCGGCTGTTGAACCACGAGAATGCGCTGAGGCTGTTTGTTGCAGGCGGTTGGGGCGACACGCGCGGCAGACAAAATTTGCTGCAATTTGTGCGGTTCGATTTTTTGTTCTTGGAAACCTCTCGTGGTACAGCGCGATTTGGCGAGTTCAAGGAAGTTTGTCATTGGTGTTCTCCACTTTTATTTTTGGCTCACTTATACCAAAGTGTTGTTATAGACAGGTTTACTCCTCTTTGGCACCTCCGATCGAGTCGGAGGGTGACACGGGAATGTCATCCCGAATAATTCACCCTCGTCATCCCGGACAAGCGAAGCGAGAGCCGGGATCCAAGGAGAAATGTCATTCCCTGCTTGATGAGCAAAATCCAAAAAAGAACAAATTTGAATTCTGAAATTACTTTCAAGTTACCCGGCTATATATAGCAATTATTTCAAGAAAATTTAACGAAGCATAGCGGAACCAGGTGGCGACGCACAATTGGAACGTTTTATATACCCGACCGAACTCAACTGATGCGCAAGTTACTCTCGAATATGATTTTTCATATCCCGCATCCCTGTGCAGTAGGGGCGCAAGATGTTTGCACATCTATTGAGTTCGTGCTTGCATGTAAAGATTTCTAAGTCTGTGCCGCTACCTAGTGCGCCCCTACTCCGTATCCCTTATCC
>QMCE01001040.1_pt1 | contig 14990 bp, 6 predicted proteins | sample 1821851 | NCBI WGS metagenome assembly QMCE01 (sample SAMN09453174, study PRJNA476694) | Termite gut metagenome, whole genome shotgun sequencing project. | isolation source: worker | host: Odontotermes sp. | place: South Africa:Pretoria | collected 2016-01-28 | reverse complement strand
AACTAAACAATATTATTTTTTAATCTTTCCATTGAAATCAAGTCTTTTCCAAATTGATTGATCGTTTGTAACGGAATAGAATCTGAATTGGGGGAAAGTATGTATTTAACAAAAGTAGCTAAAGACCCACTTGGTCCCGAATCAATAAAAAACGATACACCCTCTTTTTGAATCCGTTCAACGGTTTGTTCAAAATTGACCGGGTAGCGGATAACCTCCCATAAATAATCTTCGTCGATTTCGCTGATTATCCCTGTTTTAAAACAAGATATAACCGGGATTCGAGGAGATAATCTGTTGATCGCCCGGGCAAGTTGTTTATACTTATTTTCAATCGGATCAATTAACTCCGTATGAAATCCTTGTTTAACCGGCAAGAGTTGAGAGGTTATATTTTTCTTATTCAATGCCTCCCGGAGATGTTGTATATCATCCGGCAAACCACAAACCACAAAATTTCCTCGAAAATTTGTTCCTGTGAGCCAGCAGTGATTAAAAATCTCTGGAAATTCGTACATAATATTTTTCGATTCTATGATTGCCAGCATTTGGGCTGGGTGAGTGTTTTCTTCGACCAGCTCTGCAATATTAACTGCAAACCGAATCCCATCTTCTAATGAGATAGCGTCCGAAACAACAGCAACCACTATCTCTCCAAGGCTGTATCCCATTAAAAAATCAGGATGAATACCCATATCCTTAAGTGTACGGGACAAACTATACTCAATGCACAGCAAAGCCGGATTGGTATATTGTATGTTGTCAAAAGATTCGCCTTTTTTATGATCGTTATACAGGATATCAATCAAAGAGGCTTTGATAAGCGGTTCAACAATTTCATTGCAATGATTCATACAAGAGTTGAACAATACATTCTTTTCATAAAGCTCCCTCCCCATTTGGTAATATTGGGAGCCTTGTCCGGAAAACATAAATATGACCTGTCTTTTCATCGGATTTTTTTCCTTAAATTAAAATTTGAACTTTTATCTTATTTTCCGAATAACGTTTTTATCCGATCCCGCACTTCCGGTTGGTGGAATGTTTTTTTATGCATTTCAAGCTCCTTTTCAATCACTTTCGGAAGCGTTTCCCGAAGGTGTGCAACCAAATGGTCTTTCAAGGTAATAAGCGAAATGCGGGGTTTTTCGGCAATATCCGTTGCCAGTTCAAGAGCATATTCTATCACTTCGCTGCGCGGAAGCACAGGAAAAGGGATGCCGCGTTTTTGCAACAATTCTCCGCGAAAGTTTTTAGCCGTGAGCATCATTTCTTCGCTTAAGCTAATTCCCAGCTTTTGAGGCAAAATAAGGGTAGAACCCATACCTGGAGTAAAACCATATTTCATAAAGTTCGTTGTATAGATACTTTCCCTGCTCAAAATCACAAAATCGGCAAACAGTCCCATCGCAAACCCGCCTCCAATTCCGTGACCCTGCATAGCGGAAATAACCGGGACTGGGCAATTTAACGCCAGACTATAAAGGTCAACATCCGTGAAGCTGGCTTTCCCTGCCGACAGGTGAAGCAATCCTTCCTGCGTGCCTCCGCTGGCAAAATAGCTGTCATAACCGGTCAAAATCACGACCTTGCATTGGGCTTGATCTTTAACCGTTTCAAAAGCGTCAATCAATCCATTAGACAATTCGGGAGAAAACGTATTCTTGTTTATTTCATCCTGCATCTTAATCTGGATAATTCCGCGACCCAGCTCAGTTAAATGCACTACTTGTTTCGACATATCAATTATCCTCCCAAGGGAATTCTCCCGTTTTTACATAATGAGAAATTTTTCTCATATTATCCAAGTCTGAAAACACTTCGATATTAGCTTCAAGCGCTTTAGCCTTGGATTTTACCAAGTTGTCGTCCAGTTTATTCACATATCGCTTGTAACGGGAAATACTATCTTTGGAGAGCCGTTTTAAGCGCAATAGATGCTTCCTTAGCAAATTTTCGCTCCTCTCTTCACAGGCATCCACCAATCCCCATTCACAAGCTTGTGCGGCTGATATTGGTTGCGTCATCAACGTCAGATAGTTTGCTTTAGAGCAACCTATTTTACAAATAAGGAACGGAAGAACACAGGCAGGCATTAATCCGAAAAGCATTTCTGACAAGCTGAATATGGCTTTCTCTTCGCTCAGCACGACGTCACAGGCCGCCACAAATCCCATCCCTCCAGCATTTACTCTGCCGCGGACATGCGCTATTGAAATAAACGGACCGGAAGCTAATTTCAACCACAGGTCATAAAGAGGTTCCGGGTTTTGTTCCTGGTACTGTGATGTGTTATCGAAACTTTGTTGAATTTCGGTAAAATCGGCGCCAAAGCAAAACACATCCGGCAAGCCTTCCAAGACGACAATTTTGGCGTACTCCTCGCACAGGTCTATTACTTCCGTTAATTCCTCTATCAAACGGTTATTAATCGCATTATTAGCTTCAGGACGGTAAATTTGAATAAACCAAACACCGTTTTCAGACTTGACGCGAATACAATCATATCTGCTTTTTATATCCATTCGTACTCCCTGTGAAATTCTTTAATCTCTTTTAAAAACAATGTTTTTTTACTTTGTAATTTTCTGGACTGAGGAATGAAATCCGTATCTAAAACCACATTGCGCGTGCCAAATTTGACGGCATTGCTACCCACCAGCAAATGGTCGTATTCTTCCATTGTCAACTCATATCTTTTGTCCAGTTGGTCTTTAATTTTCATTGCCCGCAAGCGTTCTTGACCTTCTTTTCCGGCAACTCCGCTAAAAAACTCGGAGCAGCAACCCGAACCGTATGAAAAACAACCGATTCTTTGCTGTGTTTGAAAATTACCATTATCAATTGTACTGGCTAAAGACAACATCGCTGTAGCACCCATAATATTACCCATGCGTTGACAATAATTCAATGCCGGCATCATACGGCGCTCAAAATCTTCTTCTATTTCCTGCGATTTAGCTTTAGTCATTTTACGCATCAGGTTGCGATGGGCGCCTTTAACCATTCCTCCAAAAGGTGTATGGAAAGCCAAATAGCCGAAGGTTTTTCCAAAGTCGACTCCGTCAACGCGTTTTTTATATTCTATAAATGCATTTTCACAACAATCTAGGTAAGAGAGGAGTGACAAATCGGAGTCTCCAGCATCCCCGTCTGCCGTCGGACGGCACGTATCCATCACTTCATAGCCGTAATAACCATTTGCTCCAACGTCGACCCGGAAAACATACGGTCTCTCGCTTATCAACATAGCTACGGAACCTGAACCGCCGCTCGGTTCGGCAAAAGACCAGTCTTGCGTGAGCGCATCGCCTCCTTCTTCGACCAGAAAGCGGGAAACATCCGTGGCGATGACCAGCGCTTTAGCTCCAGGCGAAGCCTGAGACAGTATAAAATTGATTGCCATTTGCAAGCCTGCCACACCCGAATAACAGGCATTTTTTATTTCAAACAAGCGGCAGTTGCGATTCAATCCCAAATGATGATGGAAATAGGTGCTCATAGACTTGCCAAAGTCAAAAGCGGATTCCGTACAAGAGATGACAAGCTCAATACGGTCTTTTTCTTCCAGACTCAGCGTGTCAACGATGGGTTTAGCCGCATTTACGCCAAAGGTGATCGGGTCTTCATACGGCAAAGCGACCGTTTTCTCAAGCATCAACAGATTTTTAAAACGAGTTGTGTCCAACTTACGATGTCCGGCAAGCTTTTCTACATTCAAGTAAGCTGTTCCACCGAAAACATTCATTGCTTCAATTCCAACTAAATTCATTTACTTTTCCTTTCTTATTAATTGATTTATATATTTTTACGATAAAAATTTCGTCCTGCTAATCCGATTCACTGAATCAGGCATATAATATCTGCCAGTCAATTTTTGTTCCTTTTACCCATAATTCAGCTATTTTCCCATACTCATTCGCTTCAAATAATTGTTTCACAAAATCCCGACCGGCTTTTGTGTCAATTATTCCCCAATTATTAGATGCTCCTGTTTTTGTTGTTCCCCTATAAATTTTTCTATTATTGATCTTCCCTTTTTCATGCAAGAAAACATCCATCTGCCCTTTCCATTCATCTATAGATTTAACAACAAACGCCACGCGTTCCTGCATTTCCAAACGACCTGTCTGGAGGGTATAAGCAACACGCCTTAACGTTTCAGCGCATTGATCTACTGTGTCAATATACTTCCGGAATTGAGCAACATATTCCATTAAATTTTCTTCACCTCGAGCTGAAATAATAAGCAATTGCGTTTGATCCGTTTTATCTTGATTTTCTTCTTGTTGTTGAGAAGCACCCATTTCCCGATATTCTTCCAATACCACGTGGGCGTTGACTCCTCCAAAGCCAAAGCTGCTTACTCCCGCAATGCGGGTTTGGCCCGGTTCAACATTCCAGTCACTGGCATGTTGAGCAATCACAAATGGAGTTCCTGTTAAATTAATGTAAGGATTTATATGATCGCAGTGCAAGCTTTTGGCTATTTTCTTATGCTTCATTTGCAAAATGACTTTGATCAATCCTACAACACCCGCGCCATATTCCAAATGACCAATATTGGATTTAATACTACCCAATTTACACTGCTGTAGATTATTTTTATCTTTTATTAAGTCAGAGGTGACGATTTTAAGCCCTTCAATCTCTATTGGGTCACCCAAAGGAGTACCGGTGCCATGACATTCAATATAACTGATACGATTAAATTCTATATCTGCATCATTAATCGCCTTTTTAATAACTTCAGATTGTGATTTCGGACTTGGTGCAGTTAGGGAATTGGTACGTCCGCCATGATTTTCAGCAGTTCCTTTAACTACAGCATGGATCATATTACCATCCTGTATCGCCTTCTTTAAAGGCTTAACCATTAGCATACCAACACCTTCTCCTCTAACATAACCATTAGCCTTATCCGAAAATGTCTTGCATCTGCCATCTTCACACAACATACCTGATTTAGTAAAACTGATGTAAACATCAGGAGAAAGAAGCAGGTTTACTCCACCTATAACAGCCTGGTCACAATGACCCAAACGGATCGCTTCTACAGCATGATGCAAAGCGATTAATGCACTACTGCATGCAGTGTCAATAGGATTACTTGGACCATGCCAATCCATCATATAGCTAATACGATTAGGCCCAACAGAGGGAACCATTCCTGTTGCCGAATAGGCTTCAATCGGCATGTTGCGAAGGTAATAAGAATAACCGCTAGGTCCACAACCTATGAACAAACCCGTATTTGTACCTTTGAGTTCATCAGTACTGTATCCTGCATTTTCTATACACTCCCAGACACACTGTAACATTAACCGTTGTTCCGGAGACATATACATAGCCTCTGCCGGAGAAACACCAAAAAAGAGAGGGTCAAATTCAGCAACATTGTCAATAAAAGAACCCCATTTACACACATCCGGATATTCCCGCCAATCCCATCTATCTTCCGGAATTTTGGATACCATATCTCTCCCTTCATCCAGTATTTTCCAAAATTCGTCCACATTGCGCGCACCTGCAATCCGACAGCTCATACCGACAATAGCCATATCCTTATCTCTGTAAGCGATATTAGCCTTATAGTTTCTTTTAAAACTTTGTGCAAAGGTGCTAATTTCCGAATAGTCCGGCTTCAGTATGGCTGTTGTTGCTGTTCGAGGGACAGCTTCCTGCTGTTCTTCCCCATCCAAAGACAGTTTTTTCGACATCCGGTCGGGATGATTTTCGGCAAGATACCGGCTAAACTGGCTTATATTGGTATTCTCAAACAACACTGTCGGCAGCAAGTTCATATCATATTGCGCATTAATTCTGTTGATAAAGCTAGCTAACAGAATTGAATCAAAACCAAATTCAGCCCAGTCGGCAGTTTCGTCCAAGTGGACGGATTGCAGCTTTAAGTGTTCGGCAACCTGCATTTTTATTTCCTGCAGAATACTTTCGGTTAATTTATCCGTCTCAACCCGGAGCGTCTTTTTCTCTACATTTTTGGGATTGTTATTTGTTTTATCAAACAAAGTACCGATTGCTTTTTTATTACCAAAAAGCACCACCGTCTGTTGCCGGTCTGAGACGATTAGCTGCTTTATGGCTGTCAGACCGGATAAAGAAGGCATCGGCTTAATTTTAAATACCTGCAACAAATTCCGCTTTGTCTCCTCATCAAGCTGCATACCGCCGCTTTCCCATAACGGCAAGTTGATACTGATGCTTTTTCCGTAGCGTTGCCTGTTCTTAACCTGTTGCGCCCGGTTTTGCATATAGGCATCCATATAGCCATTTGCTGCGGCATAATCCGTCTGCCCCGCATTACCCAGCGTACCAGCTATGGAGGAGAGCGTTACGAAATAGTCCAATTTTAAACCGGCAGTAGCTTGATCCAAGTATACTACCCCATCTACTTTGGGGGCAAGTACCTGTTCTATCTCTCCTACACCTTTTTTACCAATAAAATTATCTTTATTAATGCCAGCGCCGTGAATGATGCCGTTAATCTGCGGAAATCCGGCAATCAGTTTAACCACCTCTGCTTGTTTGGTGACGTCACACGAAATATAGATTACTCCAGCGCCCGATGTTTCCAGCTGTTCAATGAATTTTTCACCCTCTTCCGCAAGCGGGCTTCTGCCGGTGAGAATAAGCGTGCATCCTTTACTATGTTCTGCAATATTCCGGGCAATAAGTCTGCCGATTCCACCAATACCACCTGTGATAAGAATCGTTTTATTATCCTGCCAAACGTTTGGGGAAGTTGCGGATAATTCGACCTCCTGATAAGCAAGTTTAAGGGTTTTATCCCCTTTTTTTAGTTTATAATTAATCTTCGGATATTCAAGGGCAATTGTTTTCAACAGGGCAATGGCGCCTTTCCATGAAGGTTTATCTTCCGGCAATTGCACTTCAATAATATGTTGTTCTACTTTGTCCCGAATCAATTTTTGCGCGGTTGCAATAATTGATTTCACCAGATTTTTATAATCCGTATGTTCCTGAATAACGGTAATATTTCCTTTATCCCGACCATCGGCAATATCCGTTTCCTCTAGCCATTCCGGATTGTAAAATACCAGCTGGTCATCCTTAGTGCTAAGGTCAATTTCGCGGGAGGCAAAACCATTGATAGCCACCCGGACATCTCCTTTCTCATCGGCTATGATATAATCTACGCTTTGATCTTTCTTAACCACGTGGGCAAACATACGATCCGTTAAAGGTGCGAATATTTTAGTGCTTTTAATAGCAAAAGGCACCATATTGGCTTCCGGGTTACTTGCTAAAACCATCGCGCTTTGGATAAAACTGTCGAGCATACCCGGATCCATTTCCATACCACGCTGACTAGAACCGGGTAATGATACCCTGACCAGTGCGCAATCGTTACCGGTTTTAATTGATTCGATTCCACGGTGACTTGGTCCTAAAACAACGTGTCTTTTTTTCATATTATCATAAAACTGTTGTTTGGTAGGACCGGCGTCGGAACATTGCTGTTCCAGAGACCGGATATCCAAACGGACAACTTCCGTTTCCGCCATTTGCTCCTGCCGGTCGCGGATGAAAACTTTGGTTTGGAAATGTACTCCTTGAGTGGAACTTACTTCAACACCAAACTCACCGTGAGAGCCGGGGTATACTTTTACCTCTATCGAACATTCCTCCGACACCAGAATCGCCTGGATAAAGACGCTGTCCTTGAGAACAAGCATCTGTTCTCCGGTCAGCGCGACGGATTTTGCGACTGCCGCTCTGGCTATTTCCAAGTAAGCCACACCGGGAAGAATTTTCCTTCCCTGGATTATATGATCTGCCAAAAAAAGTTCATTGCCTGTATATACAGAGGTGAATATACCAATGGGGTATTCTTTATCAGCTAAATTTGATTTCAATGCGGTCATTATTTCTATAATTAAAAAAACGAATTATGAACGTATTAATTTACGTTGGCTTTGTCGAAAGCCCTAGCGCAAAATTTTTTCAACTTAATTATAACATCTCCATTTTTATTTAAAATTTGAATATTAAATTTTAGAATATCTTTTTGAGTATGCTCCCCGGAATCAATTGATTCTACATAGACATAGCAAGCCGGAGGCAGGAGTCGTATGATTTCTATTTCGTCAACGGCAAACGGCAAATAGTTTTTTCCCGATTCCGTATTTCCGGTTAAACCAGCAACCGTTTGCATCGCTCCGTCGAGCAAGCTCGGATGAAGAATGAATTGCTCGAAACCAGCTTTTAAATGACCGGCAATTTCCAGTCTTGACAAGGCATAAGAATCGTGGAGGTAAAACTCCTGTACGGTCTGAAAAGCCTGACCGTAGAATAATCCCATTTTTTTAAACCGGTCGTAAAAATGAACACGATCCAATGATGTTGAACATTTTTCCTTCAACGTTTTAACCGGGATATTTTCTACAATATCCGGGTGGCTTTTGCTCTGTCGAAAAAACAGCTTTCCTTCCGAGTGAATTATTTTTTCATTTTCATCATCCAAGGATGTTATACGGTAATCAACGCTATCTCCATTCTCCTTCAAGGAGGTTTGAACCAGCTGGGAACCTCTCCGGAAACTCAACGGATGAATCCAAACAACATCCTTAATTTTACCGATCTTCTCTTCTTTGACTATACTTCCGGCAACATTGGCTATTTCCAAGAACCCGGAACCGGGGAAAATACATTCTCCATTTACCTTATGCTCCAAGGCGTAGAATTCATTATCCGGCAACCAAGAGCTAAAGGTTACTCCTTTAAGGGTAGATGAGTTGTATGAAACCAGCGGGTGCAACCAGTCGTTCTGTTGGCTACCGACTTTTCCTTTCCGGACTGGGCCGTCTGAAATCCAGCATCTTTCTTTTGCAAAAGGGTATGCAGGCAAGGCGATACGTACCGGTCTATGCCGGGAATACAAATTTTCCCAATCCATATCAGCTCCATCAACCCACATCCGGGCAAGTTCGGGAAGGTTGGATTCTCCGGAAGAACCGGGATAAACATTGTGAGACGCTTGCTGCGGTTTCCAGTCTTTTAATTTTTCAATCAGTCCAGCCCTGTCCGAAACAATAAGGGCTAATCTTTCCGGCATTGCTTCCCGACCAACCTGCAACGTATAGGCAAGGTCGGCAAGATCCACGTCTTTCTCTTTTTCAACATAAGTAAGCAATTGATTTACGGACTCCTGAAGGCGTTCTTTGTTTTTTGCCGACAGGATGACGAGGTACGGAGCATCTTGATTTGCCTCTTCATTGATTGTAGCTGGGTTTATATATTCGTCTAGAACCAAGCAGGCATTCACTCCCCCGGCGCCAAAAGAGTTTATAAGTGCTCTTCTTGGCTGATTATGTTTTGGCTCCCACGGGGTTAACTTGTGCTGGAGATAAAAAGGCGAATCCTTGAATTCAATATTCGGATTAACCTCGTCCGAGTGAATGGTCGGAACCAGCTGCTTATGCTTCATTTGCAACAAGATTTTTGTAACCCCGGCAATTCCGGCGGCAGATTCAGGGTGTCCGATATTGGCTTTAACCGAACCCACAGGACAGAACTGTTTTTTCTTTGTTTGTTTCCGGAAAGCATTCGTCAGTGCCACAATCTCAAGGCTGTCGCCTAATTGAGTGCCGGTTCCGTGTCCCTCAACGTAACTAATGGTTTCCGGATTAATTTTTCCTTTACTGAGTACTTCGCTAATCAGGTCAGCCTGTGAATTCGGGTTAGGAGCCGAATATCCGTTTGACCTACCACTATGGGCAAATGCACTTCCGCGGATGACCGCGTAAATATGATCCTGGTCTTCGATAGCCTTACTGAGGGGCTTTAGCACAACCGTTCCTACACCTTCTCCGGGAACAAAGCCGTCGTCGCCAGCGCCATAACTCCGGCATTTACTGCCGAGAGCCAGCATTCGCTTTTCACAGAAAGAGTGGTATTTGGATGGATGCAAGTATAAATTCACCCCACCGGCAAGAGCAACCTGGCACTCTTGCTTTTTCAGGCTCTCACAAGCGAGATGGATAGCGACCAAAGAAGAGGAGCAGGCGGTGTCGACAGGCATACTCGGTCCTTGGAAATCGAAGAAGTAGGAGATGCGGTTTGCGATAGACCAAGGGAGTGCGGAAGGAGCGCTCTTATCGTCGCGGTTCCTATCATCCACTCCCAGCAAGTTGTAAGAATTGGTCGTAACGCCTACAAAAACCCCGACATTAGCGCTTTTTGCTTTCGGATGGTTTCTTCTCAAACGCTCTCTTGTATATCCGGCATCTTCTATTGCAGACCAAGTGGATTTAAGGAAAAGCCGCTCCTGCGGGTCAATGCCCTTGGCTTCCCCGGCAGAAATATGGAAGAAATCCGGATCAAATTTATCAACGTCTTTTAAAAATCCACCCCATTTACAGTAAATCTTTCCTTTGGCTGCCTCTTCCGGGTCCTGGTGGTAAAACTCTTCGTAATTCCAACGGCTTGAAGGAACCAGGTCGACCAGATCATTTCCCTGTTTCAGATTCTCCCAATAGGCATTTAAATCTCCAGATTGGGGATAATACCCGTGAACCCCGATAATGGCGATTGGTTCCAAATCATCATATTGTTCATTTGACGGAGCAACTTGCTGATTTTCTATTTGCTCATCTTCATAACCGGATTCAATTACCGAATCCTCCAAATTAAAGAAGCGGATTAGTGGTTGTTGTTGTTCCTGAAGTAAATACCTAGTCAGTTCTTCGATTGACTCATTTTGGTAAAACAGGGTTTTGGGCAAATCGCCCAAATCTCTTTCCAAGCGCGCATTTATACGGTTTACAACAATAGAGTCTATGCCGAAGGATTCAAAATGCTCCCCGGAATCAAGTTTATCCGGAGTGAGCTTTATCTCTTCGCCAATGACCGTCTTGAGATAAAGTGCTGTTTTTTCCGCCAGTATATGCTCATCCATTGTAGCTGCTGCAACGGATTTGTCCTTACCTGCTTTCAAAGATTCCTGTTCGACATAAGCTTTTATTTTAGACGGAAGCCCGTATAAAGCGACGCCTTGTGTTAAACCTGACTGTAAAAATTCTTCGAAATATTTGATGCCGTCTTCCGTAGATAAAGGAGAAACGCCTGTTTGTTTTTCTGCTAAAGCGATTTCATCCCTTGAAAGGGTCATTCCTCCCTCTTCCCAATAAGACCAGTTAATTGACAATGTTTGTCCGAAGCGTTTTTGGTCTTTTTTCAAGTGCTCCCTAACTTCTGCAAAAGAATCTAAAAAATGATTTCCGAAAGCGTAATCACATTGTCCCAAATTACCTGTTACGCCTGCAATAGAGGAAAACAGGACAAATAAATCTATTTTCTCCTCTTTGGTCGCTTCGTCCAGATTAATCGCGCCATAGACTTTGGGGTCCAAAACTTGCCAGATAGTCTCTTTTAATTTATTGATAATAAAAGCGTCGTCGTTCAGCCCCGCAGAATGAATTACGCCATTGACCTGCGAGAAACGTTCTTTCGCGGTTTTAACAACTGCGACCATATCTTCCGGCTTCGAAGCGTCGGCTTGGAGATAGACAATTTCCGTGTTATAGGCTTTAAGGTGGTTAAGTTTTACCTCCTGTTCCTCTTTAAACGCCGATCTTCCAAAAAGGACTAAATTACACTGAAAATACTTTACGAGATACTCGCTGAAAACGAATCCGAGACCTCCCAATCCTCCGGAGACAATATAAACTCCGCGTTTTTTTATGGGCAATCCAGTTGTTTTATTTTTATCAGGAATAAATAAGGTTAGCTCCTTAACATAGCGGACGTATTGCTGTTTGTTTGTTTCAAACTTGTAACGAATCTCATTCTTTTTCCAGTTTTCATCTTTAAATTCATCAAAAATGAAGCTTATTTTTTCAGAAGCCGGGAGCTGCCGGCTGGCAGAGTCGGGCTGAATTTCGATAATCTTTGCCTCATATCCGGGATTTTCAAGGGTAAGCGTCTTAAAAAAGCCACCAAGCGCTGCATTTTGAGGCGCTGCAACCGTTGCGCTTGTAAAAAATGACAGTATCCAGAGCGGCGTTTTACATTTCTGCTTAATCAACGCTTTAGACAAATAAAACAGTGCATAAAAGTTGTAATTAAGCAACTGCTCCATTGGGGCTTTTTCATCCAATAACCCTTGATGGATAATGTGCCGGGGTAATATTTCTTTCGCTTTCAGATTTTCTACTAACTGATAGAATTGAGATTCACGGTCAAAGTTGACGGTAAAAATATTCGATTCTACTTCCTGATAAGCATCTCCCGGTTTTATCCAGATAATCGAATTTGTATCCGGATTTTTATTTTCTTCTAACTTTGCTTTGACTGCTAAATAGAGTTCGCCGGTGGTATCTATAATCAGAAACGAGCCGTTTGTAAAAGAATCTTCTTTCAATCCGGACTGCACCGGTAACTGTTTTTCCTTCCAAACAGGATAATAGTGCGTTCTCTGTTTTTTTTCTTCTTCCTGTGCAGTTTTAACTTTGATTTCACGTATTGTTTTCAGAGCGGCAGGAGTAGAATCCGGCGACAAATCGACCCAGTATCTCTCTTTTGCAAAAGGATATGCCGGTAAACTCATACGTTGAGGCTTCTCGCCGCCATAGAGCTTATTCCAATCCAGTTCAAGACCTTTAACCCATAAATCCAGCAGTTTAGCGTACTTTTTCTCGCTTATCCATTTGTCCACTATATTTTGCAAATCGGCATCCGAACCAAACATAGAAAGGGTATCTTTATCGTGTGCCGCCTGTCCTTGGCAAGTCTCGCCGTCAGGCGCGCCTGCTATGTATGCCTGAAGTTTTTCTTTTAACCGGCTAACAGAGGCGGCAACAAAACCTAAGCGCTCTTTCATCTCGTCGCGACCAACCTGTAACGTATAAGCCATATCCGCCAAGTTAATCGACGGTTCATTCCGGCAAACAAAATCCAATAAATCAGAGGCTTTTTGTTTTAGCTGTTCTGCCGTTCTTGCTGACAATACAATCATAACCGCATCCCAGGAGTGAACCGAACGCTTTGACTGGGGATATTCCTCAATAATCAAATGCGCATTGGTGCCACTAAAACCGAAAGCGCTAACTGCCGCACGCCTCAACAAACCGTCAATGCCAGGATTCCAGGCTTGCTTTTCACGGGAGATGTAAAACGGGGAGTTTTTAAAATCGAAGAGTATATTTTCGTCTGTTATATTCAACGTCGGCGCCAACGTTTTATGTTGCATAGACAATAAAACTTTATGAACGCTCGCAACCCCTGCAGCTGCGGAAGTGTGCCCAATATTTGTCTTAACCGACGCTAAAGCGCAATAATTCTTTTTGGAAGTTTTTTCCTTAAATACGGTAGCAAGAGCTTCCAATTCAATGGGGTCACCCAGTTTGGTTCCGGTTCCGTGGGTTTCTATGTAATTAATCGACTCCGGGTCAATATTATACCGGGTATACAAATCTCTCTCCAGCTCAATTTGGCTATTCACGCTTGGCGCTGTTATGCCATTGGTTTTGCCATCCTGGTTAATGCCCGAACCGACAATAACGCCATAAATAAAATCATTATCTCTTTCCGCATCTTTTAAACGCTTGAGGACTACCGCTCCAACGCCTTCGCCAGGGACAAAGCCATTTGCCGCATTGTCAAACGTCTTACATTGTCCTTGAGGTGAGAGCATACCTGCTTGGCACATCCCGATATAGCTTTCAGGAACCAAATACAGGCTAACGCCACCTGCCAAAGCCATATCAATCTCACGATTTAATAGCGCCTGGCACGCTATATGGATAGAGACCAAAGAAGAGGAGCAAGCCGTGTCTACCGGAATAGCCGGACCTTTTAAGTTTAAAAAGTAAGAAAGCCTGGCTACCCCAATGGCAAAACTGTTGCCGGTAACATTTACGGATGAAGGGTTATTTTTTGAAAGGTGGAAACTGTAATCATTGCTCATTATTCCGAGATAAACACCACATTTCGTGTTACTTAGAGATGAGCTTGAATAACCGGCATCTTCAAACGCCTTATAACTTTCCTGCAAAAAGATGCGGTGTTGAGGATCCATAACTTCTGCCTCTGCCGGATTTATCTGAAAAAACAGCGGGTCAAAATGATCGGCATCCTCCAACATACCTAACCATTTGCAATACATCTTGCCTTTTTGGTTGGGATCCAAGTCATAGTACCGGTTAATATCCCACCGTGATGCCGGAATCTCAACGATTGAGTTCTTGCCTTGAACCAGATTTTCCCAATACCGGTTTAAATTACTTGCTTGCGGATATCTTCCGGACATCCCGACAATGGCTATCTTATCATCCGGGAAAGCATTATTTCCCGTCGTCTGCTTACAGTAAATCCTTCTTTCCAATTGAGGAAAAGCGTTTAACAAGGGAACAGATGCCGTGGTAAAGGTAGCGGAAGAAACAGGTGCCGCAGAGGGAATAGGTGTTACCGGCGAATTGAATGATATTTCCCTATCCGGCTGAACGGGCATATCTCCCAGTTCTTTGGCTAAAAATGATGCAAGCGCATTTATCGTCGAATAGTCATAAATCTTAGTAGAAGGGACTTCCAGACCAAGTTCTTTATTTATTACTTTTACCCATTCCACGCCGACTATGGAATCCAATCCCAAGTCAATAAAAGATTTACCTGCGTCTATTTCAGATGGTTGAAGATAAAGCGCTTCTGCCAAGCTTGTCTTTAGTAGCTGTCGTAATTGATTTATGTGCATTAATTTTATCTGTTAAGTAGTTCAACAAAATTAGTTTAAATGATAATTTTCAGTCTCCATAAACGTTATACCAATACTGATATTCAATACAAGTATGGGAAAGATCAAATCAATACATTTGTCAGCAAAGCAGTTACGCGTTCTGGAGAATGGATACAAGTATGGTCGAGCGCATTTCCTGCGCCAACGCTGCCTTGCCGTCCTGTTGAAGTCACAAGGCTTGAGTTCACCGCAAATAGCATTGAAAGTGGATTTGTGC
>QMCE01002997.1_pt1 | contig 15004 bp, 16 predicted proteins | sample 1821851 | NCBI WGS metagenome assembly QMCE01 (sample SAMN09453174, study PRJNA476694) | Termite gut metagenome, whole genome shotgun sequencing project. | isolation source: worker | host: Odontotermes sp. | place: South Africa:Pretoria | collected 2016-01-28 | reverse complement strand
ATCTCACTTGATATTCTCAGCATGGAACGGCGCAGGGAACAATCCTGTATGATCTTTGCGTAATAATCAATATTCGCGCTCGTGGGAACGACCGTTGTTAAAGACGCAATATAAGATCGGCCGCCTGCGGCATCAAGCTCCCCTGACTGCTGCAGTTCATCCGAAATCGTTATGATATCGGCTTTCCGGCTCTGATTAAAGAGATTTAATATCGCCTCATACACCCGGCGGTTTGCGTTTGAATAGAAATCAGCCGGTTTAAGATATGAAACCACCGCCATGATCGCTTCGCTGTCCAACAGCAAAGCCCCTAGCGCGGCCTGTTCGGCTTCATCATTATGAGGCGGTATTTTGTCTTTCAATCCCGGAGCAGCCATCTGTTACGTTCGATTTATTCCTCAGAAGAAGCGGCTTCCGCGTTTTCAGCAGCAACTTCCTCGGCAATTGCTTCAGCAACAGCTTCAGACTGCTCAACCGCGGATTCTTCATGACGGCGGCGGTCTTTCCTTTGAGGAACCGCTTTCGGCTCTTCTTTAATTGCCTGCCCCTGAATAACAACGCTTACTTCCGCGGAAGCATTCTCGTAGAGTTTTACAACAACCTTGTACCTGCCGACGCTCTTGATGTTATTGCCGGAAATTTCAATCCGCTTTCTCTCGATTTCAAAGCCCTGCTTTCCAAGCTCTTCCGCAATAGTCTGATTTGTTACAGCGCCGTAGAGCTTTCCGTTGGGACCTGCGGGCATCGTCAAATTCAATTCGAGAGCGGCAAGTTTATCTTTTAATCCCGCCGCGTCTTGGCGCTTTTGAGCCTTGCGGGCGTCAATTTCCGCCTGACGGGATTCAAACAATTTCACATTGCGGTCGGTATACGGAAGCGCAATTCCCCGCGGGAAAAGATAATTCCGCGCATATCCGCGGGCCACTTCCTTAACGTCGCCTTCTTCTCCTAGAGGCGCCAAGTCCTTGTTCAAAATTACTTTCATATCAAGCTCCTTTGCGGATGATTCCGCTTAGCGGGTCTTTCCCGCAAAAATAATTTTTTATAGACAAAAAGCACGAACGAGCCGCGCTTACACCTCCGGAGTAGAAGGCGGTCTATGTTTGTTAGGAACCCTCAAGGGAACCCAATTTTCGATAATACCAAGAATCGTCATAAGAGCGAGAAAAACCATCATCACACTGAATCTAAAAATCATAAAAATGAATAAAAGATTCAACAAGATTCGGAGTCCCCGCGGAAAGCCTCTTCTCTGCAAAAGGAAAAGTACTATTCCAAATCCTTGGGCCGCGTACACCATAACACAGATTACAAAAATATTCCATGCTATAATTTCAAGAATTTCCCATTTGACAAGAAATGAAACAAGAAGCGACAAAATGGAAAACGACAAAAGCCAAATAAACGATATTTTTATCTTTAAATGAGACAATCCCGGCGAAGGACTTGTTCCGCGGATCAATGTTGTTACCGCAAGGCTGATCTGCCTGTTAAGAAACAAAAAAACCATAATTGATGCAAGAGCTCCCCCGCGAAGACCTAAAAAGAACATATTCCTAGCTATGACATCGGGGGTCAAATATCTTTCAATAAGAGATTGGTCAACCGCGTCGCTGCTCTTGATGTCAAAGGGCATTATCGAAAGAATACTTTCCAGATGACTCAAAAACGATTGATAAAACGCTTCGTTCTGTAAAAAGCTGTATGCAATGGGAATACAAACCGACAAAAGAACGCAGGAACTAATCACCAAGCGAATTGAAGTTCTTACTCTTAAAAAAGACGGATCTTTCTGGGGAGGAGCAATGATCCACGCAAAAAGGATAATCAGAAGAGAAAAAATACCCGTCTGAGGCAGAATATCAAGCGGATTGAAAGAATTTCCAACACGAAAAATGATCATGCTTCCCGCATAGAAAAGAATTGAATATGAAACAGAAAACCAACACGCTGTCGATGAATACAGCATTCCCGCAAGCCCTAAAGGCAGAAGAGAAAAAATGAAAAATGCCCCGGACTGATTAAAAAAAACGCAGACCAAAGCACAAATCACAGCGGGGAGAATGACCCCCGCCGGATTTTTCGGGGAATGTGTATTCACAACAAAAAGAAAAAGTTAATCGGCTACGAAAGGGAGCAGCGCAATAACCCTGGCGCGCTTAATAGCCAAAGCCAAAGCCCGTTGATGTTTTGCACAAGTGCCGGTAATGCGGCGCGGAAGAATCTTCCCCCTTTCAGTGATAAAACGGCGGAGAGCATCCCCGTCCTTATAATCGATTTTCATTTTTTGGGTACAAAAGCGGCAGACCTTCTTTTTAAAGAAAACCTTTCCACCCTTCCCTCCGCTCCGGCCGTTTCTTTCTTCGCCGTCCCGGCCGATCATTCCGCTGTCCATCTGGATATTTTCCATCTCCATATCCTTATCAGCGGCGTTTTCTTCGGTATATTTTTCATCTGACATGATGCAACTCCTTAATTATACATGAAACTGAACGGAACAAACCGCTCTTAGTGATTAAAATGGAATATCGTCGGAAAAACCGTCATCGGAAACTCCGCCGGCAGCTCCGCCGGAACCGCCGCTTGGAGCAGATCCTCTATTCGCGGATTGCCCGCCGTCAAAGTTCCCCTGATAAGAAGAACCCGTGCCGGAATTTCCAAAATGGGAAGAACCTGTTGCAGCACCTGTATTTCCGCCTAGAAGCTGAATATTATTCGCGACTATTTCCACTTTTGATCTATTCTGCCCATCCTGTTCCCAACGATCCTGCCGGAGTTCCCCTTCAACCGCAAGCTGTTTTCCCTTCAACAAATATTGATTCAGGGTTTCCGCCTGCCTTCCCCAGAGAACGACATCAAAAAAGTTTACCTCATCTACCCACTGGTCGCCGCTCTTTTTCCGGCGGTTTACCGCTACAGAAAATTTACAGATAGCCTGCCCATTGGTAATATATTTGAATTCGGCGTCACGAGTGAGTCTTCCGATAAGCATCACATGGTTAAGATCAGCCATAATTTTTCCTATTCTTCGATATTCACAAAGAGATATTTTATAAGATTAGCGTTCAGCTTGAACACTCTATCTAAAATGACGATTTTTTCAGGATCGGCATTGACAGTGAACAAAACGTACTTGCCCCGTTTTCTTCTTTTGATTTCATAAGCCAAATCTCTGTCGCCGATTTCATCGGTTTTTTCGATAACGGCTCCGTTTTCGTTCAGGTCCTTCAACAACTGCTCGCGGCCTGCTTTATGCTGGTCATCTTCTAATGGGAAAATAACCGTCAATTCGTACTGACGCATGTGCCCTCCTTACGGACATTTTTGGAACTCGATAATTAAATTGACTCAAATTATCGAGTTCCTCTTGTTTTTCTCGTTTTCATTAAGAAAACTACGAAAAACCACAATAATGAATACAATTATTTATTCTCGATTGAATAAATAATCGTTTCCTTTGATGGTCCATCTCCAAGGATGGACAAAGAGGATTTTTCAATCATATTACATGCATGAGGTTTGGTCAATACTGATATCTCTAAAAATAATGCTCAAAACTCTCTATAAGAGCATTGACCTTTTAAGAAAATGAGATAAAATGATCATACTATGGGTGAAAGAAAGTCGAAGAAAGGACTTATTATCCTTCTTATTTTGCTCTTTGTTTTTATCGGCATCCCGCTCGTCAGTGCCGGATTGTCTTTTTTGGGAAGAATAACGCCGGAATCAGTCATTCCCGATAGTTTTGCCGGATATGTTCATGTTCCAAATCCTATAGAGACCGCGGACAGGCTCCTTGCTCATAAACCGCTCCCGGATATTCTTGGCGAGCCGAGTTTGGCACCGCTTCTTCCCATCGTGAATGATCTAATCGAAAAGAATGTCTTTGGAAACAAATATGTCCGCTTTATGGGACAGGGGTCCTTGGATGCCGCGTTGATGCAGCAGGGAGAGATTCTTGCGGCATGGGACATGGGCGTTCTTTCTCCTCTGCTCCGTTTTTTGCCGAATGTAGTCGGAAGGATAACCATTCCGAATCTTTATTATGTTCAAGCGGGAAAGCTGTCGCGCCTTGAATACCGGATGGAAGACGGCACGGTATTTTTTATTGCTCCGTATAAAAATCTGTTGATCATTTCTAATAACACAAGCCTTTTTGAATCGGTGTTAAACGGTACATCGAGGGAAGGCGATGTAGTGGGGTCAACCCATAAGTCTTTTTCTTTAAGCAAAAACGATTTTGACATAGGATTATTGATCAGTTCCGCTCCCTTTATAGAAATGATGGGAGAATCTGATCCAGCGGCCGATATGGTCTTAAACCAATTGCAATTTCCGGGGCTTATCGAGCTGGCTGTGTCGATTTATCCTGAGCAGTTGGACATTGCCGTCACACTGCCCCTGTCGTCTCCCAATGAATTGCTTAATACCCTGCTGTCAAATAATTCCAAAACATCCCGAATTCTGCAGTATTTTCCCGACACGGCCCAGTACAGTACATCTGTTTCTTTGGGAAGTTTTAAGGATATTCTTAACTACGCGCTTTCACTTGCGGGGCCTGACGCGGTAAAAATTCTCAACACTGCGGATAATTCATCAAAACTTTTGCTTAGGCTGTCATTAGACGATTTGCTTTTTTCCTGGACCGGCACAGAGCTTGCGGCATTCGGCCTTGAAGGTAGCCCTTTTCCTGTGTTCGCACTTGAAGTCAGCGATGAGGCAAAACGGCAGGAAGTGTTTGAAAAGGCTTTTTCATCACTCATTTTGAATGAAAATATCGCCAATGTGATTGACGGAATGAGAATTCCGCAAATTCAAATTCCGGTTTTTCTCCGCGGCCTTATCGGTGCGTTCGGAATCAACATGCCTTCTCCCTATTACCTCGTTCAAGAAGGTTTTCTCTTTATTTCTGAATCGCCGGAAAATCTGATTTCTGTGCTGAACGCTGTCCGTAGAAACGAATCCTTGCCGAAAACAGACTTATGGAAGAATCTTTCCAAGTCAAGTTCCGATCAGAATTCTTTCAGCTTGTTTTACTCTCTCGACCGTTCTCGGCCCTTCTTTTTAAAGGGAGACACGGGAGTTTTGGGCGATATATTATCATTGTACCGTCATGGATTGGCCCGCCTTGCTCTGAAAGACGGGATTGTCAGCGTAACGCTCTCTGTTATTCCCAGCCCCGAACAGGGACTTTCTTCTATGCAGAACTATCCTCTTGATATGGGCGGCAGAATGGGAAATATCGTTTACGGCGTAATGGGGGCAAAAAAAGGCGAATCGAGAATCTTTTTCACGGGCGATGGTCACGCGTATTCCCTCGATCCGGCGTCGAATACGCGCTATGAACTTGCCGAGAGGGGCAGAATGTACGCCGTACCGGCTCATGGTTTAAGGATTGCATCGATGAACGATCATGCCGCGTGGGTTGTCAGCGAGAGCGGGGTTGTGACTCTTGTTAACGGCAATATGGAACCATTAAGAGGATTCCCTTTAGTGAGCGGCGTAAGAATTTCAGCTCCTCCTGCGGCATACAACGGGAAAATTTTTCTCCCGGACAGGGATGGGGCCGTGTATACAGTCAATGCCAATGCGGAAATTTCCAAACTGGAAGTAAATTTTGAGAATTCTCTTAAATCGCCGCCCAATTTTTATTCAGCTGCCGGAAGAGACTATATGGCTTCGTATCAGAAAGGGTTTTTGGGTGAACTTTGGCTTACCAATACTGATAGTGTCCCTTATGAAGGATGGCCGGTTCCTATGATGAATATTGCCTTTGGATCGCCCCTCGTTTTCAGTGAAAGGCCGAATACTGTCCGGCTTGCTTTTATCACACAGGCGGGCGAACTTTCCGTCTTCGATGTGTCCGGGAATCTGGTTCCGGGATTTCCCCTCAATCTTTTGGGAGTGTTCTATGTTCAGCCGGAGTTCGACGGCAGGTATCTTTGGATTATTTCTGAGGACGGAACCCTTTACCGTGTTTCGCTTTCCGGTGAAACCGCGTCCCAAAAGATTCCCGGTTTGCGGGCGGCGGAAGAAGCTCATATTCAAGCTGTTGATATACATAACGACAGCGTTCCAGAAATATTTATTACCGGCGAGGGAAACAATCTCTTTGCTTATGCAAGGGATTTGACGGCTCTGGAAAACTTCCCCCTTCCCGTTTGGGGCAGGCCCGCTTTTGGAGACTTCAATGGGGACGGAAGAATGGAATGCATCGGCATGGGATTGGATAACAAACTTTACAGGTGGCAGTTTTAGCGGCTTAAAACGGCCTCAAATGATGAATACATACAAAGGACGGTTATTATGAAATTTGCAGCGAAGAGCGGCAGCGGAAAACTTTTGTGTCTATCTGTTTTGTTTTTGAGTATTTTTATTTCATGTCAAACGATGCAGAGCGACATTATGACATCAACATCATCAGAAATATCTTCCGCCGCTGTTTCTGAATTGGAAACAGCCATCGTTTCTTTGGATACTAATGCTTCCGCTGATTCAATACGATTTTTAAGACAGCGTGTCCGTGAATTGGAAAGAGACAATGTGCAAGATTCGCATTACAAGGCTCAATTGGCGGCATGGTCTGGCCGTTTGTACCTCATTGAAGGAAACACGAACGAAGCGAAAAAAGCCCTTGAAAATTCTGAACGCCTCTTTCCCGGAAACATTCAATCTTTGGTTTTATCCGCCCGCCTGGAAAGTGACCCTGAAAAACGCCTGAATCACATTAACGAAGCCTTAAACGCCGAGCCCGCTTCCGGAGAACTCAGCATTGAAAAGGCCAGAGCGTTGTTTGATTTAAAACGTTATTCTGAATCGGCGGCCGCTTTTGATACGGCCTTTAATCAATTTAATCAACACAGAGCTGACGCGGCGGCTTTGTATGAAGAAGTGTACCAGCCGTTTAGGACTCAAGCCTGGGATTTGCGGAATGTTTCATCGGACACGTCGGAAACATCGGCGGTTATCATACAAAAAACGGTTATTACATGGGCTGATGTTATCAATCTTACAAGCCGGGAAACAACATTGTTGAATTTTCTTACAGCGGGAAGGACATGGCAGGTTAATGATCTTTTTTCGCGCCTTGTGGATCAAGGCTTTATCCCCCGGACACAAGATGCCTCCATTGTGGAATGGCCGAATCTTAAAGCCGCACCCAGTGATACCGTCTTTCGTTCGGGGGCCGCATGGTTCCTCTGGCACCTCTACGCCGAATACCGGGCCGATGCGCGGCTTCTTACAAGATTTTCCGCACGTTGGAACGCAAGGCTCGAAAGCCCCATTCTTGACATTTCGGTTTCGTCGCCTTTCTTTGATTCGATATTGGGTTCAGTCGAACAGGAATTTATGTCTCTGCCCGACGGACTCAATTTTAATCCGGAAGAAACCGTAAGCGGAACAGCTTTTTATACCATGCTGAATAGAGTTTCGGGGCAGTGAGACGCCTGTGAATAGTGAGAAATGTTCATAAGCGAATATTTTATTGTGTTTCCCGAAGGAGATGTTCAGGAAATTCCCGGCCGTCTTTCGATTGGTGAAATGGTTGATGTAAACGGCCGCCCCGTAAAACTGCCGCTCCCTATTCACAAGATGATTGTGTTCCGGGTTGCGCGGATAAAAACGAACGAATACAAAGGCAGCAGCGAAACACTGCACTATTTGGAACAGATGACCGCGGAAGAATTGCTGCCCTATGTTGGAAGATAAAAAACATCAGATTATACAACAATGTATTGCAAATGTGTTTAATGTGTAATATCTTTTAGTATATTTGAAACGAGGTGATTCTTATGGCTAAAACCGCAAGTATGTATATTCGTATTGATCCGCAAATTAAATCTGATGTTGAAAATATTTATTCCCAATATGGCATGAGCATTACAGACGCTATTAACATTTTTCTCTATACTTCACGGAACGTCGGCGGACTTCCGTTTGACCTGCGTCCATCGACCCCAAATGCAGAGACCATTGAAGCAATCCGTGAAGGTGAAAAAATCATTAAATCGGGTAAAACCCGTTTCAACAATGCCGATGATATGCTGCAAGAGTTAAAAGCATAATGCTCCTCCCAGACTACACGAATCGATTCAAGAAAGATTATAAGCGGGTTATGAAACGGAATTATGATATTTCACTCATTGATACCATCATCAACACTTTAATACATGAAATTCCATTAAACAAGAAATATGAAGATCATCCCTTAATTGGCAATTACAAAGGATGTCGAGAATGCCATATAAAACCGGATTGGATTCTTATTTATCAAATAGGAAATGGCGTGATTGTATTTGAACGGACAGGAACGCACAGCGATTTGTTTGGGTAAAACATATTTAAAGAAATGATTATGAACAGAAATAAAACTGCCATCGGCACTTACAAGGAAAGTTCTCTTCATAAAGCGTTGAAATCCCGGTATGCAGGAACGCGTGGAAAAAGCGAAGTAGAGAGGGATTCATATATTTGCGACGCGGTTTGTGAAAACGGGGAGATTATCGAAGTGCAAACAGGAAGTTTCGGCCCCTTAAAAGAAAAAGTTCTCAATTTAGCTTTATATAATACGGTAAGAATTGTCCATCCCATCATTTTATCAAAAATGATAGAGTTGTATGATGAAAATAATAATCTTATTCGGAAGCGCAAGAGTCCTCGGAAAGGCAGTTTCTGGGATTTGTTTAAGGTTTTGCTGTATGCGCCGGAATTGGCGGCAGAGAAAAATGTCATCATCGAATTAATCGCGGTTGATCTTAGCGAAATACGAAAAGATGACGGACAGGGTTCATGGCGGAGAAAAGGCGCAAGTGTAATAGATAAAATCCCCCGCGCCTTTTATGAAAGCCTGATATTAAAAACAAAAAAGGATTATCAGTTTTTTATTCCCTTTTCTAAAAATGAAACCTTCACTTCGTCGGACATGGCAACAAAAGCCGGCATCTCCCCTGCCCTCGCCCGCAAAACCTTATACACTCTGACAAAAATAGGACTGATTTTCCGTATTGAGAAAAAAGGGAGATCGGTGGGTGTAGTTCAGTGGTTAGAGCACCAGATTGTGGATCTGGGTGTCGCGGGTTCAAATCCCGTCACCCACCCTTAAGTCTGCATCTATCGTGAGGAATGAGCGTTCGTAGCTCAGTTGGATAGAGCGACGGACTTCGAATCCGTAGGTCGCAGGTTCGAATCCTGCCGGACGCAGAATGACACTTTTTGGGCCGCTAGCTCAGCTGGTAGAGCAGCAGACTCTTAATCTGCGGGTCGCAGGTTCGATCCCTGCGCGGCTCATAATCTCATGAAAGTGTAATGCTTTTGTTTGATATTTCGCGGGAATAGCTCAGTGGTAGAGCGCGACCTTGCCAAGGTCGATGTCGCGGGTCCGACTCCCGTTTCCCGCTTTTTGTAAAGCTGTCAGTGTTCCCTGACAGCTTTTTGTGTATACGATTGCTATTTTTCTATATCTTTTTACCTACATAAAAAGCATAGCCGTAATGTTGCTTGTATTTTGAATACAATGCGGCTTCGTATTTATCGCCCGCGATACATTCTTCAACCAGCGTATTACCAGGATACTTTTTGAGCAGTTTATTTTCTTCCGCTTCACGCGGAATGAAATAATTATCAGTCCAGCATTTTTCCGGCAGCGCAAAGGACGCAATGAAGCTATAGCCGCATTTTTGCATAATCCCAATGTTGTGCTCTACCGCGTCAAGGGAACTTCCGGCGTCGGCCCAAAACTTTTCAACTTCATTGGGCTTTTCATCGGTAAACCACGATGGACAGGTAACGGCGACATAGCCGCCCTTTTTCAAAAAACCATTCCAATGACGCAGACCATGTTCAAAACCGATAGCGTCGATGGCCCCTTCCGACCAAATAAGATCGAATTCTTCTTTTTCAAAAGGCAGATTTTCCATTGAGCCCGTAATCCCTTTGACTTTTCCGCCGAGTTTCATTTTTTCCGCATTGCCGTTCAGCACATCAACAAATTGAGGAAACTGATCGAGGCCGATAATCGTTCCGCTGATATTTTGCGCGAGCGTTATTGTTTGTCCGCCGGTTCCGCAGCCTAAATCCGCGGCGCGCAGAACATTTTTGTTCTCGATAAAGCTCAAGGCTTTAAGCGTCATGTCCGTGCTTCCGGGCCCCTGCCGTACTAAATCGATGTGTGTTTCGATGATAAGATCGGCCATTGTTATTTCTTTCTTTTCCATGTTTCCTTCTCCTTAAAATTTCTTTTTTCTGTTCAAGATTCTCTTTCATAAATTTTTCAATATGCGCTCTTAAAAGATTAAATGATTCTTCCATACTGGAACTGGAAGACGGATTTATCATTTCCATATCGAGCAGAAAATGATAGGGGGCAAAAAATTCTAGAGCAAGCAGGTTTGGATTCTGTTTTTTTAACACGCCCTGTTTTATCATTCCACGGAATAAATCTTCAATGTAACCGGCTTGCCCGGCACAGAGCTTGTACAATTCGCCCATCTCGAAACTTCGATATTGTTCTATTGTCAGCATTTTACGAAAATTTCGAGAGAATTCATCCGAAAGCCATGTACGAAATGATGCCTCAATGAAATTTTTTAGCTGCTCCATCGAAGTGTTTTGAAATGCCAGCGGCGAATTTTCAAATACGTCTTCTGGAACGCCGTGCTTTTTTGCGAGCGTAACATCCTCTTGATAAATACGGGCAAAAATGCTGTCAAAAATATCCTGCTTGTTTTTATAATGCCTGTACAAAGCCCCCTTTGTTATTCCAAGTTCTCCGGCTATTTTACTGACAGAAACTGCTTCATATCCATCCTGCGCAAAAAGACGAAGCGCTGTTTGTAATATTTTTTCTTTTGTATCAGTCATGCTGTTTCCTTTTACCAACAGTAAACGATCGTTCACAAATAATATAATAAACGATCGTTTACTTGTCAAGAAGATTTTGGAAAATGTTTTAGAGAAAAGTTACGATAAAATTACTATATACCGACTGGTCGGTATAATATACATACCAGTCGGTAAGTTTTGCATACCTGCCCGTTGGCATATATTGGCTTTTCGTTTAAAATTTTGCCATACTAAACAATATGTTTTCCCTCTTTCTCAATGACAAAATCATCATTTTATGATACGCTAAATTAGTTTATGCAGTATTATACGATACAGGTGAAAACCAGAACCGAGCAAAAATTTATCAAACTTTTTAAGGCGCTCAATCCAGACTGCAATGTAGAAATTCATTTTCTTCAGAGGATGCTCAATGTACGAAAAAAAGGGATTGTTAAGCCGGTTCTTTCTCCTATTTTTCCGGGTTATCTTTTCATCGAAGTTGATGAAGACGATTCAATTGAACGCTATCATTGGCTTTTCCGCAAAACCGAGGGCTTTTTTCGTTTTTTAAAATCGAATCAGGATATTGAACCGCTTTCAGGGAAAGATTTAGAAACGGTGCTTCATTTTTTGAAAAAAAATGGGCCCATTGCAGGCGTTTCTCTCGTTCATTTTGATGAAAATTCCCGCATCGTGGTTGACGAAGGAGCGTTAAAAGGACTGGAGGGCTGCATCATAAAAGTCGATAAAAGACAAGGGAGAGCAAAGGTAAAACTGGACATGTACGGAAATTCATTCCCCATCGATTTGGCTTTTGAAATGATTAAGAAGGTTTAACATAATGACAGCAGCAAAACATACCCGTCTGTATATTATCGGAGCCGGATTTGCCGGACAGGCTTTGGCAAGGGAAATAAAAACCAAGGCGGTTCTCGGCGAGCTTGCGGCTTTTCTTGATGATGATGCTGAAAAAATCGGCAAAAAGATTGAGGGCGCGCCGGTTATTGGTCCAATCAAAGATGCGGCAAATCTCCTTCGCATGAATCCTCTTGATGAAGCGATTATTGCCATTCCAAGCGCATCTCAGGAATATCTATCGGAACTGTATAGAATCCTAAAAGACGCCGGCTTTGCAAAAATCCGTATTCTGCCCGGTATTTCCCAGATTGTCGAGGGAGACGCTCATCTTATTCAGACCCGTTCTATCGATCCGCAGGATTTGCTTGGAAGGACTCCGGTTGCGGTGAACTTGAAGGAAAGCCTTGCGTATCTTCGAGGCAAAAGGGTGCTTGTTACGGGGGCGGGCGGTTCTATCGGAAGCGAACTGTGCAGGCAGCTTCTTTCAGGCGGAGCCGCGCGGCTCTATCTTTTTGGACACGGCGAAAATTCGATTTATCAAATTGACCGCGAACTGCGTCTTTTACAGGAAGAAGGAATCGGCGAAAAGGCTGCGATTGTTCCCGTTATTGGGGATTTAAAAGACGATAAATATATGGATTATATTATCGGGCGGCTCAAGGCTGATGTGATTTTTCATACGGCGGCGTATAAGCATGTTCCCATGACTGAGGAAAACCCGGTTGCCGCCATCGAGAATAATGTGTTCGGGACTTATAATCTTATCAAGGCGGCGCAAAAACACGGGGTGAAGCGTTTTGTGCTTATAACAACCGACAAGGCGGTCGATCCCGTGTCGCTTTATGGGGTATCAAAATATCTTTGCGAACAGTTGGCTCTTTGGGCGGCAGGTTCTTCATCAAATATTGAAAACATTATAGCGGTCCGTTTTGCCAATGTCCTTGGTTCAAGGGGTTCTATCGTGCCGCTTCTGCAAAAGCAGATTGAAAAAGGCGGCCCCGTAACAATCACGCACCCTGAAATGCGGCGTTGGTTTATGACGATTCCCGAAGCCTGTTCGCTCGTGTTAAAATCAGGAGGGGTCGGCGAAAACGGAAATCTTTATCTTCTTGATATGGGCGAACCGCTTTTAATCAAAGACATGGCCGAACAGATGATCCGCTTTTATGGCTTTGAGCCGAATGAAGATATAAAGATTGAATACATCGGGCTTCGCAAAGGAGAACGCTTGGATGAAGCGCTTTGGGCGGAGAATGAAACGCCGGAAGAAACGCCCTACCCCAGAATCCTCAAGATAAAAAGGGAATTATCTCCGCGTCTGAATCTAGAAACGCTCATGGAAGAACTGCGTCCTATCTGCCGTTTTGATTACGAACAGAGCGAAAAATACCGCGATGTCTCTTTGCTCAGAAGCATATTGAAGAAAGCCGTTCCAAGCCTTATTATTTCTAAAGAAACCTATGGATACTGAACACATTCCCTTTGCCCATCCCTTTTTAGGTGAAGAAGAAGAAGAAGCCGTTCTCCGCGTACTGCGTTCTGGATGGCTTACAACCGGCAAAGAAGCCTTGGAGTTTGAAAAAGAGTTTGCGTCTTTTTTACAGCTTCACGCGCTAAATAATAAAACGCCTCTTACAACACTGGCGGTAAACTCTGCGACGAGCGGACTTCACTTAGCCTTGGAAGCTGTGGGAATCGGCCCAGGAGACGCGGTACTTGTTCCGTCTTACACATTCACGTCTACAGCGGAAGCCGTCCGTTATTTAGGAGCGGAAGCTGTCTTTGTCGATGTAAAACCCGGAACCTTTTTAATGGACAGCGAAGCCCTCGAAAAAACACTGGAACGCTTAAGCAAGGGGCTTCCCGCCTATCCTTCGCGGAATGGGGGTGATGGCTTTGGCGGACGCGGAAAACCGCGCGCTGTTATTCCCGTTCATTTCGGCGGAATGATCTGCGATATGGAAGCAATCATGCGCATTGCTGAAAAATATCATATAAGCGTGATTGAAGACGCGGCCCATGCCTTCCCATCAATTCTTGATAATAAAACCGCGGGAGGCTGCATTGGAGACATCGGTATTTTTTCGTTCTACGCTACAAAAACCATCACCACAGGCGAAGGGGGAATGATTGTAACATCAAACAAAAATATTGCAAAACGGATTTCTATCATGCGTTCGCACGGAATCGACAGGAATGTGTGGAACCGTTACACCGACGCAAAAGCATCGTGGTATTACGAAGTGATCGAACCGGGGTTCAAATATAACATGCCGGATTTGCTCGCGGCTGTCGGAAGAGTCCAGCTTAGGCGTGCCATGAATTTGCTTGAGATGAGAAAGGCTATTGCAAAACGATACGATGAATCGTTCATGCATGATGAACGATTTTTGATTCCGCCAAGCGGAAGCGGAGACGCGCGGCATTTGTATCCGCTGCGGATAAAACCCGAATGTTTTTCGATAACGCGGGATGAGTTTATCAATCAACTGAAAGAAAGGGACGTCCATGTTTCGGTACATTTTATCCCGCTTCATCTTATGCCGTATTACAGGGACCGCTATGGTTTGATGCCGGAAGATTTCAAAGAAACAATTGCAAGCTACAACGCGGAAATATCGCTTCCGATTTGGCCCGGCATGACAGAAAGGCAGACAGAAAAAGTGATTGAAAGCATATTACATGTTGCAGACAACAATAACGCAGGAAGGAACAACCATTGTTAAATACCGATTCACGTTTATTCATCAATGATATTTTTCCGAAAGATTATGTTCATGCCGTAACGATTCGTTCGCCGGTTTCCAAAGGAAGAGTTGTCCGCATTGAAGCGCCGAAGATGCCCGGTTCTTATACGCTTATCACCGCGTCAGACATTAAAGGAAAAAAGCGTCTTGAACCGATGGATGTTCCCATTCTTGCGGATGAAACCATATCTTACATTGGCGAACCTGTCGCGCTTCTTGCGGGACCGGATATTTCTAGACTGACAGAATATGCGGAGGCCTGTATTGTTCACACCGAAGAAAAGGCATCATCGGCATCAACAGACGAAAATCAAAACGATCATGAAGCATCTTCCGGCACAAAACGCCTCATCGAAAAGGGCATTGTGAAGAATGCCGAAAAAAAGTCAAATACCGTTATTGAAGGAACCTATAAAACCGGCATTCAGGAGCATTGGTATTCCGATCCTCATGGAGCCGCCGCTTTTTTCAATGATGAAACATTGATGATCTTTACATCGACGCAGTGGCCGTTCCATGTAAAACGTTCCGCGGCGTCTCTTCTTAATGTGAAACCGGAATCTGTTATCGTGCGC
>QMCE01001038.1_pt1 | contig 15004 bp, 21 predicted proteins | sample 1821851 | NCBI WGS metagenome assembly QMCE01 (sample SAMN09453174, study PRJNA476694) | Termite gut metagenome, whole genome shotgun sequencing project. | isolation source: worker | host: Odontotermes sp. | place: South Africa:Pretoria | collected 2016-01-28 | reverse complement strand
ACGCTCGATGCTCACCACCTCGCCGGTGTCCTCGTCCACGAAGTCTTCCGTCCACGTCTTAAGGATACGTGCCGCCAGCCTGCGGCCCACGGCTTTCTTGAGGTTGGCCTTGTTGACCTTCACCTCGTCGGCAAGGTCGAATATCTCCAGTATCTGGCTGTCGCTCTCGAAACCTATCGCACGCAACAACGTCGTCACCGGCAATTTCTTCTTGCGGTCGATGTAGGCGTACATCACGCTCGAAATGTCGGTAGCAAACTCAATCCACGACCCCTTGAACGGGATGATACGCGCCGAATAGAGCTTCGTGCCGTTCGAGTGGAGGCTCTGGCCGAAGAATACCCCCGGCGAGCGGTGCAACTGCGACACGATGACCCTCTCGGCGCCATTGATGACGAACGTTCCGCGCGGGGTCATATAAGGTATCGCGCCGAAATAGACATCCTGCACCACCGTATCGAAATCCTCGTGTTCGGTGTCGGTGCAGTACAGTTTCAGCTTTGCCTTGAGCGGCACACTATACGTCAGACCGCGCTCCAGACACTCGGCGATCGAGTACCGCGGCGGGTCGATATAGTAGTCGATAAATTCGAGGACGAAGTTGTTGCGCGTGTCGGCAATCGGGAAGTTCTCCATAAAAACTTTATAGAGACCCTCCTCCTTGCGATTCTCGGCCGTAGTGTCCAGTTGGAAAAAGTCGTGGAATGATTTCAGCTGTACCTCAAGGAAGTCGGGATAAGGCATCCGCGTCTTGACCGAAGAGAAGCTGATTCGCTGGTTGTTCGTTTTCAAGGACATTTTTCTTTTGATCGAATAATTTTAGATGTTCGATATTAGTCTCTGTTTAAAAATATTACCCAATTTTCCCGCCTGTTTTTAGCTGTGTTAAGCCCGAAACCGAGAGACAAAAATCTCTCTATACCGATGTTCCAGACCCCTAAAAGCACAAAAATCTACGAAAAACAAAATAATATTTCAAACCCGACGCTCCCCCGCACCGAGGTTTCTGGTCTCTATTCCTTCCACACAGAACGCCGCATCGCCATCGGTGGCACCTGTCGAAATAACTTGTACGTACCCCCGGACAACCCGTTATCATCGCGGTCACAAGGACGGCCTCGACAAACAGTCGTCAGCTATCAGGCCGTACCCGTATACATCAGGTTTTCCTTCGTGCTCCGAGTCGTTTGTGTTATCTCGCTACCCGTACATGGCATACGACTACCGCTTATGCTCCGACTCGTCTGCCTTATCACAGCTATCTCACCAGCCGTACATTGCAACGACTACCGCTTACGTTCCGATTTCGAGTTGCACATGTGTGTTATAATAGGAATAATCCCCACACCTCATAATCCCTCGCCACTTTCGAAAGAATTTGCATTAGCGTCCTGTTGTTGCCTTCTTTCCGAGCAACCGTTTCCCCGCTTTATATCGTTGATTATCAGCCATTACGCAGACCGAAATGCGTACTCTTTTTAACTTCGCAGTTATTTATCGGCGGCAAAGCTCCGAACGGACATATGCCAACCCTCTGCTTACAGACCACAAAAGGCATAGAGCCCAAACGGGCCCTACACCTGATGTGCATTTAGTGCTACTGAGTTTATTTCAGCTCGACCTCGGCGCCTGCCTCCTCGAGTTGGGCCTTGATAGACTCGGCCTCCTCTTTGCTAACACCCTCTTTCACGGGCTTCGGAGCAGCGTCTACGATATCTTTAGCCTCTTTCAGACCCAGATTGGTGAGGTCTTTAACGACCTTAACGACCTGCAACTTAGCCTGACCTGCCGAAGTGAGGATAACGTCGAAGCTTGTCTTCTCGGCCGGAGCAGCATCGCCACCACCTGCTGCCGGAGCCGCTACTGCTACTGCTGCCGCTGCGGGCTCGATACCATACTCGTCCTTCAGGATTGCTGCCAGTTCGCTAACCTCTTTTACTGTCAAATTTACCAGCTCTTCGGCCAGTTTCTTTACATCTGCCATTGTTATGAATTTTTTTGTTTGTTGTTTTTATTTCGCATTACATCGGGCAAGCAGTCGGAGGGTTCCTTTATTTGATTGTCACGCCCCCCTAAATTCTCCCGATGGTCATCGCCTTTGTTTACTGAGCCCTCTCTTCGAGTGCTTTTACCAGACCTGCCACCTTGTGGCCAGCACCGCCCTGAAGCGCCGAAATGACGTTCTTGGCCGGCGACTGGAGCAACATGATGATGTCGCCAACCAGTTCCTCCTTGCTCTTGATCGACGCAAGTGCCTTGAGCATTTGATCGCCCACATAGACACTCTCCTCGACAAATGCAGCCTTAAGGACCGGCTTGTCGCTGCCCTTGCGGAACTCCTCGATAAGCATCGCCGGAGCCTTGTTCACATGTGCGAACATCACCGACGTCGAGCCTTCCAGCACCTTGCTGATCTGCTCCACATGCTCACCTCCGACCTGCTCCAAAGCCTTGTTGAAGAGGGTGTTCTTAACGACTACCAACTTCACATCCTTCTCGAAGCACTGCCTGCGCAACTGCGCCGTCTTCTCGGCATCCAAACCTGAAATATCCGTGATGTAGAAGTGCGGATACTCCCTCAGACTCTCGGCTATCGCGCTGATTACCTGTGTTTTTTCTTCCCTTGTCATCTCTTCTATTTCGTTTCGATTGTTTTGGGATCGATCTGCAACCCGGGACTCATCGTGCTCGACAGATAAACGCTCAGCACATACGTACCTTTCGAGGCCGCAGGCTTGAGTTTCAGTATCGTCTGCAAGAACTCGCGGGCGTTTTCTTCGATCTTATCTGCCGAAAAACTCACCTTGCCGATGCCGGCGTGAACGATTCCGAACTTGTCGACCTTGAAGTCGATCTTACCGGCCTTAACTTCCTGCACAGCCTTACCAACCTCCATAGTTACCGTACCTGTTTTGGGGTTAGGCATAAGCCCGCGGGGGCCCAGGACACGTCCCAAAGCACCCACCTTACCCATAACGGCCGGGGTAGTTATTATAACGTCCACATCTGTCCAACCACCTTTGATCTTGTCGATGTAGTCGTCCAGTCCGAAGAAATCGGCACCTGCTTCGAGAGCCTCTTTTTCCTTATCGGGCGTTGCCAGAACCAGCACACGCATCTGCTTACCCGTTCCATGGGGCAGCGTAACAACGCCGCGAACCATCTGATTAGCCTTCCGCGGGTCTACGCCCAGACGCACATCTACGTCCACCGAAGCATCGAACTTGGTGTAGGTGATCTCCTTCAGAAGTGCTGCCGCCTCGCCCAGTCGATACGCCTTCTCGGGCTCGATTTTCGAAAGGGCTGTCTTTTGATTTTTAGTCAACTTACTCATCTTTGCGCAGTTTTACTTCGTTTCGGGAAAATCGCCACTCACACTGATACCCATGCTGCGCGCCGTACCGGCAACCATCTGCATAGCAGCTTCAATGGTGAAGCAGTTCATGTCGGGCATCTTGTCTTGCGCAATTGCACGGATCTGGTCCCACGTAACCTTACCGACTTTCACACGGTTAGGTTCCTTCGACCCCGACTGGATTCCAGCTGCTTCCTTGAGCTGTATGGCTACGGGGGGTTGCTTAACTACAAAGTCGAACGACTTATCGGCGTAGACTGTTATAATTACGGGCAACACCTTGCCTGGCCGATCCTGAGTCCTCGCATTGAACGCCTTGCAGAAGTCCATGATGTTCACACCCTTGGAACCCAGTGCGGGACCCACGGGAGGAGAAGGATTGGCGGCACCACCTTTGATCTGGAGTTTTATAAATCCAGCAATCTCTTTTGCCATAATTTTCCTTGGTTAATAAAAATTGTTAACTCAGAGGCATTTAATTAAGTGCCTCTGCCCGAAAACTCAATTAATTTTTCGAATTATTTGGGTTTTCATAAGAAATCTGTCGAATCTGTTTTTCGCCTGCAACAAACCGGAGTTTAGTAAAAAAAAATCCGATGAAATTTGCGTAAAAAACTGAATATCAACCGATTTCCTACTCCTTCGAAACCTGCATAAAGCTAAGTTCCATTGGAGTCTTGCGCCCGAATATCTTCACAGAGACGGTCAGTTTCTTGCGCTCATTGTCAACGGCCTCGATGGTGCCCGCAAAACTTGCGAACGGACCATCGGTCACCTTTACCGTTTCACCGACAAAGAACGGAACCTCGTTCTCTTCTTCACTAACGCTCAGTTCGTCGACACGACCGAGAATACGGGCAACCTCTGCCGGACGCAAAGGCGTCGCAAGCAACTGTTTACCAGCCTCTTTCGTATCTCCGAGGAAGCCCAGAACGTTGGGAACATTACGGAGGATATAGGGGATTTCGCCTACAAATTCGGCCTCTACCAAAACATAGCCCGGATACGACACCCTGTCCTTACTAACCTTCTTGCCATTACGGATAGAGTAGATCTTCTCGGTCGGGATGAGTACCTGCGATATCATATCCTGAAGGCCGCGGTGTTTGATCTCCAACTCGATATACTCCTTGACCTTTTTCTCTTTACCGCCAACCGCCCGAACGACGTACCACTGTTTCAGCCCTGTTTCACTCATCGCCTTAGTAGAGCAATTTGTAGATATTCTGCATAAGACCGTCGAATGCCAAATCCATGACCAGCACAATGACAGCTATAACGAGTGCCGCGATCATAACGACCAACGCCGAGCTCTGGAGCTCGCCGATACTCGGCCATGTGACCTTGTGCACCAACTCGTTGTACGAATTCTTAACGTAACTTACTAAACCCATATCTTTGGTTCGCTTTTATTTCTATTACCGCTTTGCGAACAGTATGTTTACTCGTTAAAGTGAACCTCATTCGCATAATTTGCCGAGAACACAACACTATGCTGACATTCCCGACTTCTGGCACGAGTGGAGAGATTCGAACTCCCATCAACGGTTTTGGAGACCGCTATTCTACCCTTGAACTACACTCGTAGACCGTGGTCGTAAAAATTATTTAGACGAGCCGATTACAGCACCCGAGGCTTTTCGAAACCGTGCGTAAAAAACGCGCGAACTTTTCGATAATCCGGCAGGCAGCGATGTAATCGGCCGTCTAAACGGTTCTTACTCGAGGATCTTTGTGATCTGACCGGCACCTACCGTGCGGCCACCCTCACGGATCGCAAAACGCAAACCGACGTTGATAGCCACCTCATAGATCAACTCAACAGTGATCGTCACGTTATCGCCGGGCATAACCATATCTACTCCTGCGGGCAGATCCACCTCGCCAGTGATATCGAGCGTACGCAGGTAGAACTGCGGGCGATATTTGTTATGGAACGGCGTATGGCGGCCACCCTCTTCTTTTTTCAGGATATAGACCTCGGCCTCGAACTTGGTGTGAGGTTTGATCGAGCCGGGTTTGGCAACAACCATACCGCGCTTAACCTCTTTCTTGTCGATACCGCGCATAAGAAGACCAACGTTGTCGCCAGCCTCGCCCTGATCCAACAGCTTGCGGAACATCTCGACACCCGTACAAGTCGACGTTTTTGACTCACCAAGACCCACGATCTCAACCGGATCACCAACGTGGATAACACCGGTCTCAATACGGCCGGTAAGCACAGTACCACGACCTGTGATCGAGAACACATCCTCGACAGGCATCAGGAACGGCTTCTCGTTCTCACGCGGGGGGATCGGAATATAGGTGTCTACGCTGTCCATCAACTCCATGATCTTGTCTTCCCATTTCTCCTCGCCGTTCAGACCACCCAGGGCCGAACCACGGATAACGGGAGCATTGTCGCCATCGAAGTTATACTTGCTCAACAAGTCGCGAACCTCCATCTCGACCAAGTCAAGCATCTCGGGATCGTCAACCATGTCGCACTTATTCAGGAACACGACGATTTTCGGAACGTTCACCTGACGAGCCAACAGCACGTGCTCATTTGTCTGGGGCATGGGGCCGTCGGTTGCTGCAACCACGAGGATAGCACCGTCCATCTGAGCGGCACCAGTAACCATGTTCTTAACATAGTCGGCGTGACCGGGGCAGTCTACGTGTGCATAGTGGCGGTTTGCAGTCTGATACTCTACGTGCGAGGTGTTAATCGTTATACCGCGCTCCTTTTCCTCGGGTGCGTTGTCGATCGAGTCGAACGAACGGAGCTCTGAGAGGCCCTTCTTGGCCAATACAGTGGTAATAGCTGCGGTAAGGGTTGTTTTACCGTGGTCAACGTGTCCGATAGTACCGATGTTTACGTGCGGTTTGGACCTGTCAAATTTTTCTTTAGCCATAGTTTTGTTCTATTTTTAGTGTGTTTTTTCGTAGTCATAGGCCGGTGGCTGGATGCCTGCCGGCCTTTTCATGATATTGCTCTCTCTCCGCCTGCCTCTACTGCCACCGGTATTTCAGAGCGGAAGACGAGGCTCAAACTCGCGACCCTCAGCTTGGAAGGCTGATGCTCTATCAACTGAGCTACTTCCGCAAAAATCTGTTTCTATCTATACCTTGTTATGCCTCAGATTCACAATTCGACCTTGCCATCGAGAATCATAACAGCATACTTAGGTTGCTTTTTATAATCAGTCTCCAAACGCAGAGAAGCTACTCCATTAGGATAAATCGTCAACTCGTAATTTAATCGTGTTCTTCAGTTCTGTTGTCTCAAAATTGACCACCAACTCTCCACCATCCGCTTTCTGCAATGTATAATTCTCAATATTGTCACTATACTCTCCCTTGAAAGGGGGAATGTGAACAGTAGCTTTTTCTCCCTCTATTCGGATATACGCATGGAGTCTCACCATGTTGGCAGCCGAGCCCTGAAAAGTTATCGTGTTAAAAAATGCAGTATAGTATCTGCTTACAACATGTGATAACACCCTACGCTTCATTTGTGCCACCTCTTGCGGATCGACAGAACGACTGTTAGTCTTCGCGCACCCTACAGCTATTGTTGCGACAATAAAACACAATAAAATTCTTGCCGACATAATAATCCTGTTTTGGGAGCATGAATCTCCTACTCGCACATCTATTATACAACATAGAATCCACTCTGCTTGGCCTTGCAAATGCAACCCTATGATAAATCTATAGTCGCCGTTTAAAATAATCGACTCTTATGGTGCAGATTCTGCTATCAGTTGTGGGAGAAGATGGATTCGAACCACCGAAGACGTACGTCAGCAGATTTACAGTCTGCCCCATTTGGCCACTCTGGTATTCTCCCAAAAACTATATTTTAAAGAACTTTATTCTCTCAGTTAACCCTCCCCGATCTCACTCGCGACAACACTTCAAACCCCTCTCGCCACACAAAATCTACTCACAATAAAGCGCCACCCATTCCTTTGAAAGACCTCGCCGAGCACCTTTCTCTTTGCCCCATTTCCTCTTCTGGCGAGATTACATCATTTCCTGATGCGCTCCTAATAGCCCGGGCCATCGGGATCGACTCGCTCGCTAATCGATCGCCCTTAACAAAGTGGCGCCAAAGGCTTCAGGAAATCCACCACTTATATCTTCTCCGAGTTTCGTCAATCGTCGCTTTTCGCGCAACCCTGCAAGCGAGATTCGACGAAGCACTCCGCATCATTTTCTTTCTTATCCGAGCCGATGGAGGGATTCGAACCCCCGACCAGCTGATTACAAATCAGCTGCTCTGGCCAACTGAGCTACATCGGCAATTCACTTTCCCGAGCCTCACAGAACACTATCAAACGGGGTGCAAATATAACTACTATTTTTTTATCACGCAACTTTTTAAGCAAAAATCTTACATGTACATTTTTCGAACCACCTCTCGATCCTCTGCAAAACACGTGTAGGACATTAAATCCTCACGCACAACCGGGCGAATAACCATCGAGCGTCCGACCCGAATGAATCCGATCGGACGCAGAGAAGTTGTGCAACGTCATATTTAGGCACTCGAAATCCGGATCATGCAACCATTCGGCAAGTCCATGAAATATATACCGAAGACGGAGTGGATCGCACTATTTTTATTTGCGCACGTGTCTTTCGATCTGGTGTTTGAGCGCCTCTATGGCAGAATCTACGGCCTCCTCGAACGAGCGGGCACGCGCCTCGGCGACCAGATCGGGGCCTTTGACATTCAGGATTATAGTGGCTACTTTATTGCCGTGCTCCTGATCTTTATCGATCTTTAGAGTAACTTCGGCGCCTGTGGCATCCTCGAGAAAGCGATCGAGTTTAGATACCTTCGTGTTGACAAAATCGACCAGTTTATGATCGGCATCGAAGTGCAGAGATTGAAGTTTAACGTCCATAATAGAAGTTTTATTGTGGCATCAGCCCGTTAAAAACGTATTTTTTGTTTTCAGTTATAATCAATATCATATTCTTGTGTGCGGTCATACAAGGGCGATACAGGCCCGGTTTCTTGCTCCGAAGGCCCTGGCAGCCTAACCATCCCTTCGCTTCTGGATAATTTGAACGAGCGGGCGAGATCCTCGTTCGGCATCTGCCGTACCTCCACTATCTCACTTCTATGTCTCCTTTATCTTCCCGTGAGGAGTTTACACACTACTTTACGGTCGTCGACAATCAGCCTGCGAGAAATACGGCACGCCGCCATCAAAAAGGCCACCGCTCCACCAGCTACGGCAGACCATTTAACCTACAACGCCCCCCTAACCTCCATCGATACTGCCGGAGCGGCCAGTACAATTACCCATGCGACAGTCGCCGCCATCACCGCCCTACTCCACTTGTATTTCCGAACCACGATCGTTCATTTCTTCCCCCGTCCACGGGGATGGGCGCCACGGTACGCTTCTTTCAGTTGGGCGATACTGTTGTGGGTATAGACCTGCGTTGCGGCGAGCGAGGTGTGGCCCAATATCTCCTGTATCTCGCGCATATCGGCGCCATCGGCCAGCATGTGGGTGGCAAATGTGTGGCGCAATACGTGGGGACTGCGCTTGCCCTGCACCCCCGCTCTGGTCAACTCGGCACGCACGATACGCTGCACCTCGGAGCGCGACAATGGCCTCCCTTCAATGGTTAAAAGTAGGCAATTATCTTGTGATGTGCAAATTTTTTCGGCACAAATTCGCTCGACATACTCCCGCACCCTTGCGCGCGCATATTCAATAATAGGAACTATGCGTTCCTTGTTGCCTTTGCCGAGTATGCGGAGTTGGGCATAGTCGTCGGAGAAGTCGTTCAGGCGAATGCCCATCAGCTCTGCGAGGCGCATTCCTGTGGCATACAGCAGTGTGATTATCAGCGCATTACGCTGAGCCTCGAAGGTATTGTCGAGGGGTTGTACGATCACCTGCTGCATCTTCGGTTCGGGGATATACGAGGGTAATTTCGAGGGCGTGCGCTGCTGTCCGATGTTCAGAAAAGGGTCTTTAGTCACCACACCGGTCTTGCGCAACCAGCGGAACAGGGCCCTCAACGAGCTCGTCATACGGTTCACCGACCTGGGCTGCAAGCCATTAGTGGTGAGGCTCACGATCCATGTACGGATATCGTCGCCGGTGACGAGCGTAGGGTCGAAGTCGTGCTCGTCGATCGCCATATCGGACAAAAACCGACGTATATCGCGCCCGTAGTTCACCGCCGTTCCCTCGGCATAGCGCCGCTCGGCACGGATATATGTCAGAAATCGCTCTATCACGTCATGTTCGGTTTTCAATCTCTCATTCGCGCCCCCACGTGTACCTCGGTCGGTCGAGCCCGAGGTGTGCGACTATGCGCTCGACTACCGTGCGGCAAGCATCTACGAGCGTCGTGGGATTAGAGTAGAACGATGGGCAGGCGGGAATTACCACTGCCCCCAATTCACTCAATGTCAAGATATTACGAATATGCAACGTTCCCAATGGTGCTTCGCGCGGGACGATTATCAGCCGCCTGCGTTCCTTGAGCATCACATCGGCGGCACGCGTAAGCAGCGAGTCACTCACTCCTGTGGCAATGCGCGCCGCAGTACCCATCGAGCACGGCACTACGACCATGGCATCCCATTTTGCCGACCCCGACGCCGGCGAAGCGAACATATCGCCATTGTCGAATACCGTAACGCGAGAGTCGTCGGACGCTGTCTGCTCTCCCTCATAAGCGGCGACAGCCTCTCCGTTCCGGCTGAAAATAATGCCCAGTCGCTCCACGTCCTCTCCGTTAAGCAGCTCCTCTATCAGCAATCGCGCATATATCGTGCCGCTTGCCCCTGTAATTCCGATCAGTATATTCATATTCAGTCGCTGCCCGTCAAAGTTCTATCGCCTCGCAGCGCATACCTTTATTATATATATAATCCAACACGCGCGGCAGGGCGTATTTCATTCTGCGTGCCGACTTCTGCGAATCGTGGAACACCACTATCGATCCCTCTCTGACATGGCGCGTAACATTCTTAACACACCGCCGCGGGCTCACCCACGAGCTGTAATCGCGACTCAGGACATCCCACATAATAAGGTGGTATCTCTCGCCCAGAACACGCGCCTGAGCCGGTGTGATGCGCCCGTAAGGGGGTCTGAACAGATCGCCGGGGATCAGTTGCGCTGCAAAATCCACATCCTCGACATATCGCTGCACACTCATCCGCCACCCCTTTTGATGACTGTATGTATGATTCCCCACGCCCTGCCCCGCCGCGAGTATCTTAGCGAAGGTCTCGGGATGCTGCTCGACATTTTTACCCAGACAAAAGAACGTCGCATGCGCTCCGTAACGCTCCAGAGTCTCGAGTACCCACTCTGTGACACCCGGCGTGGGCCCGTCGTCGAAGGTCAGATAAACCGCATCCGAACCCTCGAGATTCCAGATCAGTGAGGGCATAACATGCTGCAAAAAAGGCGGTTTACGAAACAACATAATACAAAGATAGTTATGAGTGATCAATTATGGTTTACGAATGACAATTTTTTACTATCTTCGCAGGTATGAAAAAAATAGTATTTATTGCCATCGCCGGATTAGTGTTCGCGGCTTGTGGCGGAGGGGGATCTAACAAGAAACTGCCTGCGGCGGGTGCTCCGTATGAAGTGATCGTCGTGGCTTCCGAAGCCGATTGGAGGTCGTCGGGGCTTGGCGACACCATCCAATCGGTGTTGAAGGCTCCCGTGCCGCATATAAATAACTACGAGCCTCAGTTCGACGTGTACCGCATCATGCCTGATAATTTTGTCGATGTCGCGCGGCGCAACGGCGATGTGCTCATTGTGCGACTGGGCGAGAAGTACAAGCGTGCCGAGATGGTTTCGCGTACCGATGAATTCGCCACCCCCCAGATAGTGGTCTATGCCGTTGCGCCCGACGGAGCGACACTGGCCGCCTATATACACGAGCATGGCGAGCAATTGCGTACGATGTTCAACAATGTCGAAAGTCAGCGCTGGACGACACTGGCACAGAAAGCTCCGGCAATCGAGATACAGGGTCTGGTGCGCGAAAAGTTCGGGATAGGCATTTCGTTGCCGAACGGGTTTATCGTGGGTAAGGACGCCGACGACTTCCTGTGGCTGCGGTTCCGCTATCCGGAGTCGGATCAGGAGTTGTCGATATACAGCTACGAGGGCAGCAATCTGTCGCTCGAAGGACTGATCAATGCTCGCGACAGGTTCGTGTCGTTGATCCCGGGCGAAGTGCCTGATTCACACATGATCACTGTGCGCGAAGTGGCAGAGCCCGGGATCGCGACCGTCACCATTGGCAATCGCGAGTGGGTCGAGATGCGCGGTCTGTGGGAGGTTAAGAACGACTTTATGGGCGGTCCGTTCGTGAGCTACTCGACTGTTATAGACGGCCGTGTGCTGACCATCGACGGCGCCGTATTCTCGCCCTCGCCATACAAAATGAAGCGCAACCTGCTGCGGCAGTTGGAGAGCATAGTGCATAGTGTTAAGATCGAGGGGTAAATGCCTTGCGGTAAATAAAAAATTTCTCTTTTACGGAATTACAATAACATGAAGATAGCAATTGTAGGGGCTTCGGGAGCGGTCGGCCAGGAGCTGATGAGGGTGCTCGACGAGCGGAATTTCCCAGTCGATGAATTGGTGCTGTTCGGTTCGGCGAGGAGCGCCGGACGTGAATATATGTGGAAAGGCAAAAAGCTGACTGTCAAAGAGTTGCAGCACAACGATGACTTCCGAGGGGTCGATATCGCATTCCTGTCGGCAGGCGGTGGCACCTCGAAGGAGTTCGAGAAGACCATCACCAAACACGGCGCGTTGATAGTCGACAATTCGAGCGCCTTCCGCATGGATCCCGACGTGCCGTTGGTAGTGCCCGAGGTTAACGGCGAAGATGCTCTGGTCGCACCCCGCAAGGTGATCGCAAACCCCAATTGCTCGACTATCCAGATGGTGCTGCTGCTGGCTGCCATCGAGAAGTTGTCGCATATCGAGCGAGTGCATGTGTCGACATACCAAGCGGCCTCGGGAGCGGGTCAGAGCGCGATGGACGAGCTATTTGAGCAGGAAAAGGCTCTTGTCGAGGGTCGCAAACCCCACGTCGAGAAGTTCGCCTACCAACTGGCCGACAACCTGATCCCCCATATAGACGTCTTCACCGAAAACGGCTACACCAAAGAAGAACTGAAGATGCACAACGAAACGCGCAAGATACTCCATTCCGATGTGACGGTGTGCGCCACATGTGTGCGCGTTCCGGTTATGCGGAGCCATTCCGAGAGCGTGTGGGTGCAGACCGCCGAGCCTCTGGAGGTCGAAGCCGTGCGTGCGGCGTTCGAGGCCATGGACGGCGTGGTTGTGATGGATAATCCGGCCGAGAAGATTTATCCCATGCCGCTCATATCGTCGGGCAAGGATCCGGTGTATGTCGGACGTCTGCGTAAAGATCTGTCCGATCCGCGCGGCATGGCGTTCTGGTGTGTCGCCGATCAGATACTCAAGGGGGCGGCCCTGAATGCCGTTCAGATCGCGGAGTATGTTGTGCGCGCTTCGCGTAATTAAGGGCTTCTACATAGATAGTGAAGGTCGCGCGCGCTGTGCGGCCTTTTTATTTGTCGTCAGAGCATTCCGGGATTCATTTCCGTTATCTCTCGCTCGCAATGCCTGCCAATATTACTGATAAGTATAACCGGGATGAGTCTGACCAATTATGGCTCCAAAGTTTGGCACTTGCCGAACTTTGGAGCCACCCCCGGCGGCTGGCGAGTGTTCATTTTATGCCCACTCACCATCCACTGGCTGCAGACTCCACCTAACCGGCCGCCCAGTGCGGACCGCTCCACGCGGCCCGAAAAACATGCGGCCCACTGCGTGAGCCGCCCAAAAATAGCCATATCCATTTAGAAATTAAACATTTTTTCCTATCTTTGTACCATCCCATTTTAAGTTTTTTATACGCACAATTTTTGCATCAACACCATCTGGAGGATTTTTTGAGTCCTCCGGTAAGGATGGTGTTGATGATCTGTGCTACTTGAAATGGGAATTTTTTGTAACAGCCGGAGGCTCATTTTTTAGACAATCTTTCGACCTGTAACCGATCTGTCACAAATCTCTCGCCGGCGAAATCCGTCTAAAAATAACAGCATCGATTTTAGGAATTAACCATTTTTTCCTATCTTTGTGCCATCTCACTCAACATTAATTATTTGGACTATTATTTGCCCTTTCTCTATCACAAACGAGGTAAAGCCTCCGGAGTGGTAGGGAAAGTGTTGCAATTTCCAGACGATTAATTGAGTGAGATCTTTTAGTCCCGGAGGCTCTTTTTTTAGACGCTAACCCGTCGCAGATTGAGCCATAAAATCAGAGATTTTTTTACGTTTTCGCGCCGCGAGATGCGTGGTGTGCTGTGGATGCTGCCGTTATTGGCGGTCATTGCGGTGATTATTATCTTTGCCGACAGACCCCGTTTCGAGAAAAGTTTCATGCAGCAGGTCGAGGAAACAGAGTCTCATCATACATCGCAACGCAACCCCGACACCACCCGCCGCACCCATCACGACACACACCCACGCGAATATAAACATCACGAAAAGCCGACTCCAAAACTTACTGAATTCGATCCTAATACGTTGACTACCAGTGGTTTTGAGGCATTAGGATTTTCGCATCGCCAAGCCGAGGCAATAATCAGGTATCGCGAGGCAAGGGGTGGTTTTCGCACGGCCGACGATCTGGGGCGGTCGTATGTGGTGTCCGACGAGATGATGGCGCGCCTGCGTCCATATATAAGGATCGCGTCCCCGCCTACCGAACCGCCGACCACTACAGGACCCGAACCGGTTGTCGAGAAAACAGCATCGGGGCCAGTCGAGATCAACACTGCCGATTCGGCGACGCTACGCACCGTGAGCGGCATAGGCAATGTGTTGGTAGTCAGGATATTAGATTATCGAGAGAGGTTGGGTGGCTATGTCCATGCCGGGCAGTTGTCGGAGATCCCAGGCATGTATCCCGAAAATTTTCAACGTATTGTGACACAAATTTCGGTCGATAGTTGTAAAATTCAAAAAATTGATGTTAACTTTGCATCCCCCTCGGTGTTGGGTCGACACCCGTATATTACCGCCGAGGCGTTACGTAAACTACTGAAGAACAGGCAATTGAAGGGAGGTTGGCGCTCAACTGAAGAATTGGTGAATGAAAATATTTTAACCCCGGAACAAGCCTCGCGGCTTGCGCCATACTTTGTTTTTAACTAAAAATAGATACGAAAATGATAGTAATGCCAATCAAAGAGGGCGAAAACATCGAACGCGCACTCAAGAAATTTAAACGCAAATACGAGAAAACAGGCGTACTGAAGGAGCTCCGCGCACGTCAGTACTTCACAAAACCCTCTATCACGAAGCGCAAAGCAAAACTGCATGCGATCTACGTCGAGCAGATGCATCGCGACGAGGAGTAGCAGACCCGCTCGTAAAAGAGATAAAAGTAGTGGGCCGTGCTTTTGCGCGGCCTTTTTCATAGATCAGGATCGGGTATCCTTTTTACTCCTCTGCACACTTTGTCATGCATTCGGGCAAGAAAGTCTTTTTTTGACTCGGCATACTATTCGCATGGGGGCTGTTGCGCAGCAGCAGTA
>QMCE01001037.1_pt1 | contig 15005 bp, 9 predicted proteins | sample 1821851 | NCBI WGS metagenome assembly QMCE01 (sample SAMN09453174, study PRJNA476694) | Termite gut metagenome, whole genome shotgun sequencing project. | isolation source: worker | host: Odontotermes sp. | place: South Africa:Pretoria | collected 2016-01-28 | reverse complement strand
ATCTTTGTAGTTTATAATGCCGAAGAAATGCTGAAAAAAATCTTTATATCCATTTTCCTGCTCACTGCGTTCAACGTTTTTTCGCAGGATTGCACTCCTTTGAATTCAATTCTTATTCAAGACACTATAGAAATTTGCAGATACGACACTTTGCGTTTTTCTTCCGATACTGCCCTCCGCTATCAATGGAAATTTAATGAAACCATTTCTGCCGATACTTTTTTTCGTATTACCGGAGAAGGACAACTCACGATTGAAATTTCTCTCAACGGATGCGATACCTTGTTTGATACAACCGAAATTATCTTCCATCCTACTCCTGTTGCAAATCTCTTGAACATAGATACTGCTTTGTGTATGGGCGATACGCTAAAACTTAACAGTGGTGGAGCTTTGAACGTACTTGATTTTATTTGGGACAGTAAACAAATCAACGGAAACGAAGCGTTCTCTATCCGGCAGGATTCCATTTTAGATGTTATTTTTGACGACACGAAAAATTCTCGAAATGTCTATATGTTTATCGTGAATTTATACGGATTCTGCACGAAACACTATGCGAATACGGCAAGTTACATTGTTCAAGACACTGCATTTGTGTTTTTCGCAAATCCTCCAATCGTAGAGTTGGGAGCAGATACAACGCTTTGCGAAAGCGAAGAGGAATTTGTTTTAGAGGCTCTTCCGAGCGATGTTTTTTTAGTTTCGGAATATGATTTTCTTTGGAAAGACGGAAATGAAACAACAAGCAAAGAGCCTGATATTTCGGTTACCACAGACAACAAAGGATTGCAAATCGTAAGGGTTCTCAATCGCTGTGGAGATACGGTTTCCGACAGTGTGAACATTGATTTCTGGCCCAAAGAATGGACGGAATCCAAATTGGTTACCGACACGTCTGTATGCCAAAAAATCCGTGTTACCTTAGATGCAACGGCAGATGTTCATACCGCATACACCCAATATCTTTGGCTACACGATTCGTCGTCCAATCCCATCATTACCATTGCCGAACCGAAAACCTACGAAGTAATTATTACGGATAGTGCAGGCTGTCAGAGAAAACACACGAGTAATGTGAGTGAAGATGATTGTACGGCAAAAATCGAAATGCCCAATATCTTCACGCCCGATGGCGATGGTATCAACGATTTTTTCAAACCTATGCCCACTCCCGAACGTATCTATAATTTTGAAATTCGTATTTATGACCGTTGGGGACGTGCTGTTTTCAAATATGAGGGCGATGTGAATGGCTGTCAATGGAACGGAAACAACGGAAACAAGGCAGTTCCGGAAGGCGTATATTTTTGGGGAATCAAATACACGGATGTGTTCGACAAAAAATTTGATGACCAAGGAACTGTAACTTTGTTGCGTTCTCGGTAAGATACCTGTTGGCATTGGGCGGGTTGTAACCCGCCCCTACATTTCCCTTGTCGCTCTCTCTATGCTTGTTTTTCGTAGGATAAACAGAAATCACGAATACCACATTCTTCGCATTTTGGCGCACGTGCGGTGCAAACGTAACGACCGTGCAAGATAATCCAATGATGAAAATCAGGAACTTTTTCCGAAGGCACTAATTTCATAAGTTCACGTTCGGTTTCCAAAGGTGTTTTCGCATTCGGTGTGAAACCCAGCCGTGCAGACACACGAAACACGTGCGTATCCACGGCAAGTGCAGGTTTATTGAAGATAACCGATGCAATGACATTTGCCGTTTTCCGCCCTACTCCGGGCATTTTTTGCAACAAATCCACATCATCAGGAACTTTACTCTTAAACTCCTTGACCAGCACGTTCGCCATACCAATCAAATTTTTCGCCTTGTTGTTGGGATATGAGATGGATTTGATGAGCATATATACCGTTTCTAAATCGGCTTTCGCCAACAGCTCCGGTTTCGGAAACTGCTTGAAAAATGCGGGAGTGGTTAAGTTCACACGTTTATCGGTGCATTGTGCAGAAAGAATTACCGCAACTAAAAGTTGATACGGATTTTTGTAGTCTAATTCCGATTTCGGGAGGGGTTTGTTTTTCTCAAACCACGCAATAATGGCTTTACAGCGAGCTGATTTTGTAAGTTTAGAACTCTTCGTTTTCAAAATACTTTCTTTCATGTTTCACTTAACCTAATCACTATTCACTAATCACTATTCACTAATCACTAAATATACTGCAACAATTTCGCTCGAAAAGAAGCCTCTACCAAGGTGGACGCATTCAGTTTTTCGAATATCTTTTCTCTGCGGCGGTAGTAGGTACTGCGAGAGATTTCCAACTTTTCGCAGATGATTTCTTCCGTTAATTCCAGCTCCATCAATCGAAGTATTTCTCGCTCATCCGCTGTCAGTGTGCGAACATCCGAAGGCACAAACATATCATCAACAAGTTCGTATCTCTTGTTGGTTTGCACATCTAAAATGCTCACTACCGGGCTTGGTTTCGGCTGTTCAGAAAGCCGAACAAGGCTCAATGTCAACCATACGTTGCCATTTTTGCAGAGTTTATACGGCATTTTTTTGCGATGAAAAACAAGCTCTTTCCCATCTTTTGTTTGTATGCAAAAATCGTAAAAAAGCATTAAGTTCATCCATTTTTCTCCATATCGATATAAAAAATTTTTTGCAGCTTTGGATATTCGCAACATTCGCTCTCTCTCCTCTTCTTTGAGAATGCGTTCGAAAAATGCGAAGCCTTTCTGCAAAGCAAGTTCTTCCGGATAGCCAAGTAAAAGGAGCATCCGAGGATAATCGATGATCAATCTCTCTTGGAAATAATCCGTTATAAAAGCGTTTCCTCCATACAGATTATTGAACGCACGCAAGGTTTCCTTGAGTCTTTCATCGTTGTATTGCCGCAGATAACTTGCGGGAAGATTCCATTTTTTTGGTGTCTTTGTTTCGAAAATCATATTTTTTGGTCTGCAATTTCTTTGCAAAGATACGAAAAAAAATGAAATTTCGTTTTATTTTTTTGCTTTCATTGTTTTTCCGTATCCCCAATCACTTCCGCCAAAATGCAGGAGTGAATAGAATTAGTACAGTGAAGAGTTCCAAACGTCCGATGACCATTAGCAAACACATCAACCATTTGCCGAATATAGGCATATCGGCATAGTCGCCAACAGAATGAATCTCGCCCATCCCCACGCCTGTGTTTCCCAATGCCGAAGCAGATATTCCAAAAGCAGATTCCACGTTGTAGCCCATAATCGAGAATGCTACAGCCGCAAGCACGATAATCAACATATACAGAAAAAAGAACGCAAGCACACGGAAAATAATTTCCGAAGAAACCGCCTCTCCGTTATATCTGACCGGAATTACCGCACGTGGATGCACTTGCCGTTTGAATTCCACAAGCGTATTTTTTATCAACAAAGCATGTCGTCCCATCTTGATACCTCCTGTTGAAGAACCTGAACAAGCTCCTGTAAACAGCAGGGCAAGCAGAAAAAGATTGGTCGAAGATGTCCACATTTGATAATCGGCATTGACAAATCCGGTTGTTGTAACGAACGACACTACCGCAAATGCAGCATCTCGAACGGTTTCTTCTGAACTTGTTTCTACGTGGGAGGTGTAGAGCATAACCGCAAGGAAAATCACGGCAAGAAAAAGAAATCCCAAATAACTTTTGAGTTCGGAGTTTTTTAGAATTTTATTGAATTTCCCTGTAATTGCGAAGAAATACAAACTGAAGTTGATTCCCGAAAGGAGCATAAATGCGAGCACAACATAATGTGTGTATGCTCCGTATTCCATAAGGCTTGTGTTTTTCGTCGAAAACCCTCCGGTAGCAATGGTTGTGAAGGAATGACAAACGGCATCAAAGAGGTTCATCTCTCCGAAAAGAAGAAAAATCGTTTGCAGGAAAGTGAGGATTACGTAGGTAATGACAAGTGTTTTTGCCGTTGAAGCGATTTTCGGACGAATCTTGTCTTTCGTTGGACCGGTCATTTCCGCAAAGAAAAGATTGTTTCCTCCGCTGATTCCGAGCAAAGGCAATATGGCAAGACTGAACACAACAATGCCTATACCTCCGATCCATTGGGTCATACATCTCCACAGCATCAAGCCTTTTGGGAGAGCTTCAATATCGTGAACCACCGATACTCCTGTGGTTGTAAGTCCGGAAATTGTTTCAAAAAAGGCATCGGTAAAGGTTGATATATTTCTGTCGATGATGAATGGAATAGCTCCAAAAATCGACATTGCAATCCACGAAAATGTAACGATGATATAGCCTTCACGTTTGTGCAATTTAGGTGCTTCCGCAAATTTCTCACGTCCGGAACTGTATCGCAAGAGCAATCCCACGCAGATGCTGAACAGTGCCGATCCGAACAAGGGTGCGAAGTCGCTCTCTTTGCTGAACAGTGCGACGAGAGCGGGAATGAGCATAAACACTCCAACCATCGCAATCAGTGCGCCAAGGGCTTTGACGATAATACCGAAATTGATATAATTTTTTTCGTGTATCATTTATTTAAAGAATCGTGTTACTTGCTTGATTGCACGCGGCAAAGCAAAGACCACTACACGGTCGTTTTCCAAAATTTGAAAATGTCCCATAGCGATATATCCCTGACCGTTACGGATGATTCCTGCAACGATTGCATCTTCGGGAAAGTCTTGTTGATAGAGCGGTTTTTTGGTTATTTCCGAATCCGGAAGTGCAATAAATTCGAGAGCTTCCGCATCAATGCCGCTCATCAGTTTGGATGAAACCACATTTGCATCAATGGTAAATCGTGTGATATAACTTGCCGTAATCAGTTTTTTGTTCACAATAGCATCAACACCCACACTTTGCGAAAGTCCGATGTAGTCCACGTTTTCGACAAGTGCAACAGTTTTTTTCACGCCTGCGCCTTTTGCGTGCAAACACGTGAGGATATTGGTTTCGGTATGATTGGTTACGGCAACAAATGCATCCATCTTCATCAAACTTTCATCTTCCAAAAGGTCGATGTCTGTAGCATCTCCATTGATGACCAAAACGTGTTCGAGAATTTTTGAAACGTGTTCGCAACGTTCTCGATTGGAATCTATAATCTTCACATGTGCAGATTCCGCAAGTCTTCTGGCGGTTTTTCGTCCTACACGTCCTGCTCCGACAATCATTGCATTTTTCACATCCACGTGTTCCTGTCCGCTCAAGCGGAACACCTCGTGTGCACTGGATGGCAGCGAAATCACATAAACCAGATCGTTTTCCTTGAACATATCCGATCCGCAAGGGATAATGGTTTGTCCATCACGACTGATAGCCACTGAACGAAATCCGAGTTTTTTGTATTCATCACGAACATCATTGAGCGTTTTGTTCAGCACTTTGGAGTTCGCCGTCAAACGAATCTTGAACAGTTGTAAACTTCCGTCGTTAAAGGAAAAAACCTCTGTTGCTGTTTGGTACAGAAGATTGTAAATTTCGTTTGAAGCAATCAGTTCGGGCGAAACCATTTGGTCAACGCCCAGCGACTGGAAAAATCGTTTGTTATCCGCACTCAGATATTCCGAATCGTTGATGCGTGCTATCGTGCGTTGTGCGCCGATTTTCTTCGCAAGAATACACGCCAAAAGATTGGGTTGCTCGGCGTGTACAACAGCGATGAACAGGTCTGCATTCTGCACGTTTGCACTTTGCAAAACCTTGATGGATGTAGGATCTCCTGCGATTGTTAAAATGTCTGAATGTGCTTCAAGCAATTTCAACAACTCTCTGTGCGGATCAACAACGGTAATGTTGTGCTCTTCTTCTGCGAGCATTTCCGCTAAATGAAATCCAACTTCGCCGTCGCCGGCTATGACTATGTTCATTTTTTTAGTGGTTAATGGTTAGTGGTTAGTGGTTAAAATTGGTTATTATGATAATAGTGCCACACCTTTATTTCTACGTGTATATCGCATATCAATGGGCGCAGCACCATTAACCGTTAACCCTTTACCATTAACCATTTTGTAGGAAACGTTCTGCTTCGATGGCAGCCATACATCCTGTTCCTGCGGCGGTGATGCCTTGTCGGAAATGGAGGTCTTGCACATCTCCCGCAGCGAAAACGCCCGGAACGCTCGTTTTGGTTGAACCCGGAACGGTTTTGATATAACCTTCGGGATGCAATTCCACCTGTCCGTTGAATACCGCTGTGTTCGGCGTATGTCCGATCGCTACAAAAACACCTGTAAGATCTAATTTACGCTCTTCTCCCGTATCGGAATGATACAGCAAAATACCGTTTACTCCGCTATCATCACCCAAAATTTCTTTGGGTTTATGTTTCCAAACCACCTCTATTTTCGGGTTGTTCAGCACTCGATGTTGCATCGCTTTGGAAGCACGCAACTCATCCCGACGAACAATCAGATACACCTTGTTGCACAAATTCGCAAGATACGATGCTTCTTCTGTTGCCGTGTCTCCCCCTCCAATCACGCAAACATCCTGATTTCTGTAGAAGAATCCGTCGCAGGTTGCACAGGCGGAAACGCCCATACCCGCAAACTTTTTCTCACTTTCCAAACCAAGCCAATTCGCAGATGCACCGGTAGAGATGATCAGCGTTTCAGCCATCATTTGTTTACTGTCGTCAATCGTTACTAAAAACGGACGTTTCGAGAGATCTACTGCCGTAACAATTCCTGTGCGAATGTCTGCACCAAAACGTTCGGCTTGTTTACGCAAATCTTCCATCAATTCCGGACCGGTAATGCCGTTGGGATATCCGGGAAAATTTTCTACTTCGGTGGTAATGGTTAGTTGTCCTCCGGGTTGAATGCCTTGATACAAAACAGGTTTCAAGTCAGCACGAGAGGTGTAAATGGCTGCCGTGTAACCCGCAGGACCGGAGCCGATGATTAAGCATTTTGTGGTTTCCATGTATTGTTTGTTTATTATTTTCTATTAACCGGTAATCATTGGGATATGCACATTTGTCATCTGAATAATCGGATAAACGGATTTGATGATCAAAAACACTCCGAAACCGATCAAAATAATTCCGAAACAGATATTGATTTTTGCCATCAACACATCGTTAACCCATCGCTTGAGTTGGTTTGCTCCGTAGGCTTTTAGAATATCCGTACTCAACACAGTACCCAACGTGCATAAGGAGAAAACGAGCAATGAGAACGTATCCGTGTATTGCGATTTCACTGCACTGACATACAACAACCAAAAAATCCATGTTCCGGGATTTGTTAAATTCAAAAAGAATCCTTTCACGCAATACACAATCGGTTTGGGTGTTTTTTGAAGGATCGTAAGTTTTTCAATCTGCTCGGAATCTTTTTCTGCATCGGTTTCATTTGCGTAGCCTTTCCCACGGTTCAAAATTGTATGTACTCCTATTCCAACCAAAATTCCACCTCCCACCAAGCCTACAATCTCTTTCACTGTGGGCTTATCGAAGAAAACGGCTGCTCCGAAGAACAACATCAGCGCAACCAAGAACACATCACTTAAAAAAATCCCGAGTGCCAACTGTGCAGCACTCCGAAACCCTCTACTGATGCTGGTTTGCAGCAATGAGAAAAACGCAGGACCCAACATTAATGAAAGTCCCAAACCCGAACCTATACCCAGGATGATTACTTCTAACATCGTTTATCGTTTAGTATTCAAATAGTTCAACCAATGTTCCATTTTTGCTCCACGCAATACTCTGGGGAATTTATTTTGTGCACCTTCTTTGCCCAAAGCACGCATATAATCGTAGAATATCGCTGTTGGCAACACTTCTACGGAAACGTTGCGAATGGCTTCCAAACGTTCAACACGATAGTCATCGTTTACTTCTCCCAGATATTGATCAATTTTTTGCGCAGCAACGGTAGCATCCAAAGGCTCATCACAGGCTAAAAACCAGCGATGTGCAAACATATTTCCGTGCGATTCTCCGATCACGCAGAACTCAGGAATTTTCACATTTTCCGTATTGCTCAACTTCGTTACAGCAACGGTCATATTGTCCACCGAAAGGTGTTCTCCGCAGATGCTTAGGAAGAATTTCGTGCGACCTGTAATCACAATTTCATTGTATTTTCTGTCCACGAGTTTTACCGTATCTCCAATGAGATAGCGATAGGCTCCTGCGCAAGTGGTAATGAGCAAAGCGTATTCTTTGTTCTCTTCGATTTCGTCGATCGTCAATGTTTTCGGATTGGGTTTAACATTGAAATTTTCGTCGAAATTATCATCGTTAAACGGTACAAACTCAAAGAATATCCCATTGTCGAGCATCAGTTCCATTCCGGGAGCGTTCGGACGACTTTGGTAAGCGAGAAATCCTTCCGATGCAAGGTAAGTTTCGATGAACGTAACTTCTTGTCCGAACAGTTTATCGAAACTTTTCCTATACGGTTCGATGGAAACGCCTCCGTGGCAGAAGATTCGCAGGTTTGGCCAAATATCGTGAATGGTTTTAAGATTGTAGGTTTCGATGATTTTTTCCATCAAGATGACCATCCACGCCGGAACTCCAACGATTGCCATAATGTCCCAATTCGGAGCATTCTTCACGATTTCGTCGAGTTTCACTTGCCAATCACGCTCTTTCGAAATACGTTTTCCGGGTTTGTAGTAGTGTTGAAACCAAAACGGGATATTTCCTGCTGTAATTCCCGAAAGGTCGCCCTCGTAGTAGGTTCCGTTGTATTGCAGGTGTGTACTTCCTCCGAGCATCAGCATTCCTTTTTCAAACATTTCTCGTGGGAAGTCGTATCGTGCGAGTGTAAAAATCTGACGGATACTCGTTTTTTGGATTTGTTTGATCATATCCTGTGTTACGGGAATGTATTTGCTTGCTGCTCCTGAAGTTCCGGAGCTTAATGCGAAATACTTAACTTTTCCGGGCCAGCACACGTAGGGTTCTCCGTTGAGGGTGCGATACCACCAAGCGTTGTGCAGACTGTCGTAGTCGAACGTGGGTACAGCCTTTTGGAAAGCCGAAATGATGTTCGGTTCTTTCAGGATCTTAGAGAAGTCGTGTGCATCTCCGAAATGCGTAGAACACGCTTTGGTCAAGAGTTTACGCAATATCTTCTCCTGCGTTTTACGCGGATTTTTCACGCGTCCGAAATCGATCAGCGAAATCTTGCTTCGCAAATCAATAGCCCCCTTGATGATGGAGCCTAACACCGGCATCTTTCTTTGTCGCTTTGCCATGAATTTAGCTGTTTGGGTTAAATTAAGTTGCAAAGATACGAAAAAAAATGAAACTGGGTTTGATTTTTTTGTTTATTTGTTGATTTGTTTAGTTGTTGTGTTTCGATTTTTTTTCGTATCTTTGCACTTTTATAGCAATCACTATGATAGACCAAGACCAAGAGAAAAAAGAAATTCTACGCCGCTATCAAACCATTTTGAAAGCATTCAAAAAACCGTTGGGAGAGAGCGATGTTCAGATGATCCGCAAGGCATTTGAGCTGGCTGTGAATGCGCATAGCAGTATGCGCCGAAAGAGCGGAGAACCTTATATTTACCATCCTCTCGAAGTGGCGAAAATTGTTGTGCAAGACATCGGTTTGGGTGCAACTTCCGCAACCTGCGCATTGCTGCACGATGTGGTTGAAGATACGGAATTTACACTTGAAGATATCGAATCGATGTTCTCGCCACAAGTGGCGAAAATCATTGATGGACTCACGAAAATTGATGAAATCTTCGATCAGGGCTCTCTTTCTATCCAAGCGGAAAATTTCAAAAAAATGTTGCTGACCTTGTCGGACGATGTTCGTGTGATTCTTATCAAACTTGCCGATCGTTTGCACAATATGCGCACGCTGGACTCTATGCCGAGCGATAAACAATTGAAAATCGCCTCCGAAACAACCTATCTCTACGCTCCTTTGGCGCACCGTTTAGGACTCTACGCAATCAAAAGCGAACTGGAAGATTTGGCGATGAAATATACCGATCCGGATATCTATAAGGAAATTTCGGATAAAATCGAACGCACTGCTCCGGAACGTGAAGAAACCATCCACGAGTTTGTTCAACCCATTGAGCGAAAACTTGCTGAAACATCTCTAAAATATGATATTTCCGGTCGGGTAAAATCTATCAATTCGATTTGGAACAAGATGAAGAAAAAGCGTGTTGCTTTTGAAGAGGTGTTTGATTTGTTTGCCATCCGGATCATCGTGGATTCGCCATTTGACAGGGAAAAATCGGATTGTTGGGCAGTTTATTCTATCCTTACGGATATTTATCGCCCAAACCCTTCACGTTTGCGAGATTGGATTTCTTCGCCCAAAAGCAACGGCTATGAAGCCTTACACACTACGCTGATGAGCCATACCGGACAATGGATTGAGGTGCAAATTCGCTCCAAACGGATGGATGAAATTGCGGAAAAAGGATATGCGGCTCACTGGAAATACAAGCAGGATGCGGCTTTTGCGCAACAGGAAAGCGGTTTGGATATTTGGTTGAATAAGATTCGGGAAATGCTGACAAGTCCGGATAAGGACGCTTTGGATTTCTTGAACGAATTTCGTCAGAATTTTTTCAATGAAGAAATCATCGTTTATACGCCCAAAGGCGAGTTCAAGAGTATGCCTGCAGGCTCGACTGTGCTTGACTTTGCATACAATATCCACTCCGAACTCGGAAACACGGTGATCGGTGCGAAAGTCAATCACAAATTAGTCCCGATCAACCACGTTCTGACAAGTGGAAATCAGGTGGAAATCATCACATCCAAACGTCAGAAACCCATGGATGAATGGATGGATATTGCAACAACCGTGCGTGCAAGAACCTTGATTAAAAATTTCTTGAACGAAGAGAAAAAACGCTACTATTCAACCGGTTCGAGTATGTTGGAAGCCTATCTGAAAGAAGTTCATCGAACCTTGGATACGGACACCTTGTCGTGGATTTTAGGAAAAACCAAATCGAAAAGTAAGACCGATTTGTTTTACAATATCGCTGTGGAACGCTTGAAAAAAGAGGACATTTGGGCTGTTTTCAACCGTTCACGCAGGCAACATCAAAATTGGTTGCGGAACTTGTTCGGATCGAAGAATAAACTCGATGAAGTGTCTATCCAAGAGGCTATTCAGCAACAAGTTAAAGACAAGCCGGAATCCTTGATGTTGGGCAAAGACAAGCAGAATATCGTGTATGAAATTTCGACGTGTTGCAATCCTATTCCGGGCGATGATGTGATTGGTATTTTGATGCCGAACAATATGATTCAGATTCATCGCATCAATTGTCCGAATGCGATTGAATGGATGTCGAAATACGGTAATCGGATTGTGAAAACCAAGTGGAAAGAGAACGAAGAGGTTACGTTTTTGGTGGGATTGAAACTTTCGGGCAACGACCGAAAAGGCATGTGGCGCGATTTGAGCGGTGTGATTTCGAGAGGACGTGATTTGAACGTGAAGTCCGTGCAAATGGATGCTGCGGAAGGCTCTTTTGAAGGTACAATTATGCTTTATATTTCAAATGTAGATCACTTGAACGCCTTGATTGACGAGCTTAAACACGTGGAAGGTGTGGGTAAGGTTTATCGGATGAATTGATTTTCTCATTTTTTTTTCGTATCTTTGAACCTATTGGAAAATTTCTAACAGATAATAAATAAAACAAACACCAAAAAATTAGAACCACGTATGAAAAAATTTCTTCTTCCCGCACTCATTGCGACTGTACTCTTCTCCTGCGACAAGGACAAAAAAAAGAAAAACACAGATGAAACCTTCGTTCTGAACTCCGGACTTCTCGTGCTGAACGAGGGAAGTCCCGATGGAAATAATGCATCAATTACATATTACGATGCAGAAAACGACACTGTTATTCAAGATATATTTTTCAAACAAAACGAACGTAAACTCGGCAGTACTGCCAATGATCTCTTGGTTTATGGAGGAAAAATTTACATCTCTGTGGGTGGTTCTTCGCAACTTGAGGTATGTGATTTGAACCTTAAATCCATTCGACAAATTCCACTGTTCGTAGCGGGCGAAAAAGCACGAGAACCGCACGGTTTAGCTTGTCATAATGGGAAAGTATATGTTGCTTTGTTCGACGGAAATGTTGCACGGATAGATACGTCCACCTTGAATGTGGATTATACCGCTGTTGGAAGAAATCCCGAAAACATCTGTACTAGTAATGGTTTCGCATACGTAACCAATTCGGGAGGATTGGACTGGAACGACACAACAGTTGGCTACGACAGGACCGTTTCTGTTATCGATTTGAACACATTCACAGAAGTAAAAAAAATCGATGTGGGAATAAATCCGTTTTCTATCGGTGCAGATGAAGACGGCAATATTATTGTGGGCTGTCGTGGCAATTACGGAGCAATCCCTTTCACTCTACAACGTATCAACGCAAGCAATCACGAAGTTTATACGTTCGCAAATGTAACCGCATCTGATTTTGCAATGTACAAATCTACCGCATACTTCTATAGTCTTACCTATAATTCGGAATGGGCGATTGCCGGTATCACTTATACCGCCTACAATACGAAAGATGAAACAGAGGAAAGTTTTTCTGTTGATAAAAATCTGGTGCAATACCCTTATGCTATCAACGTCAATAGCGAAAACGAAAATGTTTATATTTCTGACGCCGGGAATTTTACAGACGAAGGAAAAGCCTTTGTTTTCAACAAATCCGGAGTGAAACAATTCGATTTTGTAACGGGTATAGCACCGAGGAAAATCGTTGTGCTGAAAAAATAACATTTTGTTTATACCGAACAATCGCGTTAAAAAAAAAGCAGTTAGGGTATTTATATATACAAATGGCCGAAACTGACAAGTATAAAAAGGAATTACCTTAATCCTGTTTGCGATTGGATGCACGAATCATCGCAGCAATTTTTTGATTGAATTCATCGAAAGTCAGCATATTTTCAACCGTGTGATGGAATCTGTAATTCCAATAATGACGACTGTTTGTGGGATCATTGATGCGTTCATCTTTGGGATTTTCTAAACGCAAATTTCCGTCCATAGCGAATAAATCCTGTATGGGGAAAATTGCCCAAAGACTTGGCGAGTGAAGATGTTGATCAATGATGAGTTGTGCAGTATAAGGCTCGCAAACTGCCGGACAATCGCCTTGTTGATGCAATTCTTGATAGAAAAATTCTTTGGTCGTTTCGGGATTTTCTTCCCACCATTCACGAATTCCGCTTATGTCGTGTGTGCTCGGACTGCAAACGCTGAGATAAGGCACGTTTTGCAGATCAACAAATTTTTTGTTTGGATCATTGGGCATACGTTGCACAATCATTCCTAAAATATCCAAATCCTCCATCACTTCGGGCGTACAGGCAGGAACCATCCCCAAATCTTCGCCACAAATCATCATATTGGTAGCAGACTTCAATGCCTTCAATTTTTTTAGTGCACCTTCACGCCAAAACTCGTTGTGTCGATGATAGAAATAATCATCATAAATCGCATTTAGTGCGGATTTCGTGCCATCGTCCAAATCTTGATAGGACTGCGTTTCGTGAAATGCAACACGTGGATGAAAGTGTTTTTTTTTATTTTTATCTTCAATGAATAATACGTTATTTTTATTGAAATCCTCATCAGATGCAGGAGTTCGAGAATACGGTTTGCAAAATCGATCATAATCGAAATCTATTCCACGTGATTTCAATTCTTCCAAGGAAAAAGGCAAGGCAGGCGAGAAATGCCCCAAAAGCGCATCATTCGCAGGATAGGGAATTTCCCATATACGAAAAAATCCCAAAATATGATCCAATCGGATAACCTGAAAATATTTGCTCATTTTTTTCAATCTGTCCTCCCACCACCAATAATCGTTACAGTTTCCTTCCATTTTTTTCCAATTGTACGTTGGGAAACCCCAACACTGACCGAGTTTTGAAAACGCATCGGGAGGAGCTCCGGCTTGACAATCCGTATTGAAAAAACGTGGACAACTCCACACGTCTGCACCTTGCCGATGCACTCCAATCGGGACATCACCTTTCAGACAAACGCCTTTCTTTTTTGCATATTTAGATGCTTCGGAAAGCTGTTTGTGTAAATGGTATTGCACGAAGATATGGATATAAACATCATGATAGTGTTTTTCCGTATAGGTTTCCGGTCCACAAAATGGTTTTATTTCTTGGTACCTTTTCGCCCATTTAGAGCGATCTACGGTCTTGTATTTATTTCGTAATGCGCAAAACGCAGCGTAAGATAGCAGCCAATTCCGATTTTCTCTGAAAAAATCTCTAAATTCGTCGTTCTCGGCGAATATATGCTTGCCATATCTTTCGTAAAGTTCATAGATATACTTCCACTTTTTTTTGATCACCTTTTCGTAATCCACTTGCGGCAAAGCATTCAGCGTTTTACAATCGTTACGATACTGTTTCCGTAGGTCTTTGGGTAGTTTCCCGACTTGTTCGATATTCAGATAAATGGGATGTAGAGCAAATGCGGATATCGTTGAGTATGGAGAAGAATCCGTCCATTTGAAGTTCACTGTTGTATCATTTACCGGCAACAGCTGAATCAGTTTCAGATCGCAGGCTTTCGCCCAATCCGCCAAGAGTTTCAAATCGGTGAATTCGCCAATACCCATTCCGTTTTCCGTGCGTATGGAAGATACCGGAATCGCCACTCCTGCGCCACGAAACGGCTCTCGCCATTGGTCGTAAATATGGACTTCTTCTTGATCGTTCAACGTCAATACACGATCGGAATGAAATCGCTCATCGTGCAGTATCCGCCCTCTTTTTTCATCACCTACCACAACGTAGCGATACGCACAAGTCTTCGGCGGTGTATAAAAGGTAACCTCTAAACGCCAATGTCCATCTCCTTCGTGAACCATAAAAGGAGCATCCACAACCCTGTTTTTGCCGAGTTTAGCATTCTTACCAACGATTTTCAACGATTGCCCGGCTTCGGTAAAATAGTGGATATGAAAAATAACTTTCATACGTAAAAAAAATGTGTGATTATTTTTTGTTGGTATATTCCAAAACCTGTTCGTTGAAG
>QMCE01001036.1_pt1 | contig 15006 bp, 12 predicted proteins | sample 1821851 | NCBI WGS metagenome assembly QMCE01 (sample SAMN09453174, study PRJNA476694) | Termite gut metagenome, whole genome shotgun sequencing project. | isolation source: worker | host: Odontotermes sp. | place: South Africa:Pretoria | collected 2016-01-28 | reverse complement strand
TGCGCAGGCTTGCAGGGGGCGTTGTCGACAAGGACGGCGTTCCGGTCGAGGAGTTTTTTCAGGAACGCGCGGGACAGTTCCGGGCGCAGGGCGGCCAGCGCGGCGTCCAGGCGGCGGCCGGCGTGATCAGAAGGGATGGTGAGGGTGAGGCTGTTTTGGGGAGGGGGGGGTGGCGTCATTTGGGCTGTCGTTTGGGGAAGTAGAGGACGGAGACGGGGTATTTGGCTACAACCGTGTCGGCGGTCACCAGAGTAAACCCTTCCTGCCGGGCTTGGGCAAGAAGAATGCGATCGAAGGGATCCTTGTGAATGGAGGGAAGGTCGCCGACGGCAAGAGCGTGGGCGCTTGTTATCACCAATTCCTGCGCACCGCCCTCCAACACCCTCCTGCGCACTATCCCCGCATCCTCCTCGAAATCCGGACGCCCCCTTTTCTTTTTTACCGCAATTTCCCATATGCTGGCAGAACTGAAATAGAGTACATTCTCCGCCTCCGCATTCTCAAACAGTGCGCGCGCTTTCCGCGGCAAACGGTCAGGCCAAACCGCCGCCCAAAGCAGCATGTGCGTATCAAGGAGCAGATTCATCTTTATCCCAGTCCTTCCCGTAAAACATTTCCATGATTTCGTCGCGGGCGATGGCCTTGAAATCGAGATTCGGATCGAATGTTCCGAGACCGCGCATGCAGCCGAGAATGCTCCGCTTTTTCGGCTCTTCGTAGGGCACCACCTTTGCGATCGGCTTTCCCGCCTTGGCGATGATGAAGCTTTCGCCGCCGGCGGTTTTTTCCAGCAGCTTCGAGAGCTGGGTTTTGGCTTCGTGGATGTTGACCTGCAGCATGATCGGTTCCTCCTCCGCATGGACTAAGTCCGATGGACTAACTTCAGTATACACTGTCCACGCCCGGTGCGCAAGCATGCGGAGGACTTTCGCCGCCTACCCTTCCTCCCGCGTCCGCAGGCGCACGCTGATGCGTTCGGCGGAGCGGATGGCGGCGCCGGTGCGCTGGCCGACAGTCGCGGAATCGAAACCGAGGAGCGCGCCGGCGCGGCGGATCTTCTCGCCGACAGGGCCGGCGACGATGTTCCGGGGATCCTTCCGCGCCATCTTCGCCAGCGGCAAATCCAGAAAATCCCAGTACGCCATCCCCATCCCCGTCGCGCCGCGCGGATCCAGGCCGAGAGACGTCATGAACTCCAGAAGCTCCGTCAGCGGCAGGCGCGCGACAACGCCCGTGCCCAGGTATTCCTCCTCGTCCACCTGCGCGTACAGCACGGCGAGGCCCCGGCCGAGGGCGTCGGCAAGCGCGCTGGCGGACGCGTACCGGAGGCCGTGCGCCGCAGGGCAGCCGGGCGCAATCCACTCCCCGCCGTCCGGAAGCGGCCGCACGCGCAGCGCGTCGTACCACGCCGCGTCCACGCCCCCGGACCACCAGTGGAGAAGCTCCTGCCCCGTCGCCGCAAGCGCGCGCCAGCAGCCGTCCAGCGTCGGATCCAGCCCCAGGCTCCACGCTTCCGACCGGCAGCACTTCACCGACTCCGCCGCCTCCGCGTCGAAGCGCATCTCCCGGACGGCGCGGAGCACCGCCTCCTCCATCCGCCGCTCGAACGCGCCGGTGACGGACTTCACAATAACGTCCGGAACGCGCGCGCCGTGCCGCCGCGCGCGCGCAAGGAAGGGCACCGCGCGCGCGCCAAGCTCCGCCGCGTCCGCGAGCAGCGCCGTCTCCTCCGCGCCGGAAAACGCGCGGTACAGCATGCCCCGCACAGCCTCCGGCAGGCGCGTGTGGGGGACGGAAATCCCGGCGAGCGTTTCGAGAAGCTCGTCCCCCCGCATCGTCTTCAGCCGCGTCCCGGGGCCGCGCAGCCAGGCGAAGCCGGCGCCCGCGCGGAAGGGAGAACCGGGTGCGCCCCGGTATGCGTCCCCCTGCACGGACTCGAAGTCGTGCAGGCCGACGCCGGTGTTTTCGAAATCGTCCAGCCGCGCCACCCAGGACGTGCGGATGAAGCGATCCAGCCGCGCGTCGCGGCAGACAAACCCGCCGTACGCGAGGCGGATGCCGTTTTCCCCCTCGTGCAGGGTTGTCTCCGTTTTTTCCAGAAGCTCCCACGACAGGCCGTCCGCGGGCAGATCGGCCGCGAGGCAGACCGCCATCGCCGCCGCAAGCTCCCGCTCGTCGTGGCGGCTGGGGAGGACGAGGTCGCGGAACACCTTTCCCCCGTCGCCCCAGTGCGGGATGTTCGACTTCGCTTCCGCGAGGCCGCGTTCGAGAAGCGCCGCAAGGCTCTCTCCGCCGCCGTCGCCGCAGTACGGCTGCGCGAGTTCGCAGGCGCGGTACGCGTAGCGCATGTTCTGCACCGGCTCAAGGCCGGAGATTTCATCGAAGAACCATCCGCAGGAGGTGTACATGAGCATGGCGTTCCGCAGGGCTTCGAGAACGCTCCAGAGCCTCCCCTGTTCGGGCGCCGTCAGGCGGCGGCGGGCGTGGCGCTCCAGGAAAGCTTTCCGCGACGCGGGCGAGGGGTCGAGGACAACCGCTATGTAGCTGTTCCGCGCGTCGTCCGCGTCGAGGACGAGGTCGCCGAGTTCCTTCCGCGCGACGGCGCGGACGCGGTCGCGGACGGCGTCGAACGCGGCGCGGAGCGGGGTGCGCCATTCCTGCGTCCAGCCCGGGGGCGTCGGGGGGCGGCAGCCGCAGTTCCGGAACCAGCGGCCCATGCCGTGTTCGCAGCTCCAGCTGGAGCCGAGCCTGTCCTCGCCTTCCCAGAGCTTCACCTCCCACGTCGGCGGGTTGTCGCGGATGAATTCCCCGCCGGAGACCACCTTCAGCCCCAGCCCGGGCGCGATGTCCCTGTACAGCCGGGACAGCGCCTCTTCGCCGCGCTTTTCGTGGTGGCCGTAGATTTCGCCGTCGGTGACGATGCTCACAAGCTGTCCGTCCGTGAAGTCGTCGCCGTAGCAGCGTTCGAGTTCGCGGGCGAGATCGTCCGGTCGGCTGAGAATGTGGTCGAAGCTCACCTTCAGGTTCAGCCCCGGCGTGTAGAAGATGACGTCCAGGTGGCGGTCGAAATGCGTGCGTCCCGCGCCGTCGGTGTCGAAGAGGCGGTAGGCGCGGCGGGTGTCTATCGCGCCCATCGAGACGTCGCGGAAGTCCGACGCGCCGAAGGGCCGCGCGCGCGACGCCTGGTGCGGGGAGAGGATGACGTAGCGGATTTTGTGGTCGATGAGGGCGCGGGTCGTCTCCGGATCGATGCCGCATTCGCTGAGCCACAGCCCTTCGGGATGGAAGCCGAAGCGGCTGCGGAATTCGCGCAGGCCCCAGAGGATCTGCGTGTGCCTGTCCCGGGCGTCGGCGAGGGGAAGCATCATGTGGTTGTAGACCTGCGCCAGGGCGAACGTGCGGTCCAGGGTGGCGGCGTCGGCGAGGTGCCGGGGAAAGGCCGGGTGCACCTCCGCCAGCCAGGAGAGGAGGGTGGGGCCGAAGTTGAAGGAGGTGTGGGCGTAGTTGTTGTAGAGATCGGTTATCTTGCCGTCTGCTGTGTAGACGCGGCTCCGCGCCATGGGGAGGTAGCATTCGTCGGCGATGCGGCGGTTCCAGTTTTCCCAGGGTGCGGCGGAGTATTGGGGATCGATGTGTCCGGTCCAGGGGTTTTCGCGGGGAGGCTGGTAGAAGTGGCCGTGCACCAGAAGACACCGGTTCCCGTGAGCCATGCTGAGTCCTCCTCTTTCCGGCGATGTCATGGTGTTGCGCAAAAAATCCAAATGGAGTAGGATTCCGCGAATACTATAAGCCGATACTATAACATGATACCCTTGTATGAGTAAAGAGGCAACATCCGCGCGCGGAGGGGAAGACGGTGGAGAAGGCGGCCATTTCCGTACAGGCGCATGCCAAGCTGAACCTGTTTCTTGAAGTGACGGGGAGGCGGGCGGACGGTTTCCACGACATCGATTCCGTGTTTGTGGAGCTTGATCTTGCCGACACTGTCCGTGCGTCTTCTCTCCCTTCTCAGGGCGGCGTGACGCTTCTCTGCGACAATCCCGAAGTCCCCGTGGACGGGAGCAACCTGGCTGTCCGCGCCGCTCTGGCTGTGCGGAGCGCCCTCGGGGCGGACGCCGCGGCGCGGGAGGGACTGCGCTTTCATCTTCTGAAGCGGATTCCCTCCGGCGGCGGTTTGGGCGGGGGATCGTCCGACGCGGCGGCCGCGCTGCGGCTGGCGAATGCGCTGTGGGGTGGCGGGCTGCGGGAGGAGGAGCTTCTGCCGCTCGCGGCGGCGCTGGGGTCGGACGTGCCGTTTTTCCTTCGCGGGGGCACGTGCCGGTGCCGGGGGCGCGGTGAAATCGTTGAAACATTGCCGGCGTTTCCGGAGGACGTGGAGCTGGGGCTGGCGCTGCCGCCGTTTCCCTCGTCGACGGCGCGGGCGTATGGCGGTTTGCCGCTGCCGGATCCGGGTTCGCGGCGCGACCCGAGCGCGTTCATTGACGCGATGATCCGCCGCGACAGGGACGCGATGGGGGAGCTGGCGTTCAACAGATTTGAAGCCAGCGTGTTCCGTGCGCTTCCCAGGCTGGGCGGGATGCACGCGGATCTGGAGAAATTCCTGCGGCGCCCGGTGCGGATGTCGGGGAGTGGATCGACGCTCTGGTTTTTCGCGGAAAAGGGCTGGCGGGACAGCGCGGCGCTGGCGTCGTGGGCGGACGGGCACGGGGTGACGCTGTTGTCCGCGCGCGCGGCTGCCGGCCGCACAGCGTATGTGCCTGCCGCGTGAAACGTATTTACGCTGCGGAGAAGATCAGTATACTACAGCGTTTTGCAAGAGCGTTTTGCGGGAGTGTATTCGGGGGCGTGGCGGAACGGCAGACGCATGGGATTTAAAATCCCTTGGCCGAAAGGCCGTGCGGGTTCGAGTCCCGCCGCCCCCACCAGTTTTGCGTCTGTTTTTCTTCTTTGAACCAGTCTTCCTTTTTTTGCCATAAAGGCCGCGACATGAGCGGGAATTTCAGCGCAGAAACGCCGATTCTGAACAAGTACGGCTTCCACGTTCGGCCGAGCACGCAGTTCATGCAGATGGCGCAGGGGTTTGATGCGGACATCAAGGTTGAGGTGGACGGCATTGCCGCGGACGGGAAGTCCATCATGCAGTTGATGGCGCTGGGCGCGATGCAGGGCGCCGTGGTGCGGATAACAGCCTCCGGGTATGACGCGCCGGAGGCGGTCAACAGTCTTGTCAATCTTGTCAAGAGCCGGTTTGGCGGGATTGATTGACGCGCTTCATGCGTCAAAAATCTCGGCTGTGAAGGTCAGGCATTCCGTGTCCGGGCGTTTCCATGCGTCCCAGGGCAGGCCGGCTTTGTCCTGGCAGCAGTGTCCCCAGAATTCTTCCACGTTCCAGCCGGTTTCTGTCGCGACCTGCGGCAGGAAGCAGCCTGCGTGTCTGCCGTTGCGGACATAAATGCCGTGCGTGCCGAGGGTGATTTTTTCCGGTTCGGCGCAGGGCGCGAGGGGGGTGAGGCAGGAGATGTCGAGGGCGACGCGGGGCAGTTCGCTCTCGCGGATGCGGTTGTTGGTGAAGCGGGGGTCTTCGAGGGCGGAGGCGCGGGTGTAGGCTGCGATGGTTTGGTAGAGGGGCTGGTTTGCGGTGAAGCAGCCGATGCAGCCGCGGAGGGCGTTGTCTGTTTTGAGGGTGACGAAGCAGCCGCAGTGCGCGAGGAGGGCGGGGGAGTCTGTGTCGGGGGCGGGGGGGGCGTAGTGTTCGCCGCGCACGGCGGCTGTGAGGGCGGCGCGTGCGATTGCGCCGAGAAACCGCTTATCCCTGTCTGTCAGCGTCTGCGTCATGGCTGTTCTCCTTCGGCAGTGCGGGGCGGTCGTGAATAGTTCCTATTTCCCCCGCGTGCTGCATGCCCCATAATTTCATGTGCCGAATGAACGTATGCATCCCGCCCAAAACAGACATGAGAAAACCCACCGTCCCGTCCCGAATCTCGCCGCGAATGCAATAATTGTGAAACACCCGCCAGATCGAACTCACAACCGCCTCCGGCACGCTTGTCCGGCGGCCGGACGCATACGCCTTCTCCGCCCACAGCGTGGAATACAGCTGGAACTTCTCAAAATACTTCGCCGCCGAACGGTATGTGTAATGCAGAAGAATCCCGTCCAGCCTCCCTGTCGGACGATCCCCGATCTGCAAATCCGGATGCACCTCCCCCGCATACTCCACCGCGCCCCGGCGGAACAAACGCGGAATCCACTCCCCCGACCACGAAGACGCGCGCATCCTGTGCCCGAACACGTAACTGTCCCGGCGCAACAGGAAAATGTCCTCGCCCGGGGCGGAACGCACCGTCGCGAGAACCGAATCCCGCAGCGCAGGCTCCACCAGCTCGTCCGCGTCGACCATGAAAATCCAGTCGCCCGCCGCCTGCGCAATGCCCCAGTTGAACTGCTCGGAAAAATTCCGGAACTCGTGCGTCAGGACACGAACATTCGCGCCCGCGGCCGCGGCAAGCTCCCGCGTCCTGTCTTTCGAAAACGAATCGACGACAAGGATCTCGTCCGCCCACAGAAGCCGGGCAAGCGTGTGCGGAACAAGCTCCTCCTCGTTGTACGTGAGAACAACCGCCGACACGGACGGCGCGCCGGCAGCCATCACGGCTCCATCCGGAGAGCGACGGGAACGGCAATGAGGAACGCGGCCGCGAGCGGAAGCCACGCCCCCCCCGCCGGCGTCAGCGTCCCGTTCTCCCACAGCGTCTTGCCCGCCAGACGGAGAATGTAGAACAGCGCCGCCGCAATCATCGACACGCTTATCGAAGAAATGAACCCCGCCGCGCGCCCCCGCAGCATCCGCGCCATGCACACCCCCGCGCCCCACAGAATGAGAAGGACGCAGGCGGCAGGCTCCGCGAGACGCCAGTGCATTTCAAAGTCCGCGCCGGGATTGTCGCGGCGCATCAACAGCAGATCGCTCCACGAACTGACGGCGTCGCCGAGAGGCTGGCGCTCGATCATCGCGGGCGTGATGCCGGTGGGGACGGGCGCCGTCCACGGCGCGCTGGTGCGGGAAAAACGGGTGTAGGAGTGGACTTCCCCCCTGTCCAGCGGCGTCCACTGGTGACCGCCGCCGGGAGCGGGCTCCAGGCGCGCGGCGGAGGCGCGGTAGGCGGTGAAGTCGTTGTCGCCCCGGGCGGGATCGCCGCGCCGGAACTTCTCCGGATCGCGGACTTCGAGAATGAGATTGTGCGCCACGCTGCCGGGGGCGAAATAGCCGATGGACGCGGTCTGGATGCCGTGCGCGTCGTAGTGCGTGAAGCTCGTGGGGTTCGAGACCCTGCCCCCCTGGAGACGGCCCAGAATGGCGCTCGAATCCCGCACCATGTCGGGAAGGAAAAAGTCCCTGCCCGCCTGGAACGCCGCCGCAATCAGGAACGCCGGAAGCAGCAGCGGAAGGAACGAGCGCAGAACCGGCACGCCTGCGGAACGGATGACGACGTATTCGTTGTTCCCCCTGGGACCCGCGAACGAGGACGTGACGGTGATCGCGGCCGCGAGAAGCATGGTCATGGGGAACATGAACTGGAGAATCAGCTGCGGCGTCCAGGAGGCGTAGTAGGCCAGGAAGATTTCCGCGCTGCTCCAGAAGTCGAGATCCTCCCGCCGCGCGAGAAGGACGAACTCGTCGAAGCGCTGGAATATGTCCCCGATGGCGATGAGCGCGGCGATGGCGAAAAGAATGAGGAACAGCGTGCGCACATACTGTTTCACGAAATACCCGTCCATCCGCCGGAGCGCGAAGGGCAGCCAGAGGGCGGGGCGGGATTTGTAGCGCTTTGCCGGAGGGGTTTTCGGCGCGCTGCCTTTGGGGGCGGTCTGTGCTGTCATCGCGTCACTTCTTCATGACGAGGCGCATGGCCTTGCCGCAGTTGGAACAGGTGACGACGGTGCCGACCTTGTCCACGGCCTGCATGCCCTGCGTCCTGCACTTGGGGCAGGTGTAGCGGATAAGGACGCCGGTGCCCGGCTCGGGAGCGCTCGGCGGCGCCGGCTCCTCCTCCCGGAAGGGCTGCGGCAGCGGCGGCTCCTGCCCGAACCCGCAGCCAGGCTCCTGGCCGAAGGAAATGGCCGGCTGCGGCTCGCCGTGGCGCGCGCCGCCGAGAACGCTGCTCTCCTCCGACATCGCCAGATCCTGCGAAAACAGGGCGCCCGGCTCCTCCCGCGCGAGAGGCTGCGCGGGGCGCGGCTCGAACGGCGGGAGCTGCGGGGGCTGCTGCGGCTGCGGGGCAGACTGCGGCTGCGGGGGCTGGGCGGGCAGCGGGGACTGCGGGGGCTGCGAGAGCGACTCCGGTTCCGGAACGCTCATGACAGACAGATCGCCCCAGAGGTTGGGCTGCTCCTCCACCTCCGCGTTGGTCGCGAAGACGGGGCGGAACGGCTGTTCCGGAATGCCTTCCCTGCCGAAGGACAGGCTCTCGTCCGTGAGCGTGATGACGTCCGGCTCCGCGTCCTGCGCGGCGAAGTCCGGAGCGGCGGAAACAAAGGATGCGGGCGCGGGGGATGCGGGCGCGGGCGCGGCTGGCGGCTCCGTGAAGACCGGAGGCGGCGCGGGCGGAGGCTCTGCGGGCGCTGCGGGCGCTGCGGGGGCGGCTGCGGCCGGGGGCGCCTCGCGGGCAGGGGACGGCGCGGCGGCGGGCGGCGCGGCAAAGGGGCTGCCCGGCGCCGGAGCGGACGCGGGAACAGGGATGTCCGGAATGTCCGGCACGCCCTGCGCGGCGATGCCTGTCGGCGACGAGGGCGCGGGGAAGACCGGAGCGGCGGACGCCGCGCCGCTGAGCTGCGCCGTGATGTCCAGCACCTCGATGGTCAGAACCAGCTTGCCGTCCTCAAGCCGCAGATCGGTGACGCGCGCGCCGTCCCCCGTCAGCTGCATGGATTGTGTCTGCTTCATAATCAGGCTCCCGTGCCGTTGCCCAGAGTTTCGTGCTTGAACTTAGTGCTTGCGCTTAGTGCTTGCGCTTAGTGCTTGAACGCCCGCTGTCCCGTGAACACCATCGCCATGCCGTGCCCGTTCGCCGCGTCGATGATCTCCGCGTCCGCAAGCGACCCGCCCGGCTGGATCACCGAGCCGACGCCGTGCGGCGCGAGAGCGTCTATGCCGTCCCGCTTCGGGAAGAACGCGTCGGAGACGGCCGCGGCGCCGACAAGGCCGCCCTTCGCCGCTTCCGCCTCCGCCCGGATCGCCGCCGCCGTGCCGGCGGGAAGTTCGCCCGCCCCTTCCTTCAGCTCGATCTCGAAGAACAGCATGCCGTGCGCGCGGAACGCGATGTCGTCCGCCTTTTTCTTGTACGCCTTGAATATCGCAATCTCGGCGACGCCGACCCTGTCCTGCTCGCCCGCGCCGATGGCGACGGTGCGCTCGTCCTTCACGAACAGCACCGAGTTCGAGGTCACGCCCTGCTCGACCTGCCAGCCGAAGAGAAGGTCTTTCTTCTCGCGCTCGTCGGGCTGGCGGGCGATCGACACGACGCGGCCGTCCTTCGTCTTCGCCTCTGCCGGAAGAAAGGCGTCGGCGCTCGTTATGCGGTTCAGCTGCGACTGCTGGACGATGAGGCCGCCGTCAATCAATGATTTGAAGTCGACAAAGCGGAGGGGGGCGTAGTCGCGGATTTTGTCCAGCCTGTCGATGCGGATGACGCGGAGGTTTTTCTTCTTCCTGAAAATTTCCAGCGCGTCGCCCGTGTAGTCCGGGGCGGCGACGACCTCAAGATAGTTCTGCGCCATCAGCTCCGCCGCTTCGCGGTCGACGGCGACGTTGAACACGGCCGCGCCGCCGAAGGCGGCGAGGCGGTCGGCGGCGTTCGCCCTGTCATACGCCTCCGCCGCGTCTGCCCCGTAGGCCGCGCCGGAGGGATTGTTGTGCTTCATGATCATTGCGGCGGGGCGGGCGTCCAGGTAGCGGAGGACGTTCAGCGCGGAGTCGACGTCCGTGAGGTTCGTCTTTCCGGGATGTTTGCCGAACTGCAGCAGCCCCTCTTCCGAAAGGCAGGACACCAGGCCGTTGCCGGGCGTGATGAAGGCGCAGCCGCCCAGGCTCAGGTTCCCGGAGACGAGTTCGTAGAGAGCCGCCTCCTGGCCGGGGTTTTCGCCGTAGCGGAGACCCTTGTTGATGTTCTCGCCGCCGTCGTTGATGACCCAGGTTCGTTTCCTGTAGATCAATTTCTGTTCGCCCCAGGAGATCGTCAGATCGGCGGGGAAGTGATCGTCCATGACGGTTTTGTACATGGCTTTGATGTCGGGCATTCGCGTACCTTTCGCAAAACCATGCATTCTATTCGATATTCCGGCTTTTTGCAAGCGCGGCCTCCCGCAGCGCCGCCGCCTCCGCGACCAGCAGCGCGTCGTCCGGGAAAAACCCCGCCGTCGCCTCGGCGAACGCGACGGCATGCGCCGCATGCCCCTTCGCCAGCATCCGGTACGCAGCCTGAAAATAATGCTGCCTTCCCGGGAACGCCGCCCGGAACGCCGCAATCCACCCCCCGAACTCCGCCTCCGGAACCAGCCCGGCGTAGCTGCCGAACATGGTTGCTGCGTCGTTGTACAGGCCGGAGTAATCCTTTGCCCGCACCTCCGCCATCAGCCGCTCAAAAGCGGGGAGATCGTTCCGCACGAAGGACAGCACGAGCGCCGCCTGCACCGGGGTCTCCCTGTCCGGCAGGCCGGCTCCGGCCGCTGCCGCCTTCTCCGCCGCGCGCGGGACAAGCGCGAGCACGCGCTCCGCTCCCGCCGGATCGTACCGCTCCGGGTATTCCTCGCGGTCGAGCATTTCCAGGCCGAGGCCGAAAAGCAGGCGCGGCGTTATCCGGAACCACGCCCAGTCCCTGTCCGACAGCTCCGCCGTCCGCGCGGCGAGAGCGCCCGCGTCCGGAGCCGACGGATACGGGCCGTCCTCCGCGAGGCGCGCGAGGCCGGCCTCCCGCCCCGCGACGGCGACGGCGTAGCGGCCGAGCCAGTAGCATTTCGACGCAATGTCGTTGAACGAGTCCGCCTTCGTGAAATACCCCGCGCCGAAGGCGTGCGCAAGGGCGTTCCGCGTTTCGATGCGGATGCGCTCCGCGTCCGCGCCCTCCGCCCCGCCCGCCGCGGAAAGCTGGTCGCGGCGCAGGGCCATCCTGTCGTAGAGCGTTGTCAGCACCCGCAGGAGCGGCTCGGAGACGCGCCAGCCGTCCGCCTCCGCCGCAGCGACGTCGTGCCGGAAGAGCGGCCACGCCTTCTCGGGCGCGTCCAGCCGCGCGAGGAGCAGCGCCCAGGCGGCGCGGTACGCGAACGCGCGGGCGTACAGATCCGCGTCCCCGATGCGCAGCGCGGCGAGTTTGTCCCGCATCGCGTCGAGCGCGGCGAAGGCGGCGTCGCGGTTTTTCGCGCGCACTTGCAGCTCCGCCATGTCGGAGAGCGTCGCGAGGGCGGCAAGCGCGTCGCCGCCCGCCGTCGCCAGTTCCTCCTCCCGGAGTTCGGCAGCCTCCGCGTACGCGCCGACCTGCTCATAAAGGCTGGCCAGTTCCTTGATGTTCCCGGGGTCGCGGTCTGTCTCCAGCATTGTCCGCATCGCCGCAATGCCGGCCGCATACGTGTGCAGGTGCCAGTACTCCTGCACGGCGGTCATCTTCTCCGCATACTCCCTGTCCCAGTAAATCCGCGCCGACAGCACGAAGGACGTGCGCGTCTCCTCGTCCGCGAAGCGCAGCAGCAGCGGCACGGCGGACACGGTGAACTGGCTCTCGCCCACGTTCTGCTCGAAATGCCGGTACGCCTTCTCCACCGCCTCCGTCCGCGTCGCGGCCGTGAACCGGAGAGCCGGCCCCGTCTGGAGCACGACGAATTCGTAGCCTGCGCTGCCGGGATCTTCGCCCTCGACGTCCGCCGCCGCGTCCAGCCAGCCCGCCGCCGCGTGCGAGGGAAGCTGCATGACCTGCGCCAGCCTGCCCTGCCGCACGGCGATGTTCTGGAAAAACTCCGCCATGTCGTCGCAGTCGCCGATGAGGCGGCCGACCCAGCGCCTGTCCAAAGTCTGGTACACCGTCTGGTGCGTGTCCGACAGGCCGAGATGGCTGCCTATCAGGTTCGGCAGTTCCGGAAGCGGGGAGTCGGAGCAGTAGCGGAAGAAGATTCTGTAGAGAAGATTCAGCTCGCCCGGCGTCGCGAGCGTCAAAGCCGCGTTGTCCAGCCACCTGTCCTGCGCGGCGCGGCGCGCGGCCCCGTCGGGAAAAGCGCCGAAGTCCGGCGTGTACATCACGCCCCGCTCCGTCGCGACCAGCACCGGGTCTCCCTGCCCGTCCCGCACCGGCACAAACAGGGGAAAGCTCCACCCCAGCGGCCCCGCGTTCGGATCCCGCCCGCCGCGCGCGTCGAGTTCGACCGCCTCCTGCCACTTCGCCGTGTCGCCCTCCGCCCCCGCCGCGCCCGGCCTGTGCCGCGCAAGGCTGCCGAGAACGGCGTGCCACACCTCCGTCCGCGCCGGCACGCCGGCCGGCCGCAGCCTGTGCCGCCCCGGGAACGCCTCCGTCACCGTCATCGCATACAGATACCGCGACGGGAGCGGCGAATGGAACACCGTCTCCTGCCCGCGCTCCCAGCGCCAGTTGTACCGCGACAGCGTCTCCCCCGTCTCCGGATCGCGGACGACGCCGGGCGCGTCCCGCAGTGCGCCGGCGCTCTCGCCGCCGCCCGCGCCGTCCGCGCCTTCCCGGCCGGTTTCTTCGGCGGCGGGCGCGTTCTCCTCTTCCGCCACGCCGATTTCCGGCCGCGAGACGGCGACAAGCCTCCCCTCCGCGCCCAGGTCAACCGCGAAGCGGTCGACGCCGGCCTCGATTTTCGCAAGCGCCCTGCGGTAGCGCGCCAGTTCTTCCGCCCGCGCCGCCGGAAGCGGCGCAAGGAATTTCTCCAGATAGTCCGCCTCGATGAGCCTGCGGCAGAATTCGTTGTCGAAATAATCGCGCGGGTCGACAGCGCTGTACGTCCCCGCCAGCACCGGCTCCAGCGCGAGGCGCAGATCCTGCGGAATCGAACCGTCGTCCATGACGCCCCTGTGCAGCGCCTCCGCGGCCGCAAGGAATTCCTCCCGCGCGCTCCCGAAATCCTCCGGCTCCGGCAGCGCCCGCACCTCCCGCACCGCTCCCCGGAAAAACGCCGCGGCAGGCACGACGGATCCTCCCGCCGCGTCCGTTCCGGCAAAGGCAATCAGCCCCTCCGGCGCCTCCGTCACCTCCCACTCCGCATGCGCCTCCGGCGCGACGCCGGCCTCGCGGAGTTCCCCCGCCATCTTCGCCATCCACGACAGCGGCTTCTGCAGCAGCACCGCGTAGCCTGTGTTGAACCGGTATCCGCCGACCGTCGCGCGGACGCGGCGGCGATCGTCCGTCCCGTCCATGCGGATGAATGCGTCCTCTCCGCGGTGGCGGACGCGGAGTTCGGCCGTCCCGTCGTCGTGCCGGAAGCTGTCGAGGTCGACGCGCGTCTCCGGCCCCGCGTTCCCGACGCGGATAAGGCTCCACGCAAGGCGCGTGCCGAGCCGCGCGCCTTCAGGGCGCGCCGCCTCCCGCATGTACTGGGCGAACAAATCCTCCCGCACCCGCTCCAGTTCGGCGCTGTACGCCGCTTCCTCCGCATCCTCGCCCCCGAAGGCGGGCGCGGCGCGGAACAGCACGGCGACAACACACACGGCAGCGCACAGCAACGCGAAACGCATACGCACTCTTTTCTCCCCTTGTTTCCCAAAGCGCTTTACACGCTCCGGCGCTCTTCCCTCACAAATGTTTTCGCAGACAGGCTCTCAGCAACAGGCTCTCATTCGCCCATCACAAAAATGGAGCCTGCGCGGCGGTATCCGAGCCTGTTGTAATATCCGTCCTGATCGCTCATGACATACACTGCGCCGCCCCCTGCCTCCTCGCGCAGCTTTTCCAGCAGCGCCCTGCCGCAGCCCTTTCCCCGCGCGTCCCCGTGCACGAGCAGGTCGTAGACATACATCCCGAACCCGTCGTCGTCGCGCGCGCGGACATAGCCGAGGAGTTTTTCCTCCTCAAAGAGGAGGTACACAATCGACGTCCGCAGGGCGGCGGTGTACTTTTCCCACCCGCTGCCTCCGTCGCGGTGGTAGTCCCCCCAGTTTTCTCCCTCGGAACAGAGGAGGGCGAAAAGCGCATCCGAATCCGCGTCCGCATACCGTCGAATTGTAAAAGCCATGGGCGCCTCCTGTTTCCGTCCGAGTCCGCATCCGGCACGCGTTTCCGTGCTGCGGCGGTCTGTGTTGCGCGGGGTGAAATTTTCACCCGTCCACCTGATTTTGCTTGCGCGAAACCCTGCACGCAAGTACTATTTTCCCTTCCGCATTTCCCCGCCGCCCTCCCGAACCGCGGGCGCAGCGCATCCGAACCGCGGGCGTAGCTCAATGGCAGAGCTCTAGCTTCCCAAGCTAGTTACGAGGGTTCGATTCCCTTCGCCCGCTCCAAATACGCAGACGGCCAAGTTCATGCTTGGCCGTTTTTCTTTTGACTGCAATAAGTTATGCGGACGGTTCGCCCGTCGCCGTCCTGTCAAATCCCTTGACAACTACTCAATTTCTAAAGCGTTTTAAGCAAGTATTTGGAATGCATTCAGCCGAGGTGCGTCGACCGGCAGGCACATTTTCGCGTTGGTTGGCGAAAATGTGCCGAGAGAGAGAGACGCAACGAAGGATCAACGATTTCCAGATACTTGATTACAATGCGCTATTGCAGTGTCACTGAGTGCGCTGTTTTTGTTGCTCAAATCAACTTTCTTATTTTTGCCGTGAGGACGGGGGAGACGAGGCAAACAATGACAACAAGGCTCCAGAGGTTGCCTGTCGTAATGTCGAACATGGCGAGGAAATCGGAGGAGGGTTTGCCGCTGGCGAGAGTTGCGGAGAAGTCGAACAGGTTCGTCAATGCGAACCATATCAGGCCGACAAGGATGTATGTCGCGAGTGTGCCTTTC
>QMCE01001129.1_pt1 | contig 15012 bp, 12 predicted proteins | sample 1821851 | NCBI WGS metagenome assembly QMCE01 (sample SAMN09453174, study PRJNA476694) | Termite gut metagenome, whole genome shotgun sequencing project. | isolation source: worker | host: Odontotermes sp. | place: South Africa:Pretoria | collected 2016-01-28 | reverse complement strand
CATTGTGCAATATCCCCCACTGCTGCCTCCCGTAGGAGTCTGGGCCGTGTCTCAGTCCCAATGTGGCCGTTCAACCTCTCAGTCCGGCTACCGATCGCTGACTTGGTGAGCCGTTACCTCACCAACTATCTAATCGGACGCGAGCCCATCCCTAAGTGAATTACTCCTTTGATAGAAAAACGATGCCGTTTCTCTATATTATGCGGTATTAGCGTTCGTTTCCAAACGTTATCCCCCGCTTAGGGGCAGGTTGCTCACGTGTTACTCACCCGTCCGCCACTAGGCACAACAAAGCACTCTAAGCTCCCGCTCTTCCGGTGTATCTCCCCCGCCTCCGGCCGGGAAGATATATTGCCGAAGCTTACAGTGCTCCGCTGTACCCCGTTCGACTTGCATGTGTTAGGCGCGCCGCCAGCGTTCGTCCTGAGCCAGGATCAAACTCTTAATTCATTCGTATCTAAAGGCTGTTCCTCTCGCTTCGCCCTCTGCGCGCATAAACGCGCATCGTTCCCAGCTCGAAAAACGCCCTCAAACCAATCGCGTAAATTCATGAGTACAAATGAAACTTCTTTCAGAAATTTCCAAGGGCTATTTCTTAAAATAGCTAAATGTTGTTCGGTTTTCAAGGTGCATCATCCACCCTTTTCCCCGGTTTTTTCTGTTTCTTAAGAAAACACCCGTAAGGGGTGGCAAGTAAATATACTACCAGATATTTACCCCGCTGTCAAGGGGTTTGCAAGTATTTTACAGGGCTTTAGCAAAATTCTTGCGTGCCTTTCGAGACAGCTTACCGATAATAGCATATCCCATTTACCTTGTCAAGCGTTTGGCAAAGAAAATGTCGATAATTTTCGGGGAAGTTCTTTATATCCTCCCCGTGAGTTGCAATGCGCGGCTTTGCGGGTCGCACAAGGCTGTGAAGCCACCGCCGCAAGGGATATCCCAATCGGTAAAGACGGGGTGTGGTATGCAATGTTGCCGCAGCACTGTCAGTATCACCGAAAGATGGCTGATAATGACCACGCCGAGCCCCTTGAGCTGCGCCTCGGCCACGATATCGGAGAATGTTTGGCGGCACCGCGCCCAATAGGCATGGGGGTTGCCGCCACCCGGGCAGGGCTTGATATGGGCGCCGGCTATCCATCCGGAAAAGTGCGTATCCTCATCCAGCGCAATGTACGGCCGCCCGGTGAAATCGCCGTAATCGAAGGGGCGCAGGCCCGTTTGAACAATGGCGGGCACGGAAGGGTACAGCAGACGCGCCGTATCCAGCGCGCGCGCACGGTCGCTGCAAAATACCAGCCGGGCTTTCGGATACCCCCCTCCGGACACTCTTTGGCTCAGCGCATGCCGGCCTTCGGCATCCATCGGCTCATCCGTCATGCCCAGTAATAGCCCCTCGCGGTCCCACCGCGTGGCGCCGCTGCGGATAAGCGCCACCCCAACCTCCACAGGTATACCCCTCCATGCGTTATTACTCCGCAACGAAGCTCTTGCACTTTGCGAGTGAATCGCAAAGCGAGTTTCGTTGCTCAGGTTGCTGTGAACGGGCAAATTGAAACGGCGCCCCGGCACAGACATGGAATCCGCCTCTATGCTTGCGCGGTTTGCAATAAAGAATCATCTTTCCTTTACCCATTTTCGCAATGCCGCCAGCACTTCGTCGAGGAGAAACGGCTTGCCGATGTGGGCGTTCATCCCCGCGGCAAGACAGCGCTCGACATCCTCGCGAAAGACATTGGCCGTCATGGCTACGATGGGGATATCCGATGCCGGCGCGTCCATCGCGCGGATGCGCCGCGTGGCCTCGTAGCCGTCCATCACCGGCATTTGCACATCCATGAAAATCAGGGCGTATTTTTGCGGCGCCTGCTCCACCATGCGCAGCGCCTGCGCGCCGTCCTCAGCGCATTCGACGGCTATGCCGGTGGGCTCGAGCAGGGCAAGAACAATTTCGCGGTTGATTTCCATATCCTCGGCCAGCAGCACTGTAAGCCCCGCAAAATCGTCGGCGCTTTTGGCGGCGCCAAGGCAATGCGCCCGCAGGCTTTCGAGCCCGAGGCTTTCGTTGATGACGTCGACAATATCGCTTTGGAAGAGCGGCTTTGGCAAAAAGCGGGAGATACCCGCGGCTCTGGCCTGCATTTCGATTGTCGTCCAGTCGAGGGCTGAAAAGAGCAGCACCAGAGAATCGGCAAGCATCCGCTCGCGGATAAGCCCCGCCAGCTCGATGCCGTTCATACCGGGCAGTTTCCAGTCGATGAAGTAGATATTGTAACGGTTATCTATCTCGAGCATCCCCAGCGCTTCCTCACCGTTGGCGGCCACTTCGCAGCCAATGCCGAGGTTTTGGGCCAGAGCGAGGAAGAACTCGCGGATTTCGTAGTCGTCGTCCACGGCGAAGATGCGAATATTGTTCCAGCTCACGCCCGGGGCCAGCAGGCGCTTGGGCATGCTTCTCCCGCGGCGCAGCAGCGCCGTAAAGGTAAAGGCCGCCCCCTGCCCTTCCTCCGATTCCACCCAGATTTCGCCCTCCATCAGTTCTATGATGCGCCGGGAGATGGAAAGCCCCAGCCCCGTGCCGCCGTACTGACGCGACGTGCCGATATCGCCCTGCTCAAACGAGCGGAAGATGCGCGCCTTTTTTTCGGCGCTCAGGCCAATGCCGGTATCGGTCACGCTGATTTGCAGGCAGCACATACCCATTTCCTCCGAAAGGAGCCGGGCGTCGAGGTGGATGCGGCCCTCTTCGGGCGTAAACTTGATGGCGTTGGAAAGCAGGTTGGTGATTACCTGCGCCAGCCTCTGGTCGTCGCCGATAAGGGAGGCGGGAATATTATTATCGATATTGACATACAGCTTCTGCCGCTTTTCGTCGACACGGAAGTTGAGAACATTTACCACCCGTTGCAGCATTTTATCGAACACAAAATCGTCGTGCGAGAGCTCAAGCTTGTTGGCCTCGATTTTAGACATATCGAGGACGTCGTTGATCACACCCAACAGGTGGCGCGAAGCGTTGTCTATTTTATCAAACGAGTAATCTTTTTTCTCTTGTGTTTTTGAAAGCTTGCCGATGGCTGTCATGCCGATGATAGCGTTCATAGGCGTGCGCATCTCGTGGCTCATGCGCGAGAGAAACTCGCTTTTGGCGCGGCTGGCCTGCTGTGCCTCGCCCAGCGCCTGCTCGAGCCGCGCGGCGGTGCCAAGCAGCCTTTCTTCCATTTCGTTGCGAATGAGCGCTTCGGCGATCAGTTCGCTGGCCGAACGCAGGATCGTTTCCTCCCCTTCCGAAAACAGCCGCTCGCTGTGGCAATCGTCAAAGCCGAGGAATCCCCAGAAATCTCCTCTGACAAAGATAGGCACAAGCAGGATGGACAGAATGTCCTGCGGCACGAGGATAGCCCGTTGCGCCTCGTTCATATCCCGGACGATACCGGTATAGCATTGCCCGCGCGCGAGAATTTCTCCCCAAACGGGCGCGACGTCGCTGTAGGGCGCCAGCTCGCCCATTCCCTTATCCTGCTGCGGCTCGGCGCCTTCCGACCATTCGTAGATCTGCGAGCAGAGCAGCCCTTCTTCCTGTTCCCGGGTTTTCCAGATATAAACGCGGTCGGCGTCCACCGCCCGGGCTATCACACCCATCGAGCGCTGCAGATCCCGCTCGAAAGCGCGCGCCTCCGAGCGCAGCAGGATAGCCGACATACGGTTAACGGCGGCAAGCAATGCGCTCTGCGTGCCAATCTCTTCCATCATCCGGTTGTGCTCGCGCAGGTCGCGGATATAGCCGGCCACAACATAGCCGCCTCTGTATTTGACGCGCACCATCGTGATCTCCGCCGGTACCGGGACGCCGTCCAGCGTCTGGTGTATCCCCTCGAAGACATGCCGCCCTTCGGCAAAGGTTCTATCCAGCACCTCGTGCATCATCTCTTCCGAGCTTCTGCCGTCCGCCTGCCGCTCGGGGCAGCAATCGAGGAAGCGCTCCGGCCAGTCGCTTTTTTTCTCCACGCCGAACAGTGTGAGGATCGCTTCGTTGCAGCCCACAATGTTATGGTCGGCATCCCACAGCGTACAGCACATGGGCGTGGCGTCCAGCATCAGCCTGGCGTACTCGTCGGCCTCGCGTATGATTTGCTGCTCTTCGTGGCGAATGACGGCGTTGGCCAGCATAAAACTGGCCGAGCGCAGAATTTCCATCTCGTCGGCAGTGTACGCGCGCTCCTCAACGAGGTTTTCAAACAGCACGAACCCCCAGAAGCCGCCCTCGTGGAAAACGGGAATAGCCAGCACCGACACACAGCCGAACTGCCGGAGCGCCTGCGCCTCGGGCATAAGGCTCACGGGGCCGTTGATGCATTCGCCGGTGGAGAGGACCTGCGCCCAGCGCGGGATATGCTTGTGGTAGGAATTGTTTTGCAGATCCTCAAGCACGTCGATGGTGACGCCCCGCTCGCCGCCCCAGCGGTAAACCTGCGATGCGTACAGACCGTCCGGCCCTGCGATATTGCGCGAGACCGATACTCTGTCGATACGCGCGATGGCGGCGATCATACCGATGCCTTCGCTCATGGCTTCCTCAAACGCCGCCGCCTCTTTTGAAAGGAGGGTGAGGGCAGCGCCGTTGAGACTGTTCATCATTTGTTCGCGCTGCTCCAGCGCCGTTTGCGCCCGCTTGCTGTCGGTGATATCGATGCCGAAGTCGAGCTGGGCCTTGCGCCCGCCGGGCCAGTCCACCAGAAGCGACGTCAGGCGGTGGGCGCAATCCTTGGGGGGATAGTACACATCCCAGCTTACCACCCTGTCCGGTTCCGAGAGAAGCATCTTATAGGGGCAATTTTCGCACCGCTGTGTGCCGTTGTGCAGGAACTCGTAGCAAATCTTGCCTGTTCCGTCGCCCTCGGCGCCAAAAAACTCCTTGATTGCGTCGTTGACAAAGAGGATCTCGCCCGTTTCGGGCACGGTGACGAGTATCAACGCGTCCAGGCTGGCGAGCACCGCCTTGAGGATAGCCAGCGAGGTTTCCGATTCCCGCCTGTACGCCTCAAAGACTTCGTCCGCCAGCCGCGTTTTTTCGGCCCTGATGAGAAAGTTGGTGCAAATGCGCGCCACCGAGTTCAAGAATGTGATCGCTTCGCTGTCGAAGCGCAGCTCGGGCGCGTGGGCCTCAAAGCTTATAATACCCCACAACAAGCCGTCGTCGTAAAAAACGGGGAGGAGAAGCACGGTTTCCAACACATACCGGCGGGCAAAGGCGGCCTCGTCCGCATCGAGCATCCCGCGTGTAAAGAAAACGGGTTTGCCGGTTTGCAGCTCGACCATCCAGCCGCGCGTAACGGCGTTATCGGGCATTGTGTCGGCTACCGTTTGCACGGGTTCTGTCGTGCCGCCTTCCGAGCGCATCCACCGGTAAAGCTGCCGCAGCCGGGGTGCAGACCCCTCATCGCCGGAAAGGCGGAAAACGCACAGCCGGTCTATCTCCGCCACATCGGCCACCGGCCATATACCGTCGGAAAGCAGCGCGTCGAGGGCAACGCCCTTTTGCCCGTATGGAACAAGGGCAGCAAGAAGCTTATGTATGGCGTCCAGCATAGCGCTGGCGCGCTTGTTTGTTCCGGCAATTGGCGGAAGGGTATCTGGTAACATAACGGGCCTCCACGATAATTGTTTGATGACTTTTGCCAAACAGAAAATAGCGGTTGTATGCCCAATGGAACTATTACACCAAAGAAGTGAAGCCGGTATGCGGTCATCGGCCGTCGCCGCAGGCGGGCCGCTCAACTGAAATAATAGCCTTCCTGTGGCTATTATACATGATTCACGGGCATTAATCCACTGGCAAATTATTAAACAGGCTTCATTTTTAACGCAACCACGGCGCAAACGTTCGGCGAAAACGGTTTTCTCTGTCCCTGCGGGTGTTTGAGGGTATTTTGAGAAGAAAACCGGCGGACCAAGCCACTAGCGCTCTATGAACGCCCTTGCGATACGCAGCATTCCCCGCAGGCCCGGAATATGCAAACGCCGCTTTACGCGCGCCAGCTGCTGGCGGATCTCGATGTGCTGCGGGCATTTCTTTTCGCACACGCCGCAGCCGGCGCAGTCGCCGGCAAAGCGGGGGGCGCCGCTAACGCCGCCGCTGTTGATGAGGTATTGATTGATTCCGGTAAAGCGGCTCACGGCGTAGCTTGTATTGTAGGCGGCGAAGAACCCCGGAATATTCAGCCCCTGCGGGCAGGGCATACAGTAGTTACAGCCGGTACAGGGTATCTTATAGCCCCTGCCCACAATGGTCTTTAATTCTGCTACAGCGCGGCGTTCGGTTTCCGAAAGGCAACCTGGCGGGGCATTGTCGGCCAGCGCGAGATTCTCTTCGAGCTGCTCCATGGCGTTCATACCCGAGAGAAGCAGCGTTACGCCGGGGTTATCCCACACAAAACGCAGACCCAGCGCGGCGGGCGTTGTGCCGGGCAGTTCTTTTTGCAGCAGCGCCGTCGCCGGGGCCGCCGGACGGGCCAGCGCGCCGCCCAGCAGCGGCTCCATCACCACAACGGGCACGCCTTTTTCGCGCGCGCGGGCAATACCTTCCTCACCCGCCTGATAGTGGGTGTTGAGGTAATTATACTGCACCTGTGCCAAATCCCAATCAAAGGAGTCGAGAAGTCTTAAAAAATCGTGACAGGGGCCGTGAAAGCTGAACCCGACGCCCTTTATTTCTCCCGTCGCCTTCTTTTTTTCTGCCCACGCTGTAAAGCCGAGCTCCCGCAGACGCTCCCACTGCGCATACCCGGTGATGTTGTGGAGGAGATAATAATCGATATAGCCGGTGCGCAGCCGCTGCTTTTGAATATCGAAGAAGCGGTCGAAATCGCCGGCTGTGCGGCAGCCGGCGTGGGGAAGCTTGGTGGCGATGTGAACCTTCTCGCGCAAGCGCAGTTTCTCGAAGATCTCGCCCACCGCCGCCTCGCTGCCGGGGTAGAGGTAAGCGGTATCAAAATAATTGACGCCGCCCTGCACGGCGCGCAACAGCAGCGCCTCGGATCTTGCTTTATCGACACGCATGCCGCCGGGCAGGCGCATACAGCCAAAGCCAAGGATAGAAAGCTGTGTACCCAGTTTATCCGGTCTGGTCAACATAGGTGTCACCTCCGCGTATAGGGCCGTACAGTCAATCGTCTCGAAAAGCGATCGGGGATCTGTCTGTGCCGCGCACGCAAGACGCCTTCCGCCATGCCAAGAACGCGGAAGACGCCAAGCTTTTGCTATAAACACAGCAATAAAGATGTGGCGGCGCTCGCCGCACCACATGTGCGAAATAGTTTATGTGCCTTAAAAAACTGTGGACATGAGGTTATCTGTTCGTCGCGGTGTGCACAGGGAGCGCTGCAGCTTTATTGCACAAAAACGCGGATACGCTCAGGCAGCTCGCTCTCGTCGCACGAGACGGTAAGGGTGACGCCGACGCTGCTTTGTTCGGTAAAGGCGTTCAGCCGCTCTACAAAATCGGCCAGCGCTTCCATATCCTTTTTGCCCTTGCCGCTTATGATACGTAGCGTCGCGTCGCCGAAGATATTGGTGATATCGTAGTTGCCGGCCAGCAGCCCCGCGATAAAGCCGTAATAAGCCAAGCCCCCGCACACGCCGTACTCGGTGATGTCGATAAGGCGGATGTGGTAGCTAAGATCGAAGCGCAGGGCATCGCCGTGCTCGATGCATACCACATTTCCTTTCGATTCCTGCGCGGCGCGCTGCACCTGTTCGATAAGGCGCTTTGTCTTGCCTGTGCCCCTGCTGCCGACAATTAACTTCACCATGATAATTACCCCCAGTGTTTTATTGCCTTTTCCCGCTAAAAGAGAGAAAAGGCAGTGAATTACCGCAACGCCGCAAGCTTTTCTTCCAGCGCTTGCTTCTCGGCCTCGAAACCCGGCTTGCCGAGAAGGGAGAACATGTTCTTTTTGTATGCCTCAACGCCGGGCTGGTCGAAGGGATTGACGCCCAACAGATAGCCGCTCATGGCGCATGCCTTTTCGAAGAAGAAAACAAGCTCGCCGAAGGCCGCTTCGTCGCGCCCGTCGATCTCCACCACAATATTTGGAACCCCGCCGCTTAAATGAGCCATGAGCGTGCCGAGAAACGCCTTTTCGTTCACCACCGAGAGTTCCTGCCCGGCAAGAAAGTTAAGGCCGTCAAAGTTTTCGGGGTCCGGGGCTAAAAAGAAATCGTTATTTGGCAAGCGGGCGACCAGCACAGTCTCGAACAGGATCTGGTTGCCCTCCTGCACGAACTGGCCCAGCGAGTGCAGATCTGTGGAAAAACACATCGACGTGGGGTACAGCCCCTTGCCGTCCTTGCCCTCGCTTTCGCCAAACAACTGCTTGTACCACTCGCCCAACATAACAAAGGCGGGCTCGTAGCTCACCAGCACCTCGCACAAGCGGCCCTTGCGCGCAAGAACGCTTCGCAACGCGCCATAGCGGTAAGCGTCGTTGACGGCAAGGTCGGGGCTGCCAAAGCGCACCTCTGCGGCCGCGACGCTTTGCAGCAGCAAATCGATATCGCAACCGGTAACGGCAATGGGCAACAGCCCCACCGGCGTGAAGACCGAATAGCGCCCGCCCACGTTATCGGGAATCACAAAGGTTTCGTAGCCCTGTTCATCCGCCAGCGTTTTAAGGGTGCCTTTGGCTTTGTCGGTGGTGCAGTAGATGCGCTTTGCCGCGCCCTCGCGGCCGTATTTTTTCTCCATGACGCCGCGCAGTACGCGAAAAGCCAATGCCGGTTCGGTCGTTGTGCCCGATTTGGAGATGACATTGAGCGAAAGCTCTTTGCCGTCGATGAGCACCAGCAGCTCGTTGAGGGCGTCCGGGCTCAGGGTGTTGCCGGCAAAGAGGATATCGGGCGTGGTTTTGGGCAGCGCGTTGTAGTTGGGCGAGCAGAGAAAATCCACTGCCGCCCGCGCGCCGAGGTAGCTGCCGCCAATACCGATAACCACGAGAATATCGCTGTCGCTTTGAATTCTTTTGGCGGCGGCTTTCAGGCGCGTAAGCTCGTCCGCGTTTTGGCCGGCGCCGCGGCCAAGCGTCAGCCAGCCCAAAAAGTCGCTGCCGGGGCCCTGCCCTGTTTCGAGGAGGCGGTGGGCATCCTCAACAAAGGGCTGCAGATACGCAAGCTCTCTCGGCGCGACAAAATCTCTGAGATAGGCGGTATTCAGGCTGAGCGGCATGGATGTCATCCTCCTTCTGGTTAGAGCCTGCTCCCGTTATCGAAAACAGGTTCTCACACGGCCGGCATGTTGGGAGACGGAAGCGACGGCGTATCGCTTAGGTGAGGAATACAGCGGCGGCTGCCGCCGGAGATTGTCTTCGCAATAATTTTACATGAAATAAAAGCCGAATGCAATAGAGGAAAGAAAACTTTGCCCAACCGCCCCGCGCACCATTTCTGTCTTCCGCGAATACGATACTGTAATGCACCATGCCGTTCCACTGGTTCCCGGCTATTGGAAAACTGGCCACTCACTGGGGGGTTGTTTTGCCGTGCGCCGCATTGAACAGGCAGCGTTCACACCAATTTTTGATAGCCTTGAGACGCTGCTGGCCCAAATGCTAGACATGGACGAGAGGATACGGGGCGACCGATTCGACCCGCAATCCCTCGCCGACTGTGCCGGACTGGTGGAGGATATCTCCCTTTTCCTGCGTGAGTGCGGCGATCTGCCGCACCACCGCTGTTGTGAGACGGCCGAAATTTTCTGCCGTTACGCTATGCTCTGCGGCGGCGGTAAAAAAGAAAACGACACGGCCTGCTTCTGCCGCGACGTCACTTGGCCGCTGCTGCTGCGATGGTTTGTCGCCGTAACCGCTGCCCTCGGAGAAAAGACCGACCCGGGGCTGCGTCCGCTGTTGTACGGCAGGCCGCGGCAGGCGCGCATTGATTCCCTTCAGCCTCCCGATACCCGGAAATACCTGAGCTATTAAAAACAATCAGGAGGAACGCGACATGTGAAAACAACGCAAGCTCATACAGCGGGGATCGCCGCCACACGGCTTGCCGAAATACTGAAACAGGCGGGATACGAAAACGTGTCGCGCCTGTTTTCTGAGTGCAAAGATTGGAACGAGCGGCTAACTGCGACCTTTCGTGACGAGCCGGTGGAAGAGCCTGTCATGAGTATGTGATTGTATTACGGTTTACTCACGATTAGAGGCAGACTGCTTTTAATATACCGCGCAAGACCCTCTGAGCACCCGAACCGCCGCACCAACTCTGTGACGGTTCTGCCTTTAAGCGCCGCCGTCAATACATACCCGTAGATGTTTATCAAAAGCTCCTCGTAACCCAACCCTTCATAGCTTTCAACCGCACCGCGCAGCAAATTGTGGATTTGTTCAGCGGAGAAGCGCCCGCAGAACTGGTTTTCGTAGTACGCCCCCGCCACATAGGTCTTGACGAACTCTATGCCCGCCAACCGCGGCATAGGGTTAAACAGCGGATAATCAGCCGTGATGTGAATTTCCTGCGCGGCGTATTCCGGGTCGTAAAGCTTAAAAAAGCCAAGTATCCCATCCACAAGGGTCGACGCGTAATACACGTTGGGAGTCTCAATAAGCTCACGCAGCAATTTCGTGTGCAGGGCCTTTGTTGCTCTTAGCAAAACATCAATACGCCTGCGGCCTTTTTGGTAAAGATCATCAATCGAATCTGTCAGCATTGCGTCAACCGCGTCATCCGGGCTGGGATATGCTTTCAGCCACAGGCCAATCGTAAAGAGGATAGACGTCATAATACTTTGCGCTTTTTCCACGCGGATCGAACTGCTGTCCCCGGCGTTATAACGTTCGGTTTTGTACGCTAAAAGGGTTAAGCACTCATATTGCAGCCGTTCAATATCGCTATCGCTTAAAAGCTCTTTATCGCGGGCCTGTTCTATCAAAGACTGAAAATAATATTCCTCATTCAGCGACGCCCGGTCAATAACACGAATTTTATCCAAGCCGTTATTCATCTTCGCCCTCCTCCATATAATCGGCGGGGAACCCAAACCTCAAGTTTTTTGCCATTCGCTCCAATTCACGGTGTGCCAGTAAATCAAGAGAACCCTGACAAGCCCCGTCAAAAGCCGTTTTCATGAACTTTATAAGATCGTCGTCGGTTATTAAATCCAATGCCTCGTTTTTATAATAGTAGAATAACCGTATCAACTCATGAAGAATCTCCGCATAGTTTGAAACGGAGATGAAGGGAGAATCGCAAAACTCTTTTATGAGTTTATCCACAACGCCTCCGCCGAACTCAATGCGTCCGTTGTCACGCAAAGAATCGGCGCGGGTTTCTGTAAGCTCCATCGCCTGGGCGTGGGTCAGCACAAGCCCGAACCGGGCTGAAAGATCATTGCATTTGATAATTTCGTTCACAGCTTGTTTTTGAATCATGCCGGACGCGAAAGGAATAAGCTCAAAACTCAAAACTCCACACCTCCCCAATACTTAATACACCAGTTTGCAGAGGAATACAAGACTTGATTTTTCCCTCATTTTGTGGTATGATGGGTGAGTAAAGAGAGGTAAATTTACAGAACCGTCACATTTACTGTGGCGGTTTTTCTATTTATGAAGGAGATTAGCCCATGCAAGTATTGCCCTCGACCCTCCTGTGCGGCGACATGATGATATTACTCGCCGCCGCTTTGTTCTTTTCAAAATCTATTCCCTCAACCGCGTCAAGAGCAAGACCGTGGGCGACGGCCAGCACGGAACCGCGCGCCGGGCGCCACGGCAGGAGATCGCGCAGACCTGTTTCATATCCCGTTTACGCCGGTGCTCTGGCGCAATAAACAGCGCAGGCCAGCCGCCGGGCAGCAGGGCCTTACCAAGGCAAGTATGCCAGGAGATAAAACTGCGCGATAATCATTGAAAACACACACGAAATGGCTAAAACAGCCAACCTGTCCCTCATTGCCCGTTGCAGTGAAATAATTAATATAACGGCAAATATCAAATCGAGGAGCTGCGTTATCTGAAAAGTATAGTAAGCGGGATAGCCCAGCGCGAAAAGGACCGCAACAGGCAGCGACGCGCATATCTTAGCTATCCGGCCTTTCCCTCTGGAAAGCCAGACTAAGAACGCGCCAATCGGAGATAGCAGCGAGACAATCAGCCAACCCGTAAAATACGCTTTCGGGAAAAATCCCAATACGATTTTTCCATATAAATAGTATGAGAAAAGCAATGATAAGAAAAACAGGAGGGCGTTCAGCATTGCTGTAATGGGGGTGAAACTGAACGCGGCAATCAACGTGACGATAAAGACCCATATGCCCAAACCGGTGCCGATTTCCCCAATGACCGATACGCTGTCCGTGGCTTTGGCAACAAGCCCAAGTACCAATCCTGACAATACAACGAACAGAGAAAGCATTACCTTGCGTTTATGATTGATTTCCGGTATCTGCCGGATAGATTCTACTGCCTTTCGCAAAACGGGCTCCTTCGACTTTAATCTGTTTTACCGCAAAACGGCTTGCCTGTTATCCATTTCCTTAAGATATTCCAGCCCCCACATTCCAATGCTATCCAAAATGAGCTTGAAGTCCATACCGGAAGAGTAGTATTGTTCATTTTGCGCAAGGGCGATCGCCGTATTGACAGTTTTATATCATTTCCGCTATAATAACGCCTATATCACATCTTTGGCGGGCTGGAAAATGAAGCTGACAGAAAATGTTTATGTACGTCTCCTCCGCCCCCGGCGGGGAAAACGCCAATAAGGAGGGTTCGGCACGAAGCAAATCAAAACTGTCGACGCCGTGGGGCATGTGCTGTGCCACGATATCACGCGGATCGTACGCGGGGTCGTAAAGGATGTGGCCTTCCGCAAAGGCCATATCGTCACTGCCGAAGATATCCCCGCGCTGCTGGCGCTGGGCAAGGAGCATCTGTTTGTATGGGAAGCGCGCGAGGGAATGCTCCACGAAAACGACGCGGCACAGATCCTCTATAATATCTGCGCCGGCGAAAACGTGCGCGCCGGCGCCGTGAAAGAGGGAAAGATCGATATCTTCGCCACATGCGACGGCGTTTTTACAGTCGACAAAAAAGGTCTGCTGGCTGTCAATTCGCTGGGCGAGATGATTATTAGCACACGGCACGGCGGCTTTGCCGTGAAGCGCGGCGAAAAACTGGCCGGTACGCGGGTGATCCCGCTGGTCATTGCTCTGGAAAATCTGGACAGGGCACGCGGCGCGGCCGGCCCTGCCCCGTTGCTGGCGGTGCGCCCTTTCGGTGCAAAAAAAGTGGCTGTTATCACCACCGGCAACGAAGTGTTCCGCGGCAGGATTGCCGATTCCTTCACGCCTGTCGTTGTGGACAAAGTGCGCGAGTTTGGCGCGGATATTCACAGCACGTGTATTCTGCCCGATGAGCCCGCCGATATCACGCAGGCGATCCTCTCGGCCATCAAGCGGGGGGCCGATATGGTTCTCTGCACCGGCGGCATGAGCGTCGACCCCGACGACCGCACGCCGCTGGCTATCAAAAATACCGGCGCGGCCATTGTGAGCTACGGCGCGCCCGCGTTGCCGGGCGCGATGTTCCTGCTTGCGTATCTTGGCGGCAGTATCCCGGTGCTGGGTCTGCCCGGGTGCGTGATGTATTCCCGCCGCACCGTCTTTGATCTCGTTCTGCCCCGCCTCATGGCCGATATCCGCGTTTCGGCCGCCGATCTGGCCGCATTGGGCCACGGCGGCCTGTGTCTCGAATGCGAGGTGTGCACCTTCCCCAATTGTGGCTTTGGAAAGGGAAATTGACAATAGAAAATGCCTGCGCCGTTCCGCGGTGGCGTACAAACAGGAAGCGCAGCGTTGCCGGTTACGCCTCCTGTTGATGCCTTCGTCAAACCGAGATATCCACGCTTACCGTTTCAGCGCTGCCGGCCGCCTCTCCGCCGCTGCCCGACAGCGCGTCGGCAGTTTGTGCCGCGCCATCGCCGCTGCCGCCCCCGGCGGACACAGCCTCGCCGCCGTCGGCGCTTTGGCTGCCCAAGCCGCTTTCCATGGCGGCAATGGCTTGCGCCTGTATCTCGATTTGCGCCTCGGTGGCGGTGTCCAGTTTCTGCGTCGTCTGGCTGGTGGGCGTGCCGCCCGCTATCGCTTCCATCTCGGCTTCCAGCAGGTATCTGCGTTCTTTATCCTTGCGCTTCCTCTGCTCTTGCCGCAGCCGGTTTTTGATCTCCTCCACCTGCCGTTCCTGCTTACGGCGGGCGGCGCGGGTTTTATCGAGCTTGAGGATATCCTCTTTGTTGAGGTCTTCGATCTTGCCCAGCGCGCGGTCTACCACCTTTTGCATCTTTTTGATAAGGGCGCGCGCTGTCTTGGCCTCGTCTCCCTTGAGGCCGGCCGCGGCCATGCGCAGCTTGAGAAGCGCCGACTGCGCTTCGCCTACAATCTGGCGCACCTGCATTTGCCCCTCGGCCATCACCAGGCGCTGTGTCAGTACCCGCGATTCGTCCTTGAGGCCGGTGCCCGCCGCCGCTTCGGCCGCCAGCTTTGCCATATATGCCTCAAAACTGCCGGGCTCGGGTTCCGCGTCAGGCTCTTCGTTAAATGCCACGGCTTTCCACGCATCGGCAAGTGCCTTTGCTTCGGCTTTTTCCTGTGTCTCAAGCACGGCGGCGTTGGCGTTGGCCTGTTGCGTTTCGCTTGCCCGCAAGGCTTCGGAGACGTTTCCGCGGCCCGTTTTCCACGGCTCGCCGTACCGCGCCGGCTCTTTTTCATACTCCTGTGCCCGTGTTCGCGCTCCGCCCACTACCATTATCCCCACGCTCCTTTCCGGAAGAATGCCGCTGCGAGAGAAGTTATCATATAGTATATCGGCAAAAGGAACGAAAACTTGAACCGGCGCACCAAAGCGGTTGCGCCGGTTTAATACTGTTCCGCAATCAAAAGACGAGCGCCTTTGCGCCGGGTCGGCGCGGATAAGCGGGCAGGGACCCTGCCCGCCCCCGCTCAAGCTT
>QMCE01003585.1_pt1 | contig 15032 bp, 17 predicted proteins | sample 1821851 | NCBI WGS metagenome assembly QMCE01 (sample SAMN09453174, study PRJNA476694) | Termite gut metagenome, whole genome shotgun sequencing project. | isolation source: worker | host: Odontotermes sp. | place: South Africa:Pretoria | collected 2016-01-28 | reverse complement strand
GGGTTTACAACCCCACTGCGAATAATTTCCTTACAGAACAAACCTCGTCAATTCTGTAACACTTACATGTTAACCCGACGCTTGCGGCGGGAAGGTTCATTTTCCTAAAGGCTTTTTGAATAAAATTAACTTCCCTTTTATTTAACGCTCCAAGTATTAATTCCATCATTGTAACTGTAGACATTGACAGACCTATATTTTCATATCCTAAAAGGAAATCATAAATACTAGGAGTTCCGCGAAGATAGTCAATAAGTATACAAGTATCTAATAAATAATTCAATATTTTCTCCAAGCTTTTTCTCGTAATGTTTCTTTCGTAATATTTCTATCCTTCCACAACCCAAAAGCAGACTTTATAGAAATATCCTTATCTTCTATTTGATCAAAATTATCAAATATCTTCTATTATTTTATGAAAGAATACTATTTTTTCGTTTTCCTCCAATTCATTGACTTCTGATATTATTCTATCAACTTGCGCTAATCCAGTCATAAATTTCTCCTATTTATATAATTTAAGACTCTTTTTTATGTTTGTCAAGTATTAACCTGTATGATTTTTCCTCATCATCCTGAAGAAGCAAATAAAACCAGATATTGCTGTCTACAAATACTTTTTTCCGCATAACAATCTTCACGGTTAAATCTGTAGTTTTTTACGACTTTTCTGTTTGAGACGGCAAAATTCAAAAATGCTTTTAAGTTAACGTCCTTATCTCTTTTAGACGCAAAGTTAATAATTTCTGTCAATTCTTTTTCACTATCTGTCTTTATAATTACTGTTCTTGAATCTATCGCCATTGTTTCATATATATCATTCCTCTACTAACATTGAGTATAACTCAAGATTTAAGAATGTCAAGATTTAAACATAATATTCATGTATGATTTTAGGGCAAATTTCATATAATGCAACGATTGGAACGGGTAATAGGCAATGCGGAGCATTAACCTCATATGTTATGAACGATGCACGCAACGGTTTCGCTTCTTCATTTTTCCTTCGCTTTTTTCACCTTCTTGAAACAAAACCCTTTTCGATATATACTGACATACTCTATTTTTGGGAGCGTTTTGTATGAAGACAGTTCGTAACACACACATCGTCTGCACCATGGGACCGGCGGTAGACTCGGTCGATATGGTTCGTTCTTTGATACGCAAAGGGATGAATCTTGCGCGCTTCAATTTTTCCCACGGCAGCCATGAGGAACACGCGAAACGTATCGCTATTGTGCGGGAGGCGGCGAAAGCCGAGAATACTCCTGTGGCGCTTGTTTTGGACACCAAAGGACCCGAAATTAGAACGGGGATCGTGAAGGATCATGATGATCTAGAGCTGGGGAACGGCGACGCCGTTGATGTCATAGCCGAGGTTGACGCCGTAAAACAGTTTGGGGAAGAAGGGGCTTTTTCCATAAAAGGGCGTATTACGATGAGCTACGCCACGCTGGTTGACGATATTAAGGTCGGGGCGCGCATACTTATAGCGGATGGGCTTATAGGACTGGTCGTCAACAGCATAGAAGGGCGCGTGATGAAGTGCGTTGTCGAGACCGGCGGAGAACTTGGCTCCAAGAAAAACGTAAACATCTTGGGCGTTCATACGCAGCTGCCCGCCATGGGCGAACAGGATAAGGAAGACCTACTCTTTGGGCATCAACAGGGGATGGATTTCGTTTCCGCGTCTTTTATACGCAAGGCGTCCGACGTTACGACGATTCAGAAGTACCTTGCAAGCATTGGCTCGGACATGCTGGTCATCTCCAAGATAGAAGATGACGAAGGCTTGAGCAATATAGAGGACATTATCCGCGTATCTGCTGGCATCATGGTGGCGCGGGGCGATTTGGGCGTACAGATTCCGCCAGAGCGCGTCCCTATTGAGCAGAAGCGCATTATCCGGTTGTGCAACATCGAAGGCAAGCCGGTAATCACCGCGACCCAGATGCTCGATTCCATGATACACAACCCGCGTCCCACACGGGCTGAAGCGGGTGACGTCGCCAATGCCATACTGGACGGCGCGGACTGCGTTATGCTTTCGGGCGAGACCGCCAACGGCGCGTACCCTGAGCTTGCGGTGGAAATGATGGACAAGATAGCCCGCACCGCCGAGTCGTCCGAAACGTATGCGAAAACGCTTGAGGAGCGGCGGCTCTACCTAATGCGCCATGACTTCGATTTGACCCACGCGATTGCCGAAGCGGCGACCCTCACGGCGGATCATATCGACGCGGCGTGCATCATCACGCCCACGTTGAGCGGGCATACGGCGGAACTTATCAGCAAATACCGCCCCATGCGCCCCATTATCGCGGCGTCATGCAGCGAAAAGGCGCGGCGCAGACTGCTTCTGTGGTGGGGCGTGGTGCCGCTGTCCGTGGAAAAGGAAGACGATTCCGAAGCCGTGATTCAGGGCTGTATCGGCGCGGCGATGAAAGAGGGATTCGCCCAAATTACGGACAAAGTTGTCATTACCGCGGGGCTTCCCCTTGGGTCTCCGCTTTCTGTAAACAGCATCCGCGTGCATATTATAGGTTCGGTGATGGGGCGCGGTACCCAGGGATTCGGCGGACGCGCTACGGGGCGCATCGTCAAGGCGGTTGATTTGGACGAGGCGGCGCAGGCGCTGCGGAAAAAGGGCGGCGACATTCTCCTTACGCACATCTTGGATCCCTCTTTTACCCCGATTATCCGCCTCGCGAGCGGCATTATACTGGAAGGCAGCTCCGAACTCACCCAAGACGATATACTCACCATCAATCCGCGCGTTACCTTTGTGGGCGGCATTCCCAACGCGATGCAGCTCTTTGAGGAAAACATCACCGTTACTCTAGACGGCGGGGAGCATGTTGTGTATGAAGGCAGTATATAGCATTATTGAACCGTTAATGGATGAAAAGCTATAAACAGGATAGATTGGCGCATGGATAAGTATGACATGACAAAAATGAGATTTAACAGGACTCAAAAAATCATCGAAAAAATCCGTGAACATATCGTTGACGGAAAAAACAAAGCTGCGATAGACTATGGCTGCGGTACAGGAGATATTGGCATTCAGCTGATGCGAGATTTCAAAAATGTACTGATGATTGACTCTTCGCCGGAAAAAGTAAACCAAGTCAAGCAAAGACTGACCGATCTCAATAGTCCGAATGTTGAAGTCTTTTGCTACGACATAATGGATGATGAAGAAAACTGGTGTACACCTGAAAAATTACAAGCCGACTATATTATTATTTCTTTAGCTTTACACCATATCAAAGATACTGAAACCGTTCTGAAACGGCTGTATTCAATGCTGTATGAGGGCGGACATCTGCTTGTAGTGGATATAGATGAAGAAGACGGCGGCTTTCATACACAATATCCTGATTTTAATGGGCATAACGGCTTCAACCATTCAGCGCTTGTCAAGCAGGTTAAAGACGCCGGGTTTTCAGCTGTTTTGATTGAGACATTTTATCATGATGTCAACGTCTTTGAAGAAAAAGAGTATGTATACTCGCTTTTTATTTTGGACGCCTTAAAATAATGAGAGTTTAATGAACAAATGGAATTAGTATGCTTGAAATAATATTACAATATGAAAAAGATTTTTTTAGAAAAGACTTTTGTAATAATATAGCAAATCTAGAGATGCGTTTATCCAAGGATTTCATTGAGTATAGCCGATCAGGGAAAATATATAGTAGGGATACTGTAATACAGGGATTGTCAAAATTAAAAGAAGACAGAAATATTGAAATTACTTTGTTGTCAGCAAATATTGCATTAGTCACCTATATTTCATGCAGTAATAACAAGAAAACATTAAGAACATCCATTTGGGAAAATAATCATGACGATTGGAAAATACGATTTTACCAAGGAACACCGTGCGCCGCACATAAATACAATAGTGATAGCGCCTCTTGTCGTTTATTATCATAAAAGGAGTTTCTGACACTTTAAAAGTATGGAACATGGAAATACCGCGCAGGTGGAGCTGATTCGGGAAGCTCTGCATTATCAGAGCCGGTTTGACGGCTCTACAATGGTTTTTAAGATAGACTGCCTTGTCATTGACGATCCTCATTTTTCTTCGCTGGTGAAAGATATGGCGCTGCTTGCCAAAAGCGGCTTCCGGGTGGTGATAGTACCGAGCGCGACTGAATGGATAGACTTGGTGCTGCAAAAGTACGGCATCACGTCAGAATATTATACTGTGTCGCGCAACGGATCGTCCCGCGATCTGCGTATCACCAGCCCCGAAGCCATACCCTTTGTGGAAATGGCGGCGTTCCATGTGGCGACCCGCTTCATGACGCTTTCGGCGAGCCGCGTGGACGCTGTTATCGGCAATTTTGTGCGCGCGCGCGGACTGGGCGTGGTTGACGGCGTCGACATGCAGCACACAGGCACTGTGGATAAAGTTCTCATCGACTCACTGGAGCGCACTCTGAAACAAGGTATGGTGCCGATACTGCCCTGCATAGGCTGGAGCCCTGTCGGAAAGCCGTACAACGTCTCAAGCGACGAAATTGCGCTCGCCATAGCCGGTGCGCTCGGCGCGATCAAGCTCTTTGTTGTGTCTATGGACGGACGCCTCAAAACCGATTCTTACCGTATACCAGAGTGCGTGGAGCTTGACGATTCCGGGCGTATTGTGAAGCTCACGCCGCCGGAAGCCGCCGAAATACTGAATGTAAACCAAGACCGTTCGCGGGACAAAGCGATGAAAATGCTCGATTTGGGGATCAAAGCCGCGAAAGCGGGCGTGGCGCGGGTGCATTTCGTTGACGGCGGCGAGGAAGGCGCGATTTTGAAGGAATTGTTCTCGAATATGGGCGCGGGGACAATGATCTACACGGACGAATACGAAGCGATACGCCCACTCCACAGCGCGGACATACCCGATATTTTCCGCCTGATGGAGCCGCTCATGGAAAAAGGCGTACTTCTGCGGCGCACACCCTACTCGGTTCAGGAAAAAAAGGACGATTTCGTGGTCGCGCAGGTGGACGATTCGGTGCGTGCCTGCGCCGCGCTCCATGACTGGGGTGGAGGTCAGGCGGAAATAGCCGCCGTCGCCACTGATCCGGCGTTTTCCGCCTTGGGATTAGGGCGGCGCATCGTGAAATATCTTATCGAAAAAGCCGTCAAGATGGGCTTTACCCGCGTTTTTGTCCTTACCACGACCACTCAGGACTGGTTTGAAACGCTCGGTTTTAAGGAAGCGCCCGTTGACAGTCTGCCTCCCTGTAAACGGAGCGTCTATGACGAGCGGCGCAAAAGCAAAGTCTTCGCACTGGAATTAGGCGCGGCAAGCGGCGCGATAGGCGGGGCATAATGTTTGTACAATTTTCCAAAGTCTCCCTTGCGTTTGGGGACAGAGACATACTGAAAGATGTGAGCCTTAATCTGTCGGGAGGATCGCGGGCGGCACTCGCGGGAGCGAACGGCGCGGGCAAGTCTACGCTTATGAAGGTAATTGCCGGACTTATGGAACCGGATTCGGGCGAGCGGGCTGTGCAGAAAAACTGCCGCGTGTCCTATCTGCCGCAGTCAGGGCTGGTTCACGCGGGCAGAACCCTGCGCGAGGAAGCCGAAACCGCCTTCGCGCCCCAGATCGCGCTTCTTGAGCGCATGGAGGCAGCGGGTGCGGAGCTGGCAAAAAGCGAGACCGTCGCGGACGAGGCGAAAACCGCGCTTTTACTGGACGAATATCATCGTTTGCACGAAGAAGTCGAAAAACGAAAACCGCGCTTTTACTGGACGAATATCATCGTTTGCACGAAGAAGTCGAAAAATCCGGCTATTACGAGCGGGAACAGCGCATAGAAGCCGTGCTTGAAGGACTGGGATTCGCGCATGCTGACATATACCGGAACGCCGAGGAATTTTCCGGCGGCTGGCAAATGCGGATCGCGCTCGCCAAAGTTCTGCTCGAATCGCCCGATATACTTCTCCTTGATGAGCCGACCAATTATCTTGACCTTGAAGCCCGTACATGGCTTGAAAAATGGCTACAATCCTTTCCGGGCGGCTGTCTTCTCGTGTCCCACGACCGCTATTTCCTTGATGTTACCGTCTATGAGCTTTCATTGGGCGCTTTGAAACGTTACGCTGGTAATTATTCGGCGTATGAGAAGACACGCCGCGCCGAACTCGACAGTCTTATGAAACGCTACGCCGAACAGCAACAGGAAATCGCCAAAACCGAAGCTCTCATTCGGCGTTTCCGCTACAAAGCCACCAAGGCGTCGTTTGCCCAAGAGCTTATCAAGAAGCTCGACAAAATGACCGCGCCCGGCACGCTTGTGGAGATACCGGAGAACCTCAAACGGATGAGCATCCGGTTTCCCGATCCGCCCCACGCGGGCAAAACGGCTTTCACTCTTGCAGGGCTTGGGAAGCGGTACGGGGAACGCCGCGTCTTCTCGAACCTCGATCTCACGCTTGACACAGGCGAGAAGCTTGTGGTGGTAGGGCGGAACGGCGCGGGCAAATCAACACTGCTCCGCATACTCGTGGGCGCTGACGCGGATTTTGAAGGTGAAATTCGCTATGGATCGGGCATTAGTGCGGGCTATTTTTCGCAGGACGTGGCTGAAACCCTGAATTTCCTGGATTATATGGAAGCCGAAGCGCCGACAAGCCTTGTGCCAAAAATCCGCGATATGCTGGGCGCTTTCCTGTTCCGCGGCGACGACGTGTACAAGAGCGTCTCGGTACTGTCGGGCGGTGAAAAAAGCCGCCTTGCCCTGCTAAAAATGCTTTTAAAGCCCATGAATCTGCTCATTCTGGACGAGCCGACCAACCACCTCGATCTTCAATCCAAAGATATTTTAATGGAAACGCTGCAAAACTACACTGGCACGGTGGTATTCGTCTCTCACGACCGCGGCTTTATGGAAGGATTGTCCACAAAAACGCTGGAAATGACACTGGACAGCGTGAAGTTTTTTTACGGAAATTACGCATACTATATAGAGAAGAAAGAAGCCGAAGAAACCGGCGGGACAGACCGCGCCGCGCCGACTTCCGCGCGATCCGCTGCGAACGACATAAAGGACGCCAAAAAGAAGCGCGAAGAGGACAAGAAACGTCAGGCGGATGAGCGCAAAAGGAAACGACTTGAAGAAGAAGCGCTCGCCGCCATAGAAGCGCTTGAGGCGGAAAAGCGCCGCCTTGAGGCGGAATTGTCCCTGCCTGATGTATACTCAAACGGGGAAAAAGCGAGGCAGGTTCAGGCGCTCATAACGGCGCGCGCCGCGGAAATCGAAAAAAAGACCGCCGAATGGGAGGCGCTGGCGGCAGAACAGTCCGCAGTCCAATCCTCAATCCTCTAAAATAGAAAAACAGTGCCGAGCATGACTGATGAAGAAGTCGATGCCCTTAATGAGAACTGGCGACAAAAATCCGCCAAAGGTTTCAGGAACGGGGAAAAACGGCTCTTTTATGGATACTGTTTGAGAACAATAATATAGGCAAATGAGAAAGAAACAAGCCGTTCATTGTCAAACGGCCGCGCAGGAAAAATAATTTCCTGCGCAGCTTTTTCATGCGCCTTCCCCTGTCTTTTTATTCTCTTTTCATCACACATTTTGAAATACTATCTTTTTGGACGATGTATCCGCCGCGTTCTCCTTTAGTGCGGGCGCTCGCGCTTCGTTCCGGCGCGTTATTATGATACTTCCCTCCAATTCGCGCTTTGCGTCAAGACACTTTACGTCCCGTTCCCGTGCAAGCTTCATACAAAAAAACCCGGTAACTTGCGTACCGTTTAGCACGGTCGGGCGACTTCCCGCTGCCTTCCTCAGCGGAACGCTTTGCTTACACTACAGCTGGATCCCTGTATAGAGACACCATGCGATACAGAAACTAAAGGGAACGAACAAGGCGGAAACCAAGATGACTACCCCGAATGACTGGCGTATCGCTGTTGCGACTCGCAGAACGCATATCGTCACCAATATTGAACCAGCCGCCGCCGCGGATCACGCGGCGAGTCCCGGAAGTAACTCCTTCAGGATCGGTCTGATTCTCGCTGCTATACTCTTCCTCAAACCAGTCCCAACACCACTCCCACACGTTCCCGTGCATGTCATACAGTCCCCATAGGTTCGCCGCGAAACTTCCTGCCGCTGTCGTCTGCCACCGATACTCCCCTTTCACGTTCCCATTATACGGATAGTTCCCGTTATAGTTCGCTTGGTTTGTCGTTATGTTGTTCCCGGTGCTGAAGGGCGTTGTCGTCCCTGCTCGACAGGCATATTCCCATTCCGCCTCAGTCGGTAAACGATACCCGTTCGCCTCTCTGTTCCACGTTACCTCGTTTCCGTTTATCCTATACGCCGGTATCAGTCCTTCTTCTTTGCTCAACCAATTACAGTACGCTAGAGCGTCGTTCCAGCTTACCAATACTACAGGATGATCGTCTCCTTGGCTAAAATATGGGTTTTTCCAGTTCGCATCTGCTTTCTCCTCCCATTCATCCTCTATCGTCACATAGCCGCCGTTGCTTGTTTCCGCTTCTGTTTGATACCCTGTCTCATTTACGAATCGACGAAACTCCCCTACTGTTACCTCATATTGGTTCATCCAGAAACCTTTGCTTATCGTTACTTGATGTTGGGTTTCATCATCCCACCGATCCGCTTCGCTTTCAGGACTCCCCATTAGAAACGTCCCCGCCGGTATCAAGACCATCCCTTCGGGAACTCCGCCGCTTGGCATACTCTGCCCGAACACGCCGACCGTTCCAACCAAGGTCATAAGCGCCGTAAGTACCGCTATCCTTTTCATGTAATAACTTCTCCTTATCTGCTTAAAATCAATACAGCTTTAATATAACGCTTACATCTTTTTTTTCAAGCCTGAAAGGACAAAATGTCCACATCACACATGAGATATTCGTATCAAGAGAGATGAGATGTTCTCTTTGTAGGAGCTGTTCACTGTCGGGATTCCTTTTTGGGATTGGATGCTCTTACTTGCGTTACAATAAAGGGCGGCGTTTGGGGAGCTTATCAGACTTTCTCAAACGCCGCTTTATCTTCAACTCAGGTGCGACGCGTCAATTTTGACGCGCTCTGCTCTGTATGAGGGCGAGTACTAGCGTTATCTTAGCACGCCAAAATGGCGGAACATAAGGGCGCAAGGAGTGTTCCGCCACCGCCTTTCATGTCCCGACTGATAAACCCAGCCGCCAGCGGAACGCCTTACTTAGCTGGAGCTTTGTATATAGGAAAACCATGACAATACAGTAACTAAAGGGAACGCGCAAGGCGGAAACCGTCGTAGCTGCCCTGATCGTCTGGAACATTGTAGCCTCGATACGCGGAACGCAGACCCTGTCCTGTATTGATCCAGCTGCCGCCACGGAGCATGCGGTACGTCCCAGAAACGGCTCCCGCAGGATCGGTCTGATTCTCACTCTCACTGCTATACTCTTCCTCAAACCAGTCCCAACACCACTCCCACACGTTCCCGTGCATGTCATATAAGCCCCACGGATTCGCCGCAAAACTTCCTACTGGTGTTGTCTTTTCCCGAAACTCCCCTGTCGCGTTCTCATTATATGGATAGTTCCCGTTATAGTTCGCTTCATTTGTCGTTATGTTATTTCCTGTATTAAATGGCGTTGTTGTCCCTGCCCGGCACGCGTACTCCCATTCAGCCTCGGTCGGCAGACGATACCCGTTCGCCTCCCGGTTCCATGTCACAGTATCTCCACTTATCGTATACACCGGGGTCAACCCTTCCTCTTTACTTAACCAGTTACAATACTGAACAGCGTCATTCCAGCTTACCAATACCACAGGGTGATCGTCTTCTTGGCTGAAATACGGATTCCTCCAGTTCGCATCTGTTTGCTCCACCCCTTCGTCCTCTATCACCACATAACCGCCGCCGCTTGTTTCCGCTTCCGTTTGATACCCTGTCGCTGTTACAAATCGACGGAACTCTCCTACTGTTACCTCATACTGGCTCATCCAGAAATCTCGGCTTATCGTTACTTGATGCTGGGTTTCATCATCCCACCAATCCATTTCGCTTTCAGGACTTCCCATTATAAACGTTCCTGCCGGTATCAATACCATCCCTTCAGGAACTGGGCGCCCGAACACACCGACCATTCTAACCAATGTCATAAGTACCACAAATGCTGCTGTCTTTTTCATGTCTTAACTCCTTTTCTGCTTAAAAATAATATGACTTTAGTCTAGTACATATATCTCTCAGGCTTCACACAAAAAGCCGTCCTCCTTAGTGGCATGCCTTGCTTTCACTAAAGCTGGATCCCTGTATTATACGGAGGCTATGGCGAGCCGGGAACCGTAGCCGTACCGACCGCCCGGAATATCGTAGCCCTGACATGCGGAACGCACGTACTGTCCACTATAAGTACCAGCTGCTGCCAAGGAGTATGCGGACCGCCTTGCTTACACTACAGCTGGAATCCCATATAGAGGAGACTAGCGATACAGGAACTAAAGGGAACGGGCGAGCCGGAAACCGCCGAAGTTATCCCGAAAGCTTGGAGTACCGTCGTCCCGAAACGCGGAACGCATGAACTGCCCATAATAGACCCAGCCGCCGCCGCGGAGAACGTGGAACGTCCCAGAAACGGCTCCCATAGGATCGATCTGGCTCTCACTGCTATAGTCTCCAAACCAGTCCCAGCACCACTCCCACACGTTCCCGTGCATATCATATAAGTCCCATGGGTTAGGCGCAAAACTCCCTGCCGCTGTCGTTCGTTCCCTATACTCCCCTTTCGCGTTCCCGTTATATGGATAGTTCCCGTTATAGTTCGCTTGGTTTGTCGTTATGTTATTTCCGGTATTAAATGGCGTTGTTGTCCCGGCTCGGCATGCGTACTCCCATTCCGCTTCTGTTGGTAATCGATACCCGTTCGCTTCACGGTTCCATGTTACATTCTCTTCGCTTATCGTATACGCCGGTGTCAATCCTTCTTCTTTGCTCAACCAATTACAATACGCTAGAGCGTCATTCCAGCTTACCAATACTACTGGATGATTGTCCTCTTGGCTAAAATAGGGATTTTGCCAGTTCGCGTCTGTTTTCTCCTCCCATGAACCATCTGTTACCACCACATAACCGCCGCCGCTTGTTTCCGCTTCCGTTTGATACCCTGTCGCTGTTACAAACCGACGGAACTCTCCTACTGTTACCTCATACTGACTCATCCAGAAACTTCTGCTTATCGTTACTTGATGCTGGGTTTCAGGGCTGAATCGTCCCGCTTCGCTTTCAGGACTCCCCATAAGAAATGTTCCCGCCGGTATAAATACCATCCCTTCAGGAACTGCAAGCCCAAACACACCGACTACTCCAACCAACGTCATAAGTACCATAAACGCCGCTATCTTCTTCATGTTTTAACTCCTCCTTATCTGATTAAAATGAATATAGTTTTAATATAGCGTATATATCTTCTTTTTCAAGGCTGGAATGATAAAATGTCCGCGTTCTGCGTGAGATATTCGTATTATACGATGTGAGGATGTTCCCTTTGTGGGGTATTCACTGTTGGGATTCTTTTTTGGGATTGGGTGTTCTCGTTTGCGTTACAATAAGGGACGGCGTTTGAAGCGGGAATCATACTTTCTCAAACACCGCCTTATCTTCAAATCAGTTGCGATGTGTCAATTTTGACGCGCTCTGCCCTGCAGGGGCGATTACCACTGCCAAAATGGAATGTTGATGATAGATATTTCAACGATCCTGCAGTGCCTTTGAACGCTCATAAAATGTTGATAGTTTTTCAGACGCAGCGATTTCCGTTCTCGTGTGATTCAGCGTAAGGGCAAAAGGTTCAAAATACAAAAGTCTGTTGTTCAAAAAGCCGAGCCGGATAAAAAGTCCTTCATCCCCGCCGCCGGTATCTTCCATTCCGCCAAAGACATAATTTCCCAGGGACCAAAATACGGGCTTGCCTTCAACCCACTCAAAGCCCTGAACAATGTGCGGATGCGAACCGATAACAAGATCGGCGCCAGCTTTCACGAGGTCTGTGTACAGTCCCCTTGCGGCAGCATCTGGCGCTGTCGACCATTCTGTTCCTCCATGAAAAAGGACGATATCGAGAGATGCATCATTATCCGCATTTAATTGCGCTTTGAGTTTTTCATCTCCGCCGTTTCCCGAATGCAGCATTCCCGGACGCTCAGGAGCGGCGGCGGCGCTGACTCCGTCCCAGCCATTTCTTTCGCGGGGAAAAGATGCAATGCCGAAAACGCGGACGCTTTCATTTCCGCGGCGGTAGATAAACGGCTTTGAGGCTTCTTCATCGTTGTTCCCTGCACCCAATACAGCGATCCCCGCCTTATCGAGATGTGAAAGGCTGTCAAGAAACGCGGCTTCGCCGTAATCGTAAACATGGTTGTTCGCGAAGAGTACGGCGTCGATTCCGGCATTGCGGAGGGCGGAGGCGGTTTCCGGAACAAAGCGGAAGTTGAATGACTTTACGGTTCTTTTTCCCGTATTACTTACCGCTCCTTCAAGATTGACAAAGGAAAGATCGGTCTCCGCGAGCATTTCCGCCGTTCCGCCAAAAATTCCCGCCGGTCCTTCCTCAAGGAGAATTTCCGAAGCCCCTCTGCCGAGCATGGTATCGCCTCCAGCAGCAATCCAGATCGGGCGGGAGATGGGAACTACAAGCGGTTTATCCGCGCTTCTAAGAATATAATGAAGGGCGTCAGCTTTTTCCAAAAGTCTTGTGCTTGGTCTTGCCCCTTCCGCGAACTCTATACGGATATTTGCCGTGCGGACGAGAGGATAGCCCTTATCTCCAAGCGCAAGCCCGTCAATCTTTAACGCCGTAAAAGGGGGTATAATTTCTTCCGGCGGAACAAGCGTTTCATCTCCGTTAACACAGGCGGTAAAACTGGTATCGACTCGGCCGTTAAGCGGATCTTCCCTCGGCACAAAAGCAATGCGCGAAACGAGAATGTCTCCGCGCTCCGGATTCTTTTCCCATGAAGAAGAAATATCAAGATATATTTTTGCTGAACCTTTGCTGTCCTCATAATCAAGCAGTTTGAGTTCTAAAGCGGCAATGTGTTCATTATCTGTAAAAAGCGATTCGAGAAAAATTCTTTCCTGTTCACATTCAGCGCCGCTGTTTATTACAACATAATCATAATAATCAACTCTGGCGCCGCACTCAGAGAAAAGCAAAACACAAAAAAGCAGTATGAAGAACTTCATGCGCGTTATTATATCGATTTTTCCAAAACGTATCATCCCTCAGCGCTTGCTGCGCCCCAGTTCCGCTTCACTTTCGGGACTCCCCATCATAAAGGTTTCCGCCGGTATCAACACTATTCCTTCGGGGACCCCGTTACTTGGCATACTCTGCACGAATATATCGACCGCTCCAACCAACGCCATAAGTACCATAAGCGCCATTATCTTTTTCATGTTTTAACTCCTCCTTATCTGATTAAAATAGGAAACCACGGCAATACAGGAACTAAAAGGAGCGAACAAGCCGGAAGCCGCCGGTACTCATCCACTCGCCTGGAATATTGCCCCAGCGAAACGCGGAACGCACGAGCTGCCCATAACTGATCCAGCTGCCGCCGCGATTAACGCGGTGCGTCCCGGAAGCGGCTCCCTCAGGGTTGATCTGACTGTCTCTGCTATACTTCTCATACCAGTCCCAGCACCACTCCCACACGTTTCCGTGCATATCATAGAGACCCCACGAGTTCGCCGCCAAACTCCCTACCGCTATTGTCATATCCCGACGCCCCCCTTCCACGATCCCGTTATATGCATAATCCCCAATATAGTTCGCTTGGTTTATTGTTAGATTGTTCCCTGTATTAAATGGCGTGGTTGTCCCTGCTCGGCATGCGTACTCCCACTCCGCTTCTGTCGGCAGACGATACCCGTTCGCCTCCCTGTCCCATGTTACAAGCCATTGCACCTTATCAAACCTGTTCTTGTTATTAGGATCGTTTTGTCCTTTATCTATCGTATACGCGGGTGTTAACCCTTCTTTTTCGCTTAGCTTATTACAGTACTCTATCGCGTCATACCAGCTTACCTGCTCCACGGGCAAGTTCGCTCCCTGAAAACTACTCGGATTGCTCCCCATTACCGCTTCATACTCTGCCTGCGTTACTTCATACTTCCCCATGTAATATGCTTTGCTTATCGTTACTTGATGTTGGATTTCATTGTTCCACCGTTCCGCTTCACTTTCTGGACTTCCCATTAAAAATGTCCCCGGCGGTATCAACACCATCCCTTCGGGAGCCCCTCGTCCGAACACGCCAATCACTCCAACCAACGCCATAAGTACCATAAGCGCCATTATCTTTTTCATGTTTTAACTCCTCCTTATCTGATTAAAATGAATATAGGAAACCATGACAATACAGGAGCTAAAGAGGGCGAACGAGGCGGAAACCGATGTTGCTGTACCGAAAGTTTGGCGTATCGCTGCTGCGATACGCAGAACGCACGCGCTGCCTGCGACTGTACCAGCCGCCGCCGCGGAGTATGTGGAAGGTCCCAGAAGCGGCTCCTGAAGGATCGGTCTGACTCTCGCTACTATAGTCCTCAAACCAATCCCAGCACCACTCCCACACGTTCCCGTGCATGTCATATAAACCCCACGCATTTGGCGCAAAACTCCCCGCCGCTGTTGTCTTTCCACGAAATTCTCCTGTCGCATTCCCGTTATACGGATAGTTCCCGTCATAGTTCGCTTCACTTGTCGTTATATTATTGCCGGTGCTGAACGGACTTGTCGTCCCGGCTCGGCATGCGTACTCCCATTCCACCTCAGTCGGCAGTCGATACCCGTTCGCCTCCCTGTCCCAGGTTACGAGCCAGCGCTGATCATCATACCTGTCCTCGTTATTAGGATCGCTCCGTCCTTTATCTATCCTATACGCGGGGGTTAAGCCTTCCTTTTCGCTCAGCTTATTACAGTACTCTATAGCATCATACCAGCTTACCTGCTCCACCGGCAGATTGTCCCCTCTGAAATAACTCGG
>QMCE01004224.1_pt1 | contig 15037 bp, 18 predicted proteins | sample 1821851 | NCBI WGS metagenome assembly QMCE01 (sample SAMN09453174, study PRJNA476694) | Termite gut metagenome, whole genome shotgun sequencing project. | isolation source: worker | host: Odontotermes sp. | place: South Africa:Pretoria | collected 2016-01-28 | reverse complement strand
CTGCCTATATTCATAACAAATTCAGTGTTTTTGCGTTTTTTCTTGAGCTGCGCGGGCTTTTTTGATATTATTAAAATCGATGGCACGTGAACATATTGCGCCGACAAAAAGTAATCTCTTGCGGGTGAAGGAACGGCTTACTGTCGCCGAGGAAGGATACGATCTCCTGGAGCAGAAGCGGGAAATTCTCGTGATGGAGCTGATGCGGCAGGTGGAGCAGGTGAAAATTCTTGAACGGGATTTGAATGCCCGTGTGGATACGGCGTATCCGTGTTTGAAACGGATGCTGGTGAAAGTGGGGCGCGAAAAAGCGCTGCGGCTGGCGCGGAATATCCAATACCGGTTTGAATTGAGGGAAAAACCGGTTAATGCCGCCGGAATGAAGCTTCCGGGGCTTGAAATCCGGCTGCCGGACGCGGAACTTAAATATTCGCCCGCGAATTCATTTGCGGAATGTGATGAAACTGTGTTAGAATTCTTTGAATTGCTCAAGACATGTACCGAATTGGCCGCAGTGCGGACTATTGCGTGGCGGCTGGCGCGGGAAGTACGCAAAACCCAGCGCAGGGTAAATGCCCTCGAAAAAATGGTGATACCTGCGGCGAAGGAAACGAAGGTATATATTGAAGCGGCTCTTGAAGAGCGGGAGCGGGATTCTTTTTTTACGAGTAAGCTCTTGAAACAAAATATGCGGAGGTCTTCTGGGTGAAGCCTATTATTTCCAATATTGTGACGGCTGTGACCGGTTCTGATGCCTCGATTATGGCGGCAAAGTATGCCATTGTCATGGCGAAGTTATACCGTTGCAGGCTTTCCGCTGTGTATGTTGTGGATACCGCGACTATTAAGCAGCTTACCTTGAGCAGAATTTTTATTCAGGAAGAAAGTGTTGAATACGAAAAAAGCCTTGAGGCGAACGGCGAGCGTTATCTTGCGTTTGTCGAGGAGCTTGCGCGGGCAAAAGGGGTAAAGGCGGAGCGGGAAATCCGCAAGGGCGCGGTGTACACTGAAATTCTTGCGGTTGCGGACGAAAAAAAGGCGGATTTGATCATGCTGGGCGGCTGGGAGAAAGATCGGAGCGCGCGGGATATTATCAGCCACGCGCACCGGGAAATCATGGCGAACGCGAAATGTCCGGTTCTGCTGGTAAAAGAGCCGAATATTGACTATATTTATAAACAGGCGTGAGGATAAAATGAGAATTGCGGTAGTTTGCGCGTCTTCAGCGCGGAGTTCTGTTCCCGAATATGCGCGGGCATTGGTGAAGGGCATGGAATCTATGGGGCATAGTGTGGATATTGTTGACGCGCGGACGGACGATGGTTTCCGTTTGCCCGGTTATGAATATATTGCGGTGATTGCGGAGCCGCTTTCCCCTTTTTCGGGGAAGATTCCCGATGTAATTTCTAAGACTCTTTCTGTCGGCAGCGGGCTGGTGGGCAAAAAAAGCGCGGCTTTTGTCAAAAAAAGCGGGCTTTTTACGGCGCGCGCGCTTGCTAATTTGATGAAAGTGATGGAAAAAGAAGGAATGATGATCAACTGGAGTGAAATTTTATTTAATCCGCTGCACGCTGAAGCTATGGGAAAACGGATCGGCGAGTAACGTTGAATAGCTACTACGAGCTGCTTGGCGTCCGGCGCGGCGCTTCTCCCGAAGAAATCAAAAAAGCGTTCCGGGAAAAGGCAAAACGACTCCATCCTGATGTCGCGGGGAAAAGCGCGGAAGGCGCGATGCGAAAGCTTCTGTCCGCGTATGAAGTTCTTTCTAATCCTGAACGCCGTTTTGAGTATGACCGGGCTTATGCGCGTTTCACCGAAAAAGCCGGTTTTGATTATCGTGTTTGGCTGCGCGAGCAGGGCGATGATCCGCTTAGTCAGGCAAAGCTGCTATTTTTTGAGCTGCTCCATCTTGAGGAAGAAGCGGCGATTGAGATATGGCGTAAAAACGGCGGTCTTGATTTTCACATGGAAAAATATCTTGACCGGGAAGACTGGATGGATTGCTTGTTTATTCTTGCCGAGGAGTTGGACAAGCAGGGGAGTGTTTACGAAGCGTTCAGGCTGCTGGTGATTCTGACGCGGGAGGAAAAGCGGCGGCCGTATTTCAGGCATTTTATGCCGGAAGTGGAAACCTGCTTGAAAGAGCTGGTCAGGCTGAGGCTGCGCGCCGGGGTTGACGCGGAAACGTGGATAGAATGTCTGGAAATTTTGTTGACGCTGGGGTTTCCGCCGAAGGACGAATTCCGCTGGATGCGCGTGCTGGCGCAGGCTTTGTTTGACGCCGGTGATAAATTCGGCGCGGAGCAGGTTATCCGCAGCGCGGCAAAATACGGTACAATTAAACCGAAGTTATCCGGCGAAGCCGGATAGCAGGGGGATAGTGGAAGCCGCTTGCGGCTGGAGCGTAAGGGGGGCGGGCGATGATTGCGGCTGTATGCGGGTGGCTGTGTGGAAATAGCCCCCCTTTCTTGAATTTAAGGAGTTTTTTTTGATCCGGTTGAAAAATGAAAAACAGATTGGCGGTATCAGGGATTCGTGCAAGATGCTTTCGGCGATGTACCGGGAGTTGATTCCGCTGGTGAAGCCGGGTGTTCGGACGCTCGATATTGACGGGTGGGTTCGGGAGTGGATTGGAAAGGCGGGGGGGGAGCCGGCGTTTCTGGGGTATGGGCCGAAAAAAACGCCTTTTCCGGCGGCGATTTGTGTTTCGATTAATAATGAGGTGATTCACGGGATTCCTTCGCGGCGGAAAATTCTGGACGGGGATTTGGTGTCGCTGGACTGCGGGATTATTTTGGATGGTTTTGTTAGTGATCAGGCGATTACGCTGGAGATGGGAAAGGTTTCCGTAGAGGCGCGCGCTTTGAATGCTGCCGCGAGGGAGTGTTTGTACCGGGGGATTGCGGCGGTGAAAGCGGGAGACCGTCTGCTTCAGATTTCTCGCGCTGTGCAGGATCATGCTTTGTCACAGGGTTTTGGGGTGGTGCATGATTTTTGTGGTCACGGGGTGGGTTTCGACTTGCATGAGGACCCGCAAATTCCGAATTATCCGCATGGCTCAAATCCGCGTATGTGCAACGGCATGGTTTTTGCTATAGAACCGATGATTAATCTGGGAACGGGCGATGTGGAAATGTTGGAGGACGACTGGACGGTTGTCACTGCCGACGACAAGGTTTCCGCGCATTGGGAGCACACGGTGGCGATTGTTGACGGACACGCGGAGATTCTGACGGATCGGCTATTGGCCGCGGAAGAATAGCTTCGGAGGCTTTGGAGTTTTCGGAGTTTTTGTAATCAGAAATCAGGGCGATAGATAAAAATGGCTGAGACGCTGCCTGCGGGGTTGAAGTTGACGCGGAGCGTGAGCGGCCAGCCGACGGGGGGAAGGGGAAAGAGAATGTACGCGCCGTTGTCTTCGGCTGTTTCTCCTAGTGTCAGGGTGACGGCGGCTTTGGGATCACCGAGCGCGATGCCGCCTGCGGTTTTCAGCGATACTTGCCATACGCGGTCTTTGGTTTGGGGCAGGCCGAAACGGGCGGCGAGTTCGTCCAGTTTCAAGCCGATGAGCGCGGACGCTTCGTCCAAAGAGAAAGCCGCCGGCGGGGAATTCTGCGGCCACAGCGGCGCGGCGGCCAATAGCAAAAAACAACACAGCGCAAGAAGCCGTCCGGCGATTCCGCGTGTGATACCGCTTTCGCAAATCATGGTTTACTGTAGCGGTTGAGAAAATTTGTTGCAATGGGGTTGTCCGCGCCCAGTTTGTGTGCTTTTTTTATGAAGGAAAGAACTTCCTCTCAAAGCTTTCACTCAAGACTTGCAAAACACGCGGAATCTTGCGAAATTTTTTCATTTTTCAGGCATTGCGCGGATTTCAGCAACTTATTTCACAAAAGATTGTCAAAATTGTATAATGCAAATAGATATGGATTCGGAATTGACTCTGGCTGGTCTGTGTATGCGGGCGGCGATGAAATATGACAGACGCGCAGCTTTTGAAATATTCAAGCGGAACAACTTGTCCGCGCTGACAAGTTACCGGCTTTTGGGGATTCGGGCGAGGCAATTTGCTTCGCTGCTGGGAAGGCTTGGCGTGAAAGCCGGGGACAACGCGCTTATTCTGGCGGAAAACCGTCCTGAATGGCCTGCCGCGTGGTTTGGTATCGCGTTGGCGGGGGCGGTTTCCGTGCCTGTCGCGGACGATCCTTCGGGCGGTCTTGTCCGGCATGTCATGGAACAATGCGCGCCTGCCGCCGTGTGCGTGAGCCGGCAATGTTTCACACGGCTTGAGGGCATCGATCCGGCAATCCCTGTTATTTTGATTGACAGCGTTTCGGGCGCGGAAAAAACAGACATTTCCGTCTTGCTGAACGGAGTAATCAAAAAACTGCCGCTGGAGGACGCTGGCGTTGGAGCAGTCTCTCGCGCTGGCACTGGCGGCGGATTTCCTCCGGTAACGGTAACGGTAAGCCCCGATGACCCTGCGGTGATTTTTTACGAGGGAATCGAGCCGGAAAATCTGACGGTGACGCGCTTTTCCGGCAAAGAACTCATACTCCGCGCCCGCGAAGCCGCAATAAAACTTTTCCCCCGCGACCGGCTGCTTTCGACAATTTCCCTGTCCCACGCCTTTGAATGCACACGCGGCCTTTTGAGAGCAGTCGCCGCCGGAGCCACAACCGTTTACCTTGACAGCCCGCCGTCCCCACGCGAATTGATCCCTGCGGCACAGGCTTTGAAACCGACTGTCATGCTAGCCCTTCCTTCGCTCGTAGAGGATTTCCGCCGTGATTTTGTCGAACCTGTCCTGAAAGCCGATCCCCTGTACCGTTACGCCCTCACCCGTCCCCTCGCGTACAGAAAAGCAGGTAAAAAACTCCTCGCGGCCTTAGGCAAACTGATCCGCTGTCTTGAAATCAACGGCGCGTTACCCGCCGAAGTCGAGGAATTCCTGCGAAGAATACATTTTCCCCATCAAACACTTTTGTAATAGAAAGGGGGGCTGTTTCCACACGGCCGCCCGCACATAGTCTGCGGCATGGATGCCGCTGTTTTATTGTTTTTGTGGAGTTTTTGCGTAACGCAAAAACTCCATGATTAAAAATCCGCATGGAAGCGGATTTTTAATCACCCCCCTTACGCTCCAGCCGCAAGCGGCTTGCGCTATCCCCGGCTATTCGCCTCCGGCGAATAGCTCCGGAGTTTGGCGCAGCCAAACTCCATGCAATTATTGTCATAGTGGGAATGGGGAATTTGCCGTTCGCTGTCTGCGCGTATTACTTTCACGGTTACGATCAGATTGTGTACAACAAAATCCCCAGTCCCCGCCGCGACGATTGAAATCCAATGAATGATAAAGTAAAATACGTCTATGCCGGCTGTCAAAATAAAAGGCAATTCTTAAAAAAAGGTGAAAAGACTGAAAAAAATAACTGAAAAATCAAGAAAAACTGATCTTCGTATGGATTTTTTACATACAAAAATGAGCGTTTTTGCTGATTGAATATTAGTTTAGAATATGAAGAAATCCCGTTCAACATTGAACCGCCTAAGATTTATTTATGGTATTTCAAATTATGAGGCATTCATGATACTCTGAGTAAAAGGCAATTAATCCGCTCCTGAGAAACAGGGCGGCAAAAAAATGGAGGAAAATATGGCGGAAGTAAAAAAATTTATTGGATCGGACATTGAGATCGCCCAGGCGGTCTACCCCGAACACGCGCTTCATGTAGATAAACTGGCGGAAAAGGCCGGAATCCCCGATGAGTATATCGAACATTACGGGAAATACAAGGCCAAAGTCGATTACAATTTTTTGACGAAAAATCAAGATAAAAAAGACGGCAAACTCATTCTCGTAACGGCAATTACCCCGACACCCGCAGGCGAAGGCAAAACAACGACAACAGTCGGCCTCGCCGACGGCCTTGCCAAAATCGGCAAAAAAGCAATGGTGGCTTTGCGCGAACCCTCGCTGGGGCCGGTGTTCGGAGTCAAAGGCGGCGCGGCAGGCGGCGGCTGGGCGCAGGTTATCCCAATGGAAGACATCAACCTGCATTTCACCGGCGACTTCCACGCAATCGGCGCGGCAAATAATCTCCTCGCGGCAATGGTTGACAACCACATATTTCAAGGCAACAAACTCAACATCGACCCCCGGAAAATTATCTGGCGCAGATGCGTCGACATGAACGACCGCCAACTGCGCTTTGTAATTGACGGCCTCGGCGGAAAAGCGAACGGCTCGCCCCGCGAAGACGGCTATGACATTACCGTAGCCTCGGAAATAATGGCAGTGCTGTGCCTCGCGTCCGGCATTGACGACCTGAAAGAACGGCTAGGCAGAATCATCGTGGCCTACACTTACGGCAAGCAATCGGACGGAAGCGAAAAACCCGTGACAGCCGCCCAGCTCAAAGCACAAGGCGCGTTGGCAGCCCTCCTCAAGGACGCGCTCAAACCAAATCTCGTGCAGACACTTGAAGGAACACCCTCATTCATTCACGGCGGGCCATTCGCCAACATAGCCCACGGCTGTAACTCGATTATGGCAACACGGCTCGCGCTGAAATGCGCCGATTATGTCGTAACCGAAGCGGGCTTCGGCGCGGATTTAGGCGCGGAAAAATTCCTCGACATCAAATGCCGTTTCGGCGGCCTCAAGCCATCGGCGGCGGTAATCGTGGCAACAGTCCGCGCTCTCAAATCCCACGGCGGCGTTCCCAAAGCCGACCTCGAAAAAGAAAACCTCGCCGCCCTTGAAAAAGGACTGCCAAACCTCCTCCGGCACGTGGAAAATATCACCACAGTATACAAATTGCCGGCAGTCGTCGCGATCAACGCCTTCCCCAAAGATACCAAAGCCGAACTCGATCTGGTTGAGAAAAAATGCCGCGAACTAGGCGTCAATGTCGCGCTGTCCGAAGTCTGGGCAAAAGGCGGCGAAGGCGGCATCTGTCTTGCCGAAGAAGTAGTACGGCTATGCGAACAGCCCAACAACTTCGAGTTTGCCTACGACACGAATCTGTCAATACGGGAAAAAATCGAAGCCATCGCCAAAAAGATTTACCGCGCTGAAAAAGTCTCCATACTGCCCAACGCCCAAAAACAAATTGAACAACTGGAAAAACTCGGCATGGACAAAGTCCCAATCTGCATGGCAAAAACCCAATACAGCTTCTCCGATGATCCGTCATTACTCGGCGCTCCCGAAGGCTGGACTCTCACCGTGCGAAACATAAAAATATCCGCAGGCGCAGGCTTCATCGTGGCTCTAACCGGCGAAATAATGACCATGCCCGGCCTCCCTCCCGTCCCCGCCGCCGAAAAAATTGACGTCGACAACACTTTTGGCGCATTTTGCCGCTTGACCCAAGCGGCAAAACCGGGCTATCCACTCCAATTCCTCGACTTTGCTCACGCAAAGTCTGCGGGATTTCCGCTTCTATCCCTTGCGCTCCTCACGGGCTAACTGAGGATTGGGAGTGGGGAGTAGGGAATGGGGATTTTGTTATACGCAATCTGATCGTAAAAGTAACACGCTCAGACAGCGAACGGCAAATTCCCCCCTTTTTCGCTATGACAATAATTGTGTGGAGTTTTCGCGGAGCGAAAACTCCGAAGCTATCCGGCGAAGCCGGATAGCCGGGGATAGCGCAAGACGCGAAGCGGCTGGAGCGTAAGGGGGGCGGACAGGAAATGTATCTGTATGCGAGTGACAGTGTGGAAACAGCCCCCCTTCATTGAAAATAAATACGTGAAAAATATGTGGAGTTTTGCCGTATGGCAAAACTCCGGAGCTGAACAGGCGAATGCCTGTTCAGCCCTTGACTCTCTTGCCTGTTCTGTTATAGCCTATATCAACATTGAATTTTGCCGGTTTTCGGCAGTATTTTAAGGAGAAAGGTATGGCCCAGGCCAGTAAAAACTCGCGTACATCGACCACAACGCAGAAATTTTTCTGTGAGTGCGGAGGGGAAATCAAAATGAAAACCCTCTTTGAGAACGGCAAAGTTAAGAATGTTGCCGAATGTGAAAAATGTAAGCGTCTCGAACGGCGTCCATCGGATTTTAAATAGCCGTCCGGTATCGTCAGTAGAACGTTTTTTTAGAGCGCGGCGGCCGGTGTCAGATCGGCGGCGATTGGCGCGACTATTTTTGAGTATATTTGTGGGGGTTTCTTTTGGCAGTCAAGAGCAGTTCGGCGCAAAAACGCCATCGCCAGAGTGAAGAACGCCGTCTTCGGAATAAAGCGGCAAAAAGCGCTGTCAGAACTAGCGCGAAAAAATTTGTGGTATTAGCCCAGAAAAAAGATGTTGAAGGGGCTGATGCGGCGCTTAAAGAGATGATTAAAAAGATCGATACCGCTGCGGGTAAGGGCATTATCAAGAAAAATGCCGCAGCGCGTAAAAAGTCACGGATGCAACGGCTCTACAATTCTCTCAAAGCCCAGTAAACCGAAAATCCGGTGATTGCGCGGACGGTTTGATTTTTTTTGTTTTCCAGCGGAGTTTTCATGGCGGTAAAAAAGTTTACCAAAGCCGATATTGTTGATTCTCTGTATCAGAAAACTGGAATGAGTCAAAAAGAAATCCGTACTATCATCGATCATTTTGTTGACGAAATCAAAAATGCCTTGCTGAGGCAGCAAGTTATCGAATTGCGGGGGTTTGGGACTTTTGAGGTAAAAATCCGTAAGGGACGCTCGAAAGCCCGCAATCCCCGTACCGGTGAAATCATTTCAACTCATTCTCACGGAAGCGCGGCTTTCCGCCCCGGCAGAGAGCTTAAACAGGCCGTATGGAACATATCCGGCGAACCAGAAAATCCGCAGGACGGCTTATGACGGGCAGGCCGGGAATTAGGCCGGAAAACGGATTCATAAAAGGGTTTTTTGTCCGTCTTGTTTTGATCGCGGCGGGCGCGTTGTTGTTTGCCGCTTCCTTTCCCAATCTGCTTGTTGAAAACGGAATTCCGCTTTTGGCGTGGCTTGCCTTTATTCCGGTTTTTATCATTATACAGCATACGGGACTTGCCGCTTCGGTTTTCTGGGGCGCGTTGTACGGATACACGGCTTACGGTTTATTCAATTATTGGCTGCATGTTTTTCACCCGCTGGCGGGCATTATTGTCGGCTGCATTTATCTGGTTTATCTGGCCGCGCTTTTTTTCTTTCTGAAACTCGCTGATATTATTTTTCCCAGACGCGCTTATCTTGTTCAGTGGATTATCTGGCTGGCATACGAGTACCTCCGCACTCAAGGTTTTTTGGGTTATTCCTACGGCATTTCAGGCTATTCCCAGTGGCGCGTTTTGCCGCTGATACAAATCGCGGAAATTTTCGGCGTGTGGGGAGTTTCGGCTCTGGTTGTGTTTCCCTCCGTCTGGCTGGCCGCCGCGCTTCGGGACTGGCGGTTTTCCAGCGGCATGTCCGGCCTTGCGCGGGCGTTGAAAACTTTTTTCCGCGCTGAAAAAAATCCCGCGTTGTTGTGGGCTGTTTCGTTGTGTGCCGCGCTGGTCTTTGGCTTTGCTTCCATGAAAAATTACGAGGCATTTCCGAAAGCCCGCATTGCCTTAATACAGCATAACACCGATCCCTGGCGGGGCGGCATTGCCGAGTTCCGCCGGAATTACGAAATTCTCCGCCGCCTTTCCGATGAAGCTCTTGCCGCAGAGCCGAAACCGGACATGGTGGTGTGGTCTGAAACCGCGTTTGTTCCCCGCATTTATTGGCATGAAACATACCGTGATGATCCGGCCTCGTGGGTTCTCGTCAAGGATTTGCTGAATTACCTTTCTACGCAAGATGTGCCCTTTGTAATCGGGAATGACGATGCCCGCAAAGAGCCCGCGAAAAACCCCGATCCGCGCGAGGACTACCGGGTTGATTACAATGCGGTGATGTATTTTGAAAAGGGAAAAATTACGCAAATGTACCGCAAACTCCATTTAGTTCCCTTTACCGAGCATTTTCCTTATGAAAGACAGTTGCCGTGGATTCATCGCGCATTGGTGAATTCCGATACGCATTTTTGGGAAAAAGGAACGGAATCCACGGTTTTTGCCGGTCCTGGGTTCAGTTTTTCAAGCCCAATCTGTTTTGAGGATACCTTCGGCTATATTTCGCGGGAATTTGCTCGCCGGGGCGCGGAAATTATTGTAAATTTGTCAAACGACGCATGGTCGGCGAGTTTGCCCGCCCAGAATCAGCATTTATCGATGGCGGTGTTCCGGGCAGTGGAAAACCGGCGTTCTATGGCGCGTTCGACAGCTTCGGGGCAGACCTGCGGCATCGATCCTTCGGGCAGAATTATCGCCATGGCAAAACCCTTCACTCAGGCTTGGCTTACGGTTGAAATTCCCATCGTAAAAGAAAATACTGTATACACTTTCGGCGGTGATTTTTTGGGTTGGGGATTTACGGGAATGGCCTTTGCCTTGTTGCTTTTTGGAAGTATCCGGTATATAATAACGCAGACTAAAAAGAAAAGGGGTAGCAATAATGAACACCCGTAAAAAGATACTTATTGTCGATGACGAAAAAATAAATCTTGAATTTTTTCAGGTGATGCTTTCAAAACTTGGTTTTGTGGTTGAAGAAGCCAATGACGGTTGGGAAGCGCTTGAAAAAGTAAAAAAATTCTCCCCCGACTTAATTCTGCTTGACAATGTTATGCCGAAAATGTCCGGCTGGGAAGTGACGAAAACGTTGAAAAACGATCCCAAATACCATGAAATTCCCATCATCATGTTTTCAGCGCTTGATGATGTTAAAAATAAAGTGGCCGGTTTTGAGCTGGGCGTTGACGATTATATTACCAAGCCGTTTAATTTTTCCGAAGTGCTGGCGCGGATAAAGGCAACGCTGCGTAACCGCGAGCTTTTTGCCCAAATCGCCGTGCGGGAATCCCGTTTAAGCCTCGCCGAAGAATTGAACAGAGATATGAAGGGAACGCTTGCCGGTTTTGTCAAAAGTATAGACGAGCTTGACGAGTCCATAGCTTTGATTGCATCGGACGGCGGGCAGGACGGCGCGGCGGATCGGGAAACGCTGGCTCTAGCGGTCAGTCAGATTACCGAAAAAACCCAAAATGTGCGGAAGCATATCGCGGAGCTCGATGCCAGAATCGAAAAAACAATCGCCGAATGGGACGATCTGAAAAAGAACGAAATAGGCTTGAGCGCTCTGGAAAATCAAATACGGAAATTCCTGCATCAGGAATAAGAGAATCCGCGCGGCTGAGGGTGTTTTTCACTGTTTGCGCGGCGGATATTGAGGAAGTAATGTCAAAACAGGAAAATAAAGAAAGCTCTTCGGTAGTTGTTCTGGGAAAAAGCACCAGTTTCCAGGGTTTGTTGAAGTTCAAAGAAACATTGTGGATTCAAGGAAAATTTTCCGGAACAATTGAAGCCGCCGGAGCGCTGGTTGTGGACAAGGACGCGGTTGTCGAGGCTGATCGCATTTCGGTCAGTTCTTTGACCGTATACGGAACGGTAAGCGGCGCGGTACATGCTCTCGATAAAATTGATATGTGCGCGGGCGCTCATGTGCGCGGTGATTTGACCGCAGCGCGGCTTCGCATTGCCGACGGAGTGCTTTTTGAAGGGCAGTGCAGCATGACATCAGTTGAAAAAGACATGGACATATTTTCCCAGACGGCGGAAGAAATAAAAGCGGAACTCAGGCAGGTCAATGGCTGAAATCGCGCCCGCTCCTTTCAGGCAGGAAGCCGCAGAGGAAACTGCCCGTCTGCTCATACGGCGTTTGACGGAATGTTCACGCGATCTTGTTCTCGCCGAATCATGCACAGCGGGACTTGTGGCGGAAATTTTAGCCCGCGTTCCCGGCGCGTCAAGGGCGTTGTGGGGCTCGTTCGTGTGCTATACGGCGGAGGCAAAAATTGCCATGCTGGGACTTGATCCTGTACGGCTGAACCGTTTTGGCCTAGTAAGCGGAGAAACCGCGCTCGACATGGCCTGCGGCGCGTTGAAAAAAAGCGGCGCGTCCATCGCGGAGGCAATAACCGGCCTTGCCGGCCCGGAAGGGGACGGAAGTGCCGTGCCGGTGGGAACTGTCTGGATAGCCGCCGCCGAACGTGGAGCGCAGCCCGAAGCGCGTGTGTACAATTTTACCGGCTCCCGGAACGAGATTCGTTTTCAGGCGGCATTTACGGCGCTGCGGGAATTATTGAGGATACTGGATAAAAATTGAAAAAAAAAGAAACATTTGGTATTCGCTTGACAATCATGACAATAATAAGTATGATTGTAGTGTTAAGTAATAAGTTTCCTTTCAAAATACTAAGCGATAGTCATTCAGATTATGAATAAATATAAAACTTATGCGGCTTTTCCGGTAATACGCGGTGATTATAATTGAAAGTTCTGGACAGTATGCCGGTTCTTCCCGATTTTTCTTCGGGAATTATGCGAATTTTATAGGTGGTTAAAATCATGGCGCTTTTACGAAGAGGTCGAAAACCTAAGGTCGTTGAGGCGGAAGATGTCCTGGATGAGGAAACCGGAACTGTGTCTTCAGTCGAAACCGTTGAAAAATTGTCCCAGAGAACAGAAACTCAGGAGACAGCCGAAGAAAATGAAAGCGGAGAAAAGGCCGCTCGAATGGTTGTACGGGCGCGGGTGAAAAAACCCCCTATGTCCAGAGCCCCCGTTCCGAAAGGTGTTGTGCCAAAACCAGCGCATAACGAGACACCCTCCCTTTTCAACACGCAGGTTAATGGGTCAGCCGAGACAAACAGTCTGCCGCCGCTGTCCCTGCCGAAAAATCTGCCTTCCATGCCGGACATTTACGGTCGCCCTGAACCCCGCCTTGATCAGGATAACGGCAAACCCCGGCTTACCATCAACGAGCTAATCCGGCTGAACATGATGGATTTGCGGGAACTTGCGGCCTGCTACAATATCTCCCATGACGATATGGTTGCCCTCAAAAAACAGGAAATAATTTTTTCTATAATGAAGGCGCATACCGAACGCGGTGGAATTATCTACGCTTACGGCTCGCTGGAAATTCTCCCCGACAGTTATGGTTTTCTCCGCAGCCCGCAGAATTCCTATCTGCCCGGCCCGGACGACATTTACATCAGTCCCAGCCAAATACGGCTCTTTGCCCTGAAAACCGGCGATACGGTCTACGGCCAGATTCGCAGCCCCAAAGAAGGCGAGCGATTTTTCGCCATGCTCCGCGTGGAGACAGTCAATTACGACGATCCCACCGTTGCCCAGAACCGCATACCGTTCGACAACCTCACGCCCTTGTATCCGCATCAAAAACTTGACCTTGAAACAAGCACCGAAGGTGTCAGCGAGCGCATCATCAACTTGTTTTGTCCGATTGGAAAAGGTCAACGCGCCTTGATTGTCGCCCCGCCTCGAACCGGTAAAACAATCATGATGCAGAAAATCGCCAACGCGATCACCAAAAATCACCCCGAAGTTTACCTGATAGTTTTGCTGATAGATGAACGTCCCGAAGAAGTAACCGACATGGAACGGACCGTCCGCGCCGAAGTTGTTTCCTCGACATTCGACGAACAGGCATCACGGCATGTGCAGGTAACGGAAATGGTACTGGAAAAGGCAAAACGCCTCGTGGAACACAAAAAAGACGTGGTGATCCTGCTGGATTCCATCACCCGCCTGGCCCGCGCTTACAACCAGACCGTTCCCACATCGGGAAAAATCCTTTCAGGCGGCGTGGACTCCAACGCCCTGCACAAACCCAAACGCTTTTTCGGCGCGGCGCGTAACATCGAAGAAGGCGGCAGCCTGACAATTATTTCCACGGCGCTCATCGAAACCGGTAGCCGCATGGACGAAGTTATTTTTGAAGAATTCAAAGGAACAGGCAACATGGAAATCAATCTGGATCGCAGAATTTCCGACCGCCGCCTCTTCCCGGCCATCAACATCAAGAAATCCGGCACCCGCAAGGAAGAACTCCTGTTGACCGAAGAAGAACTCCAGAAAATTTGGATACTCCGCAAAGTCATCAACCCAATGGACGACATCGAGATCATCGAGCTGCTGGTTGACAAAATGAAGAAATCCAAGAATAATGAAGCATTCCTCCGCTCCATGAACACAGGCGCGGCAGGAGTAGATTAAGATTATACACGCATAAGCGTTTGAGAAATGAGGTTATAATGAAAGACAAAATTCATCCGAAGTATGAGATGACCAAAATTGCCTGCGCGTGCGGGAATGTGATTGAGACCCGTTCCACGGTTAAAGACATAAAAGTAGAAATTTGCTCTGCTTGCCATCCCTTCTTTACCGGCAAACAGAAGCTTGTTGATACAGCCGGTCGTATCGAGCGGTTCAGAAGAAAGTACAACATCAAAGAAGCCTAAGGGAACTGTCCGGCGCAGCCGGACAGTTTCGGAGTTTTCGCGCCGCGAAAACTCCACGCATCTGTTGTCAATGTTCATAAAGGGGGGCTGTTTCCAAACCGTCCCCCGCACACAGCCACATTTTCTGTCCGCCCCCCTTACGCCGCAGCCCGTGACCGGTCTGCGCCTATCCCCCGGCTGTTCGCCTCCGGCGAAGAACTCCAGATTTTTCACAACGTGAAAATTCCACGCAAAAATTATGGAAATAATCCCTCGATTTTTGGTTCAGGCAGTCTCCACACCAGCATGATGCGGCAGGGAAAGCTATCGCCGTCCGCGCTCAAAAGCCGCGCTTTTATTTCCAGCAAAGGGCCGGTTTCTTCCCATTCCAGATATTGAATACCATTGATCGTGTCCGGGGCAAACCGGGATGTTTCCGCTTCCGCTGTCAGCCGGGGACTATCCGCCGCGTATGTCCCGGTACGGTAGAGCAAAGCAAAGTACGACACATCATCATACAACGGTTTGACTTCGCGCTCGAATTGAGATTCGCCTTGCGCGAGGAGAAACGCCGTGTCGCGGGCACTGAAAGCTTCGGCGAGCCGCTCCAAATAAACCCGCGCCTCTGATGGAAGATTATTGAAAACGGACGTATTTAGCCCGTGCTCGCGGATTACCACCGG
>QMCE01001033.1_pt1 | contig 15037 bp, 15 predicted proteins | sample 1821851 | NCBI WGS metagenome assembly QMCE01 (sample SAMN09453174, study PRJNA476694) | Termite gut metagenome, whole genome shotgun sequencing project. | isolation source: worker | host: Odontotermes sp. | place: South Africa:Pretoria | collected 2016-01-28 | reverse complement strand
GTATTATATGCGGGCGCGTATAAGCGTGTCAATGAGTTTTTTGTTCACACTATATTCATAAACCGTTTGGCCGCCGTTGTGTTATAATTGGATGAGGATATTATAAATCGCGCATTGGAGGCGATCGCCGTGAAAACGCGGCATCATTTCAAAAAACGGCTCCTCGCCGTCGTAATCGCGCTGCTGGCGCTATTTGGCTCTATAGGCCCGGCCGGAGCGAATTACGTCGTTATGCCCAGCCAGGTTGCCGGCTTCGTCAATAGCTTCAACGCGAAGTCCGCAGCGCTCGGCCTGCGTTACACCGGCATGAATTTCACCCACATCAGCTATAGCAAGCGCACCGCCGCCTTTGCGCTGCGCGGGCCGGAGGGCCTCGACTACGCCCTTTCAGACACGATGGAGCTGGCGCTGCACGGCGAGCACGACAACCAGCTCGTAACGTCCGTTACGATAACCGCCGCGCCGCTGACGCGGGAATTCGCCTCCACGGCGGCCTACCGCCAAGAATATACGATGGCGGCGCTCATCACGCTCGAGTCGCTCGTTACGGGCGTAACGCGCTTCGAAGCCGCGCGGATACTCGCTTCGCTGGAGATGCCTTTCGACTACAATATCCTGAGCGCCGCTCTGGGCGTCGGCTACGGCAACAACGTTTCCGGCCTCTATCCCTACTCCGGCGGCTTCCCCTACATGAATCCCGTGCTGACGGACAAAGGCGCAAGCATTTCAGAGACGCTGAACAACTATCCCCTCACGCTGACCGCCGAGATCGAAAGCAACGGCATTTTCACCATGACCGCGAAGCTCGCGGGCATCTACCCGTACCCGACGGCGTCGCTGTATCCAAATACGTATCCATACCAAAGCTGGCCGGGCTTGGCGGGTACAAAAGAAGTTGTCACGCCCACGCCGGGCGTGAAGTCGGACGTGCGCATCGGCGGCGAGGTTTTGATCCGGCTCGAATATACCGAGGGCGACGGTTACGATTGGGAGTACAATATCGACGGCGCGGGGCTTACGTATATTAGCGATCATAAATACACGACCAGCGTACATCCGTCCATTACGAAGGGCATTCATGAATGGCGCTTTGCCGCAAACGAATTCGGAAGCTCCACGCTCGCGTTCGCCTATGTAAATTCGAGCAACAGCATGGCGCAGGGCTCGCTGTTCTATGTGAACGCGTACTAGATAGTATAGATTTACATCCGCATTGTAGGGGCAGACCTTGTGTCTGCCCTTGATCCGTTATTTAAATTACCGTCCCGCCGCCCGTAAGCGCGTATACCGCGAGTACGGCGATATATATGCCCAAAGCGATGATCATGAACTTCTTCAGCTCTTTCAGCTGCGTCTGAAGCTTGTTTTCGGCTATGCGCGGCACGGCAAGCGCCAACACTATCGGCACAACGACATTCAGGCTCAAAAAGCTGTTGCCCTCGCTCGGGATCAGCGAAAGCGAAAGCCCGCACGCCGCGCCAAGCAGGAAGCCTCCCGCGCGCTCAAACCACAGCCGCTTTTTCGGGCTCCAGCGCGCGAATTTCTTCGCGGGCGTGTCCATCTCACGGGCGATGCGCTCCAGATCGTCCTCGGAAGCGCCGCCCGATTCGTGCCATATCGGGTTTTCCTCGGGCTCTGCGTCTTTTTTTTGCGCTTCCCCGGCTTCGTTTACGGCCTCTATATTCTCCGAATCATGAAGGCGCTCGTTCGCCGTTTCGGTTCCCTCGTTACGCTGATCCTGAGCCACTGTTCGTCCTCCGATGCTTGTTTTGTCTTATTATGACATAAGCGAGGCGGAAGCGCAAACGCAAGAAAAAGCGACCGCACCGGTGATCTATACAAAAGCACAACCGATCATAAGCGCAAACCCAACCAGCGCCGCCAACATATACGCCCCCCACATCAGCTTTCGCGCCCGCTTAATATCCCCCCGCTCCGGCTCGCGCAATGCGTCGCCCAGCGACTCCTTTTCCATAAAAACGCCGCCGTAATACGCCCCGCCGCCCAACTGTATGCCTAAAGCGCCCGCTGCAGCCGCTTCGCTCCACGCGGAGTTCGGGCTCGGATGCTTTTTATGGTCGCGCCGCATGACGCGAAACGCCCCTTTTCCCGACAATCCAAAAACAGGCGCGCAAACACATATCAAAAAACCCGTCAGCCGCGCGGGGATGTAATTCAATACGTCGTCGAGCTTCGCGCTAAAGCGCCCGAGGTCGATATAGCGCTCGTTTTTGTAGCCGACCATCGAATCCAGCGTCGAAGCCGCCTTAAAAGCCCACGCGAGCCCGCATGGCAGGCCGAAAAGCCAGCCGCTTTCGGCGGACAGCGCCGCTAAAGGCATAGAGAGCAATCCATCCGGCCAAACCGCGTAGCCCGTAATCAGCGCGGGCAGCGCGCCCAAAAACATATAGAACAGCGGGGAAACCGCGCCGTCCGCCGTATTCTCGGCGATAGTCTCAACCGCAGCCTTTATAATCTGTTCCTCGGAAAGCTTGTCCGTTTCGCGCCCGACGAGCCGCGAAATGCGCGCGCGCGCCGCTTCGACGCCCTCTTCAAGCGCCTTCTGCACGCCCTTGGCCTCGTCCGAGAGGCACCGGGCCGCCAGCGCCGCATATAAAAGATACAGCGCGATTATAGGATGTACGAGCGCAAGCAGATACGCGCTTACGCCCGAAAGAAGCACGACCAGCGCGCACAGCCAAAAGCCGGCTACGCGCAATCGGCGGTTTGCAGCGCGAAGCTTTTTTTCCAGCGCGCCGATAAACCTGCCGATAAGCAAAACGGGATGCGGTAGGGCCGACGGGTCGCCAAAAGCCGCGTCCAGCAATACGGCAAGCGCTATCAGCAATATCATTTTATAGAGAAATCCACCTTAAGCTTGATCATATTCCACGAAGCCTTCCTCAGCGTAAAGTTTATGCGGCTTTCGTTTATAGCGACGCCCCCCCGCCCGCTCGGCCGCACCGGCTGATCGTCCTTTGTATTCACTGCGGAAAGCTCAAAATCCTGCATGGCAATCCACTCCAACGTCTCGTACGCTCCGCGCAATTCCACCTCGCAGCATATATTTTGCTCTAAATGCTTGTTCACCAGAAACAGAGTAAGCACATCGCCATTTAGCACGGCGGCGCAGTCGATATAGGAAACGTCCTGCGCGTCCTTCAGCGAATAGCGCGGCGCGTCGGCAAAGTCGTATAGCTCCTCCTCAATAGGCCTCGCGACGGTCCACTTCGGCGGCTCCTGCGAGCTAAGCTTATAGTGGTACCATACGTTCCATTCGTCGAACGAAAGCTTTATGTCTTTATCCGAGCCCTTTTCGGCTTTTATTTCGTCGCATATAGCGCCGACCTCTTTAATAAAGGCGTCCATGCGGGCGCTGCTCGCCAAAAACGCGGCGATGTCGCCGTCGTCGTTCGTGTAGTAGGTATGTAGCGATAGATAGTCGATGTGTTCGTAGGTATGGCGCAGCACCGTGCGCTCCCAATCGCCGAAGGTCGGCATCTCGCGGTAGGAGCTGCCGCAGGCGACGAGCTCGATATCCGGGTCGAGCCACTTCATCATTTTCGCCGCCTCCAAGGCCGCGCGGCCGTATTCCCCGGCGGTTTTCGCGCATATCTGCCATGGGCCGTCCATCTCGTTGCCCAGGCACCAGAGCTTCACGCCGTGGGGCTGCGGATAGCCGTGCCGCGCGCGCAGCTCGCTGTAATGCGTCCCACCCGGGAAATTGCAGTATTCGACAAGATTGGCCGCGTCTTGGGGCGTACCTGTGCCAAGGTTTACGGCGAGCATGGGCTTTACATCGCCCAAAAGCGCCAGATAGTCCATAAACTCGTTCGTGCCGACTTGGTTCGGCTCCAGCGCCTGCCACGCAAGCTCCGCGCGCACGGGGCGCGCTTCCTTTGGCCCCACGCCGTCCTCCCAGCGGTAGCCCGAAACGAAATTGCCTCCCGGATAGCGGATGACGGGGATATTGAGCGGGCGTATCAGCTCCGCGACGTCCTTTCGGAAACCGTTTTCTTCCGCCGCGGGATGCCCCGGCTCGTAGATGCCCGTATATACGGCGCGGCCCATGTGCTCGATAAACGAGCTGTAGAGGCGCGGGTCGATTTGTGAGATGACATGCTCGGGCAGGATGCTGATCTTGGCGCTTAACATGGAGATTGCTCCTCTCCCGCCCGCAGGCGTCTGCTAATTTCTAAGTAAATGATGATTAACTCACTAACCTGTAGGGGCGAACTGTGTTCGCCCGCCATACACCACGGGCGAACACAGTTCGCCCCTACAGAAATTCGCATTAATCATCGCTTACCTAATTTCTAATTTCTAACGACTAAACTGCATGTCGATTGCCTTTCAATTATCGGGCAAGGCAGCATGATATTCCCGGCCGTGCGGCTTTGCTTCTTCGCCAAGATATCGAGCATGAGCTCCGCGGCGCTTCGGCCGATTTCGTAGAGCGGCAAAGCGACGCTCGAGAGCTTTGGCCGGCAAACGGTGCTTATCGTCCTGTTGTCGAAGCCGATCAGCGACAGCTCCGTCCCGACCGATATCCCTTTTTCGTTGCAGTAGTCCAAAATGCCCGTCGCCATCACGTCGTTTTGGGAGGATATGGCCGTTACGCCGCGCTTTAGCAGCTTTTCGCACAGCGCGTAGCCCGTATCGCGCTCCCAGTCGCCGTATTGGACGCAATGCGGGTTGTAGGGAATCGCGTTGTCATAAAGAGCTTCCTGATAGCCCAACAGCCTGTTTTGCGTGGCGGTATTGTTCATGGGCCCGCATATCATGCCAATATTCGTGTGCCCGCTTTTGATGAGCAGGCTTACGGCGTCGTACGCGCCCTTCTTGTCGTCGTAGATGACCGACGGGATCATCTCGTCGTTGCTGTAGCAATAGGCGCAAACGAAGGGAACGGAGCTGTCCGCCGGCACATACGGCATTTCAAGCGTATTGCAGCCGATGTAGATGATGCCCTCAACCAGCCGCGCGAGCATCGAGCCTATCATATCGTCGACGAGCTTGTAGTACGTTTCGTTGTACGGAAACGCGCGCCCGAAGCGCTTGTTTACGCGCAGATTGCCCAGGATGTAGTGGTAGTCGTTCTTTTCGCAGATCTCGTCTATGCTGTCGACGATCTCGGGCGTATTGAAGACCGTAAGATCCTCCGTAATGACCCCGAGCGTGCGCGAATGCCCGCTGGCTAAACGTTTAGCGTATACGTTCGGCGTGTAGTGGAGCTGCCGCGCGATGGCGAGGATCGCACTGGCCGTTTCCGGGCTCGCGCCGCCCTTGCCGTTCAATACTTTTGAAACCGTCGCGACTGAGACGTTGGCTTTTTCCGCTATCTTCTTGATCGTTGCCATTTACCGGCCCGCCTTAAGGACGTTTATTGCTTTGTTGTGTCAAGCAATTATTATTGTACAAAATAAACGCGCAATATGCAACATCATGGTTAAACGTTTTCCTATGACGCCCAGGAATAAAACTGAGAATACGCCAGCATACAAAAGAAATACCGCAATTATTAACTAACAAAGCCCATTTATGGCCGTTTATGGCTGTTGTTCCAGCAATACGAGATGTGGTATAAAAATTAATAGAGAAAACGATTAATTATCGGTATTAGAGCGCAAAAGTATTTATTTTGATACTATTTATAATTTATATAGAATAAGCAGCCGTCTCCAGTTATAATCCGGATGAGTTAGGAAGGTTTGATATGCACACAGCACCGTTGACCGCGCTGCCGCTAAAATCGATTCGAATCACCGACGCGTTCTGGCGGCGCTATATCCGCCTCGTTCCCGAGGTTGTCATTCCGTATCAATGGGAAATCCTGAACGACCGCGTCGAGGGCGCGGAACCGAGCTATTGCCTTAAAAACTTCAAAATAGCCGCCGGTATCGAAAAGGGCGAGTATAAAGGCGTCGTGTTCCGCGATTCCGACGTCTACAAGTGGCTCGAAGCCGTCGCCTACAGCCTTGAAACAACGCCGAACGCGTATTTGGAAGGCTTGGCGGACGAGGCGGTCGATCTGATCGTCGGGGCGCAGCAGCCGGATGGCTACATAAACACATACTATACCCTCGCCGAGCCGGGCAAGCGCTGGAGCAATCTCGTCGAGGGGCACGAGCTCTACTGCGCGGGGCATCTTATCGAGGCCGCCGTCGCCTATTACGACGCGACGGGCAAGGCTAAGCTCCTAAACGCCGTTCGCCGGTTCGCGGACTTAATCTGCGATGTGTTCGGCACGGGCGAAAATCAAATAAACGGCTATCCCGGCCACCAGGAAATCGAGCTGGCGCTCGTAAAGCTCTATAAAGCTACGGGCGAGCGCGGCTATCTGGAAACGGCGCGGTATTTTATCGAGGAGCGCGGCAAGGCTCCAAACTACTTTCTGCAAGAAATCGAGCGCCGGAAGGGCGCAATGATCCACCCCGAATTCCAGGACTACGACTTAAAGTACTCCCAGTCCCATATGCCGCCCAGGGAGCAAAAAACCGCCGAGGGGCACGCCGTGCGCGCGCTCTACATGTATTGCGCGATGGCGGACGTCGCGGCCGCGTTTAACGACGACGGCCTCATGAGCGCCTGCCAAGCGCTTTGGGACAACATCATAAGCAAGCGCATGTACATAACGGGCTCCATCGGCTCGTCCGGCTTCTTGGAGCGCTTCACGGCCGACTACGACCTGCCGAACGATATAAACTATTCCGAAACATGCGCTTCCATAGGCCTGGCGCTCTTCGGGCTGCGCATGGCGTCCATAAAGCGCGACGCAGGCTATTTCGACGTCGTCGAGCGCATCCTGTATAACTCCGTGCTCTCGGGCATAAGCGCCGAGGGGAACCGCTACTTCTACGTAAATCCGCTGGAGGTATGGCCGGAAAACTGCCTGGATCACACCTCCATGGCGCATGTAAAGCCCGTGCGCCAGCGGTGGTTCAACGTGCCCTGCTGCCCGACGAACGTCGCGCGCACGCTTGCGTCGCTTGGGCAGTATATCTATCAGCGCGGCGAAAGCTCACTCTATGTAAACCTCTATATAACTAGCAGCATCGAAGCCGAATTCGGCGGCCAAAGCGTCAATTTTGCGCTGGAAACGTCGTACCTCTCCGAGGGAAGGTCGAGCCTCACCTTCGAAACGAGCGGCGAAGCCGAATTCGAGGTTCTGCTGCGCGTGCCCGGCTTCATAGACGGCGTCAAATTTACGCTAAACGGCGAGCCCGCCTTCCCCGAAATGCGCGGCGGCTACGCGGCCTTTACGGGCTCCTGGCTGGGCAAAAATACCATAGGCGTGGAGTTCGATATAAAGCCAAAATTCATGGCGGCGCATCCGGAGGTACGCGCCGACGCCGGCAAGGTTGCGCTTGTTCGGGGGCCCATCGTCTACTGCCTTGAGGAAACGGACAACGGCGCAAACTTGGCGTCGGCTTATGTGAGCCCGGGCGTCGAAATCCGCGAGGTTCCGCAGGAAAACGGCCCACCCGCGCTCGTCTACGACGGCATGCGCCTCGTCGGGCGCGGCGGCAGCGAGCTGTACGGCGAAGCGAGCTTCGCGTTTACGCCCCAAACATACAGGGCCGTCCCCTACGGCACGTGGGGCAATCGCGAAAAGGGCGAAATGCTCGTCTGGCAGAAGGCGCTGCTGAGTTTTTAACCGGATGTAGGGACGCCATACATGGCGTCCGTGACCCCCAAAACCGGCCAAAAACCAACCCACAATAGTAGGGGCGGCCATTGGCCGTCCGTGACCACATAACCAAACATTCACGGTAAATGCGGACGCGCAATGCGCGCCCCTACAAGATCAGAAAACGTTTGCCACGGGCGAACACAGTTCGCCCCTACAGGTTTTCCGAAACGATTTATGCATGCCGCATAATAAAAAACATAGAAGGAAGTGTAATAATGAAAAAGACCAAATCCATCGCGCTATGGCTGGTTCTGACTATGCTGCTAAGCTTGTTGGCCGCTTGCGCGGCGCCGGCGGCCCCCGCCGCTCCCGCCGCACCGGCTCCGGCAGCGCCCGCTCCCGCTCCGGCCGCTCCCGCACCGGCCGCCCCCGCTCCCGCGCCCGCTCCGGCGGAGCCCGCGCCAGCGCCCGCGCCCGAAAAGGTGGAGCTGACGTACTCGTTCTGGGGCAAGCCCGACGAGGCTACGGAAACTATCAATACGTGGGATCGCTTCAACGCCTCCCAGGATAGGATCAATGTAACGGTTATGCCGATCCCGAGGGAAACCTACGAGGTACAGCTTACGACGATGGCCGCCGCGGGCGAGCTGCCCGATATGGGCATCATGGCCGAGGGCGAGGTCATCTCCTGGGCGGAGCGCGGCCTGCTGGGCGACGTAAGCCAGATGTACGCCGGCTTAGAATCCGCGCCGCTCGAATCCCTGGCTTTCAAGTACAACGGGCAGACGATCGCCTATTCCACGGCGAACGAAATCCTCATGCTGTTCTACAACCGCAAGATGTTTGACGACGCCGGCCTCCCCTATCCCCCGGCCGACCTGGCAAATGCCTGGACGTGGGATGAATTCAAAGAGGTCGCGCGGCAGCTAACCCTCGACAGCGCGGGCCGCCATCCCGGCGAATCGGGCTTCAACTTCGACGACGTCGTACAGTACGGCGCGTTCATCGACTGCCTCCCCTGGCAGGCGGACGTATGGGCCATCTCCAACGGCGGCGGCTACTGGAACGCAAACGGCGAGTTCGACCTCGACAATCCTCTGAATATCGAGGCGCTCCAAAAGGTCGCGGATCTGCACTTGGTGGATAATGTAGCGAAGCTGTCCCTCGGCCTCGAGGATTCCGGCATACAGCAGTCCATACTCGCCGGCGACGTCGCGATGGCGACGGGCGGCCAGTGGAACGTGGGCACAGCCCTCGGAACGGCCAAGGCGGAGCAGGGCCTCGATTACGGCGTAGGCGTTCTCCCGTACATGGGCCGCAAAGTTTCGTTGAATACGGGCGGCCCGCAGGTCATGTTCAGCCAGACCGAGCACCCGGCCGAGACGATGGAAGCGCTCGCCTGGTACGGCCAGGAAGAAAACAACTGGGACGGCCTTATCGCGACGGGCATATGGATGCCTATCCTCGAGAAGTACTATCAGGACGAAGCGCTAATGCGCAAATGGGTAGAAAATCCGAACTTCCCGCCGTTCGAAGAGTACAAATCCGCCGTTATCGACGTCGCCAACGATCAGACGGTGCTTCAGGGCGCGGCATGGTATACCGTGAACTACACGGGCGCGGTACACTCCGCGTTAGCGCCGCTTATGGTCGAGGCCTGGAACGGCGATAAGACCGTCGAGCAGGTCATAGCCGAAAACATCGATTCGCTGAGGGCGATTGCCGCGGGGCAATAAAATAATAACTTTGATAGAATCATGGGGCTTCGCCCCATGATTCTATCGTTCAATTATTATCTTGGGAGGGCTCACGATGCAAAAACCACCCAAAAAAAAGAAGATTTCGCCGCTGCTGCTAAAGGAACAGCGCGCGGCGCATCTTTTCATGATTCCGGCATACTTGGGCCTGTCGTTTATAACCTATATCCCGCTCATAGCCGCCTTTGCCTTGGGCTTCTTCGATTGGCGGGTGGGCATGGCGCCAACGTTTGTGGGCTTCGAAAACTTCGTAAAGCTCTTCACGACAGACCCGTACTTCATCGATTCCATCGGGGCGACGTCCTACTACGCCGTGCTGGCCGTTGTCGGCTCGCTGCTCTATTCACTGATCATAGCGATGCTTTTAAACCGCAAGGTTCCGGCGCGCGGATTCTGGCGCGCGGTCTTCTACGTGCCGTATATCTTGCCGGGAACCGCTATCTATATAGCCTGGAACTTCCTCTATCAGCGCGACGGCGGGCTCTTCAACGTCATTTTAGGGAACTTCGGCGTCGCCAAGACGGCGTTTATGGCCAGCTCCAGTACGGTTATACCGGCGCTTGCGCTGATCGCCGTTTGGACGAGCGGAAATCTTATCGTAATCTTTTTAGCCGGGCTGCAAAACGTGCCGAGGGTCTATATCGAAGCCGCCGAAATCGACGGCGCGAACGCCTGGCAGCGGTTCTGGCACGTAACGATACCAAACATGACGCCGATCATCTTCTATAACCTGATGATGAGCCTCGTCACGAACATGCAGGTCGTCACGCCGGCGCTTGCCGTTACGAAGGGCGGGCCGGGCAAGGCCACGTCCTTCATAACCTATATCATGTACCGCTACGGCTTTATCGACGGGCGGCTCGGCTACGCGAGCGCCGTTTCGTTCATGTTCTTCATAATAATCGCCGTCTTCACGGGCATCCTCTTCGCCACGTCCAAGACCTGGATATTCTATGAGGGAGGCGACGGAAAATGACGACGCAAGCCGTTCCCAAAAGCTCCTATGCAAGCCGTAAAAAGCGGCAGCGCACGGCCGACATCCTCTCTTTGGCGGCGATCATATTCTTTGCCGCGTGCGCCATGCTGCCGCTGTGGTGGATATTCCGCTCGTCGCTCATGACAGACGCCGATATCTTCAAAAACCCTCCCCCCTTCTTCCCGCCGGACTGGCTGTTTACCAACTACGCCGAGACGCTGGAGCACTTTAAATTTTGGATGTACCTGAAGAACACGATGACTATAATCGTCCCTTCGGTGACGTTCGGGACGCTCACGGCGATTTCCTGCGCTTACGCGTTCGCGCGGCTGCGCTTTAGGGGCAAACGGTTCTTCTTTACGCTCAGCGTCGGCTCGATGCTCCTGCCGCCGATGGTGACGCTTATCCCGCTCTATATCGCGTGGGTACAGGGGCTCGGCCTCGGGGGAACGTATTGGCCGCTCATCCTGCCGTATATATGTGGCGGCGGCGCGTTCAATATCTTCCTAATCCGCCAGTTCATACACACGGTGCCGCGCGAGCTGGACGAGGCCGCAAAAATAGACGGCGCGGGGCCCTTTAGGATTCTTACGAATATAATAATTCCCGCGATAAAGCCCGCGATAATAGTCGTGGCGCTGCTTTTGTTCATCACGCTCTGGAACGATCTATTGCAACAAACGGTCTATATCGGAGGCCGCCCCGAGATGTCGACAATAGCCATAGGGCTTACGCTCTTTATCGGCGCTTTGGGCAACGACTGGAACTACATGATGGCCGCGACGTGCATGTCCTTCGCGCCGGGCCTGATATTCTACCTCATCGGCCAGCGGCATTTCGTTGAGGGAATAGTATTGACCGGGATGAAGAATTAACTTATTATTCTATTTGTAGGGGCGAACTGTGTTCGCCCGCGACCCCAAAATAACGCATTCATGATTACCGCGGGCGAACTGTGTTCGCCCGCGACCTATAATATCGCATTCATAAATACCGCGGGCGGACGCGGTTCGCCCGAAACCAAAAATAATGCATCCGTAATTCCGCGGGCGAACACAGTTCGCCCCTACAGCATGCAGGTATGACGTATGGGTTTATTCGACCAGATCAACAAACGCCGTTTCGGCCCCGCCAAGCAAGATATGCTCGAAGCGCCGCCCACGAGCGGCGTTAAACGCTTTTGGTTCCTTTTTAGCACGCATTTCGGAAAGCTGATTCGCCTGAACCTGCTGTTCCTGGCCTTTTGTATTCCCATAATCACCATCCCCGCCGCCCTTTGCGGCATGAACCGCGTGCTGATCAAGCTCGTGCGCGACGGGCATTGCTATCTTTGGAGCGACTTTTTCGGCGAATTCAAGCAAAGCTTCTGGAAAAGCCTGCCCTTCGGGGCGCTGTGCGCGTTTTTGGCGCTGGACGCGTTTTTCGCGCTGACAATGAGCGCCGAGGATCCGGCGTTTTCCATGCTGCTCACGGCGGCTGGGCTCTTGCTCTACGCGGCGGCCGCGCTTTTTTCCGGCTATGTTTTCGTGTTTCTTCCCACGCTGAGCCTTAAAAACAGGCATATCGCCCGCAACGCATTCATCCTCATGATGAGCGAATGGAAGACTGATCTCGTCCTCTTAGGCGTTGCGTTCGCGACGGTATTCGTCGGGGCCGGGCTGTTTCCTTTCGGCATCATCGCCCTAATTCTATTCTGGTTCGCGCTCTCGCAGCTTGCCGTATGCGTCGCGGTAAACGAGCCGCTGCAAAGGCGGATAATTGGGCCGTATGAAGAAAATAAAAATTCATCTCGGCCTTAACTTCACCAGCCGCGTAGACCTGTCGAGCGCGAGCAATAAAACCGTATGTATCGGAATCATGACGGCCTGCGTAACCATGCGGGCGTAAATGATTTCCCACGGATTCCCATACAGCGTTACGATCAAGAACGTATTAACCCCCACAGACGTAACTATAAGCGCCGATGCGACGGCTAAAAACGCGCGCAAAGGCTTAACCTCGGCGGTTCTCATGAAAAACAGCCCCGGAATAACGCCGAAAAGCGCGCCGGAGATGCTGAACCAAGGCATGTACGCCCCCATAGGAAACAGCAGCGCCTGCGTAAGGTCGGCCAAAGCGCCCACGGCCCCGCCCCAAAGCGGGCCGAACCATACGCCGGCGAGCAATACGGGCAATACGCCAAAGCCGATCTTCAGCGAATACGAGCCTAAAACGAAGGACTTGATGGAGACTCCGCCGCCTAACAGGGCGGAAAGCGCGATTAACAGCGAGCAGGAGACGAGTGTGCGGGTTTTAGTTTGTTGCATCAAAAAAAGCGCTCCTTTCAAGCAGGGCGCATCCAAACGGCACGAACCGCTCCCGGCAAAAGCCGAAGCGCGGGAACGCCAACGGATGCAGCGGACGCGAAGACGCACCGCGGAACACATATCGCGTTCCTTCGTCCGTGGGCAACTTCCCATCCCTACGGCACTTAGCGCGCGGCTTCTACTCTGCGCGAATAATATAACAGAGCGCGTAATAAAATGCAATACCAGCGGTTTTTAAGGTTGTAGGGGCGGCGTTCTGCCGCCCGCGGCTATTGAAAACACAGGTTTTATGATTGCGGGCGGCAAGACGCCGCCCCTACAAAATTAACGTCGGGACGGCGTCTTCTAGAAAATATAACCTTGCCTATTTCATTTATTCGCCGTTATAATTGTGATGATGCTCGGTACCGATACGGCGGCGGCGGAACAGCATCGCGACGCCCCAAAGGCCCGCGAGGCCGACAAGCCCGTAGATAATCCGGCTTACGACCGACGCCGCGCTGCCGAATATGGCCGCGATAACGTCGAATTGGAAAAAGCCGATAAGGCCCCAATTCAGCGCCCCCACTACGATGAGTATCATTGCGAGAGTATCCATGCTCATTCTCCTTTCGGTATTTCGGTGTTAGTATACCCGGATATTAAATAATTATAAGTTTCGAGGAGACATAACAATGCAAAACGAATTTTCTTACGCAAAAGAACTGCTTGATGCGCTCGCTTCGGGCGGCGCGTTTCTCGTCGCCGGCGCTGAAAGGCCGAACGCCATGACGATAGGCTGGGGCGCGCTCCAAAGAATCTGGAACGGGCCTATGATGCAGGTGCTCGTGCGCCAATCGCGCTATACTCACGACTTGCTCGATAAAGACCCGCGCTTTACCGTCGCAATCCCGAAGCCTGGCGAGTTCAGGAAGGAAATCGGTGTCTGCGGTGTAAAGTCCGGGCGCGATATGGATAAGTTCCAAGAATTGGGCATGATCGCCACTACGCCTCATAACGGCGGCATACCGGGAATAGATGGCTGTCTGAATATCGAATGCCGCTCTATCCACAATATACACGTTCCCGCAAAGGGCTTACCCGAGGCGCTTATAACAAAGTTCTATCCCGACGGCGACGAGCACACGTTGTATTTCGGAGAGATTTTGGCGATATATTGACAATCCTCCGCCGTATCCTGTATCCTATACCCTGTAAACTGAATACCGAAGTGGGGGAGGCCGCGCGGCCTGAGAGGGGATACAATTTATCCCGACCCTTTGAACCTGAACGGATCATGCCGGCGTAGGGAACTGTTACGAGCCCCTTCTTTGTGTATGAAGGGGTTTTTTTATGATGTGAAATGATTCTTTGCTTGTAGGGGCAGAGCTTGTCTCTGCCCAGAAGCAGGGCAAACACAAGGTTTGCCCCTACATTAATCATCGCATACTAAGCAGCGAGGAGGGCGTATGAATTGAAAAATCGGTTCCAAAATATACGCTGGGCTCCGGCGGCCATATTGATTTCGGCGCTCTTGCTCCTATGGGAGGCGGCTGTGCGGCTTTTCGGCGTACCGGGCTACGTTTTGCCGCCGCCGACGCGCGTTTTCGCGGCGATGCTCAATCTGCCGGGCCTTAATGCGCATCTTTTCGCGACGCTGCTCGAAGCCGTAGCGGGGCTTTTGATATCCGTAGCGCTCGGCGCGCTTTTGGCGCTGCTCATGGACGCGTTTTCGTGGTTTAAGCGGGCGATGCATCCTCTCTTAGTCGTTTCGCAGACGGTGCCCGTCGTGGTTTTAGCGCCGCTTTTGCTGCTCTACCTGGGCTTCGGCTACGCGCCGAAGATCGCGACGGTCGTGCTTATGTGCTTCTTCCCCATCGCCGTAAGCCTTTCGGACGCTTTGGGCGCCGTGCCCCGCCCGCTAGTCGATATTCTCCGGCTTATGGGCGCTACGCGGACGCAAATATACACGCTCGCAAAGCTTCCGGGCGCGCTGCCAGGCTTCTTTTCGGGGCTGCGCATTTCGGCGACATACAGCGTTATGGGCGCGGTCGTCGGGGAATGGCTCGGGGGCGACAGAGGGCTCGGGTTCCTGATGCTGCGGCTGAAAAACGCCTACGCCCTGGACAAGGTGTTCGCCGTTATCCTCTATATCGTGCTTACGAGCTCCGCGCTGTATTTTGTCGCGTGGGCGTTGGAGGGGATATACCGGCACCGGTTTAGAAGGTCTAAAACGTCGGGTTAGCGATGATTGCTGTAGGGGCGGGGTTCCATCCCCGCCCGCGGCCCAAACCTGTAGGGGCGAACTGTGTTCGCCCGCGACCTTAAATGCGACCCAAAATGCGATCCCAAAAATGTAGGGACGCGATATATCGCGTCCGTGACC
>QMCE01001032.1_pt1 | contig 15040 bp, 14 predicted proteins | sample 1821851 | NCBI WGS metagenome assembly QMCE01 (sample SAMN09453174, study PRJNA476694) | Termite gut metagenome, whole genome shotgun sequencing project. | isolation source: worker | host: Odontotermes sp. | place: South Africa:Pretoria | collected 2016-01-28 | reverse complement strand
TACACAATTGTATTGCATATGTAGGGGCGGGTTTCCATGCCCGCCCGGGATTCTAATAATAGCTATCTCCCAAGCCAACTAGAAATAATTATCTTCAGATCGCCGTTAATGCCGTTGGCTTCAATGTCGGCGCTCGGAACCAGCGGAATCGTTGCGACTACTTCGCCATCGCGCTTTAATACGATCGAGCCGACGGGCTCTTTGGTGGAAAGCGGGGCAGCCAGCTTATCCGGGGCGTCAACAACGCGCTCGATCCCCTTTTCTTCGCCCTTCTTTAAAAGCTGCGCATAGCTTTCCGCAACGACAAGGTTTACGCGTCCGGCCATACCGCCGACGACCTCGACGTCTTTTTTCACGATCTCGCCCGCCTTTATCAGCGACGTGGATTTATACGTCGCAAAGCCGAAGTCGAGCAGCTTTTGCGCGTCGGCTTGGCGCGAATTAGCGTCGGGCGCTCCCATCACTACCGCCAAAAGCCTGAATTCACCCCGGCGGGCCGTGAATACGCCCGCGTAGCCCACGCCCGGCGCAGAGCCTGTGCCCAAGCCGTCGCAGCCCGAGTAGAATCGAACAAGGCGGTTTGGATTCGCTAGCTCGGTCAATCTTCCGCCCGGATGCTCCAGTGATTTAACGTATTCGCTGGAAAGTGAAAGATAGTTCTTGTGCTTGGCAAGCTCGCGGCCGATTTTGGCCAAATCCGCAGATGACATTAAGGCTTCCTGAAAGTTACGTCCGGTTGTATCTACGAATGTGCACGTGAGCCCAAGCTCTTTGGCTTTGTCGTTCATGTTTTGAACCATCTTCTCTTCGACGCCCGCTACTTTTTCCACTAAAGTAAGACACGCGTCGTTGGCCGACACCATAGCGACAGCCTGTAACAAATCCTTTACGCTGTATTCCGTGCGGTCGAGAAACGCCGTAGAACCGCCAAGACGCGCGGCAGCGTCAGAAACGAGCGCCTTTTCATTCATCGTAAGCTGCCCAGATTCCTGAGCTTCCATGATTAAGACCGATGTCATCAGTTTAGCAAGCCCCGGTGCGGGATACGGGGCATCGGCGTCCTTCGAGTATACGATTTCGCCTGTCGCGGCGTCCATCAAAACCGCCGCTCGTGAAGCCAGCTCCAAAGCGTCCGCTTCATGCGCGTAAACGTCCTCAACATCAAAGATAGCGCTTGATACGCCGGAAAACATGATGAGTACGGTCAAAATTAACGCCGCCGTCTTCTTTATGCTCATTTGGATTCCTCCTAGCCGTCCTTTCGTAAGTACGTAATATTGTATCTAAAGCTTGTGCATTTATGGGCCGGATATGCAAAAAGCCACCCGGGTTGGGCGGCAAAATATTGTTGTATTTGGTTCGTATTTACATTTATCGGCTATCAAATTACCTCTGAAATCAGAATATCGAGCAACTGAATAAACGTCGCCTTAACGCGATTCGCGGTTTCCATGACTTCCGTATGGACGAGAGGCGCGTCCAATATCCCCGCCGCCATATTCGTAATGCAGGATATGCCGACGGTTTTCATCCCGCAATGCGCGGCGGCGAGCGCCTCCGGTACTGTGGACATGCCGACGGCGTCCGCGCCCATTACGCGCGCCATGCGAATCTCGGCGGGCGTCTCGTAGCTCGGGCCGGAAAACATGATGTACACGCCCTCGTGCAGCCCGATTCCGGCCTTTTCGGCCTTTTCGATGAGCGCCTTGCGCAGGGCTTTATTGTAGCACTCGCTCGCGTCGGGAAAGCGCGGGCCGAATTCGCTCAAATTCGGGCCGATCAGAGGATTCGAGCCCGAATAGTTGATGTGGTCGCTGATAGCCATCAGCGCGCCCTGTTTGAAGGACGTATTGATCCCGCCCGCCGCGTTTGTGAGTACGAGCGTCTCTACGCCTAGCTTTTTCATGACGCGTACGGGTATGACGACCTCCTGGTGGGAATAGCCCTCGTACGTATGGAAGCGGCCCTGCATCGCGATTATGCGCTTGCCGAAGCGCTCGCCTATTACAAAGCGCGAGGCGTGCCCCTCGACGCTCGAAACGGGAAAGCCGGGGATATCCTTATAGTCGATGATGAGCTTGTTGTAGAGCGAATCGGCGTAATCGCCGAGCCCGGAGCCAAGCACAAGCCCGACCTGTGCGCCATCGCACTTGTTTTTTATAAACTCAACCGCGCCTTCTATTCTCTTTTGCATTGAATTCCTCCTACATCAATCTTAACAGTAGAATTTCACATCCGACTTAAAATGCCTTTTCCATTCAGCACAAATAAAAAAACGTCTTTGGGACGCTCAAAATGCACTTCGACTGTTTTTGTCCCGTTTTCGTCGAGTAAATGCGAATGGGTGATTAGCGTTTCATCCGGCAAGGTCATATATGGATACATCATGCTGAGCACCTCCATCTCCCTGAATTATAGAATATCTAATTTTGGGCGTTCTGTCAAAATAACTCCCTCAAAAACGACGTCCCCTCATCCCATGCTTCGCCCGTTAAATACTCGAACACCGTCGCGCCCATATCGGCAAACGTAGCGCGCACGCCGAGGTCTACGGCCTTTACGCCCCCGCAATAGACGAGAATCGGCACGTATTCGCGCGTATGGTCCGTGCCCGTATAAGCTGGGTCGCAGCCGTGGTCAGCGGTAATTATCAAAATATCGCCCTTCCGTATGGCGTCCATGAGCTCCGGAAGCTTCTCGTCAAACGCCTCCAGCGCCTTCGCATACCCCTCAATATCGTTGCGATGGCCGTAAAGCATGTCGTAATCGACGAGATTCGTAAAGATAAGGCCGTCTATAGGGTTTGCTTCGCGCATGAACCGCAGCGTCGCCTCGATGCCGGCGGCGTTGTTCGTCGTGTGATCGATGCGCGTCAGCCCCCTGTGGCAAAATATGTCCTCGATTTTTCCGATTCCAACGACATCAAAGCCACGCGCTTTTAATGCATCGAGTATAGTATCGCGCGGCGGCGGCAAAGCGTAATCCCGCCGGTTCTTCGTGCGCGTAAAGTTGCCCGGCTCGCCGGTAAAGGGCCTGGCTATGATTCGCCCGACAGCGCGCTCTCCGACCAAAAGGGCGCGCGCTTTTTCGCATTGTTCATAGAGCTCCGAAAGAGGGATCACGGCCTCGTGCGCCGCGATTTGGAAGACACTGTCCGCAGAGGTATAGATGATCGGGCAACCCGTCCTTACATGCTCATCGCCTAGGTCCTTTATTATCTCCGTGCCGGAGGCGACATAGTTGCCCAGCGTTTTACGCCCGATAAGCGCTTCGAATTCGCTGACTATATCCTTCGGAAAGCCGTTTGGGTATGTGCGGAACGGCTCGTCCAGCGTTACGCCGGCTATCTCCCAGTGCCCGGACGTCGTATCCTTGGCCCGCGTCTTTTCCGCCGCTTTGCCATATGCGAAAAGCGGCTTGTCCATACTATGGCCCGAAAAAGCTACGCCGGAGATATTCGCGATGCCCGCGCGAAAAAGATTCGGCAGCTTAATATCGGTACGCTCTACAATATGGCCTAGCGTATCCGCCCCGGCATCGCCGAAATCCGCCGCGTCCGGCATTGCGCCCACGCCGACGGAATCGAGCGCGATTATTATTGCTCTTTTCATTTCACAATCCTTGCGTCAAAAATTCTACGCGATTCCCGCCAATAAGTTCAGCCAAATCGGAACGACCAGCGTCTCGAGCGCGATTCCGACAAGCGCCACAAGAAACGCGGAAGCGGCTTTGGAATAGTATTCCCGGACCCGCGCGCGGTTTTGCGCTTTTGCGCCCCGCAGCTTAATCCATTCGACGCCGGAGCGCATTCCTCCTGCCGCGATATATAGATAACACGGAGCTAGCAACAGCCCGGGCAAGATCACGCAAAGCAGCGTCGCGAGCGTACCGGCTACGCCCGCGTAATTTGTGAGCGCGAAGGCCGCGAAGCCTATCAAAAAGCCGCGAAACAGCAGCGCGAACATCGAAACTGGTATCAATACGACGCTCAAGCCGCATAGTGCGATTATTGTTAAAAGCAGTATGTGCGAAAACAGCGCCTGAAAGAATATGGAGGAAACGGTAAATGAACCTGTAGACGCGTCAATTAGGCTGCCGACATATCCTGCAAGCGCCCCTCTTGCACCGGTGGGCAGCGCTCCGGCGGAATGGCCGCCCGCCATGATTCCAACGACCAATATGAAGAACACTATAAGATAGTAAACCATATTTTGCTTGATATTATTGCGCATTCTTTCCGATATTCTTGTGACGGCCAAATTCATACCAAGCCCTCCCCGCTGTTTGTCCGATTTTATGCGGCGAAAAGGGCAAATATGATAGCGCAAAGAGTACTTGTAAGAGAGCGCCGTATAAGGTATCAGCTTATTTCTATTATTTGGGCGCTGGATCGCGACCTATTCAGCGAAAGCGAGATTGAATCCGCAACCATAGCTATAAACTCGCCGTTTGTCGGCTTGCCTTTATTCTCTTTGACGGTATAGCCGAAATACTTCTCCAGAACATCCAGACGCCCGCGAATCCAGGCGACTTCTATCGCGTGCCTGATACTGCGCTCAACGCGTTCGGGCGTTGTGGCGTAGGCCTCCGCGACGGCGGGATAGAGCCTGGTCGTAATACACCTGTGAATGTTCGGATTTTGCATTGACATCAATAATATGTGGCGAAGATATTTATAACCGAGTAAATGTGGCGGCACTCCTATCTCCTTCAATACGCCGGAGACATAGTTTTCGTACATGAGCGTCGGTGCGGCGCCGCCTAAATGACGCTCCGACTTTACTTGCTTGAGGTCGAGCACACGCTGTACAACAGCTTCAACTTGTTCTACCGGATTGCCTCGCGCCTTGATCATATAGTAGGAAGCGCCAAGCTCCAGCGCTTTGTCTATCAAAGGCTGTTCGCCGATCAAGGTGTTGATGATAACGCTTGGCATATGAAGCGGCGGCTCCGTGCGCAACCTTTCAAGAAGCGTTAAACCGTCCACATTTTGAGTTATGAGATCCAGCACCAAGCAATCGATATGCTGGTTAGTAATCAGCTCTTGGGCAATCCTGCCGTCGGCTACCGGCGGCAAGATTTCGAAAACGTCATAGGCGGCAAACGCTTCGAGCAGCAGTCCGACATAAAAACTATTGTCATCCACAATTAATACGCGAATATTTGACGTTTGCATGTAATCATTCCTTTGGGCCAAGGCCTTATTTTTGCCGCCCCCTTTACGAGGGCGGCTTTGATAAATGGTTCATTCAAGTGCTGTTTAGCGTATTCGACATTAAAAATTAATTATCCTTCCATCTCAATGTCGAATATAATGTTGGAATTCGACATTGATCAATTATTTTCTTGTTCCAGCATCCATTCGATAAACATACCATAGCCTCGAGTCGGATCGTTTACAAAAACATGGGTAACGGCGCCTACAACTTTTCCGCCCTGTATAATCGGGCTTCCGCTCATACCTTGGACAATGCCGCCGGTAGCGCTTAGCAGCTCCGAATCCGTAACGCGCACGATCATGCCCTTGGGCGACGGCCTTGACTGCGGCGAAATACGCTCGATCTCGCAAGCAAAGGCTTTAGTTCCGGCGTTAATCGTCGTCAGAATTTCTGCAGGCCCGATTTTTACTTCATCCTGAGCCGCGACAGGCAGCGGCTCCGCATAAATCGGATTCTTATACGGCTTATGGAGCTTTCCGAAAATGCCAAATTCTGTATTCTTGTCGATCGTACCGAGCTTATGCCTAGCGCTTTCAAACGAACCCTTCAGCTCTCCTGGAGTCCCTTTCGAGCCATGACGGATATCCACAATATCCGACTGAACGAGCTCGCCATTCTTTAAATGCAGGCGCTCCTTGGTATCCAAGTCGGTAACGGCGTGGCCCAGCGCTCCATAGATTCCTGTAGCAGGATCGTAAAACGTCATGGTGCCTACTCCCGCCGTAGAATCCCTGGCCCAGAAGCCGAGGCGATATTCGCCCTCGTGGTCGTCCATAACGGGCACGATACTGAGCTTAAGCTTTTGGCCCTTGCGCAAGATTTCGAGCTCTATCGGCGCGCCTTTCGCGCGATCGACAAGCTCGCTCAGATGTTCTTTACTTTTTATAGTTACGCCATTGGCTCTTTCAACGACGTCGCCTGGCATTAGCCCAGCCGCCTTGCAAGGATTATAGGCCTCGCCCGTGTTTGTTACTATATCCGATACGCCAACCACAAGCGCGCCTTTGGTATACATCGTAACGCCTACCGAACAGCCGCCCGGAACGATCAGCTTTCTTTCACGCCGTACGACGCTAACGGTTTTAACGGGCACAATGCCAAAGAGATCGTATTGCAGCTCTTGCGTGACAGCTCCGGGTAGCACCTCGTTTAAGCGCTGATCCGTAAGCGAGCTTACGGCCGCGCCGTCATCCCTCAATACGATCCAGTCACCGCTATCAGGCAATTGCGCCGTTTCGCCCGGTTCGATATATATTTTATCGGGCAGGAGCTTAAAGGCGATAGCCGACGGCGTATAATTCAAGGCCATCAGCGCCGCCGTTATTGCCCAGCCTAATATGCGCTTGGTTCCATAGCGTTTTAGCACAAATAAAACACCTCCACTCAACATGCCCGAATGACCTTCGAGCACAGTTAGCTTGCGGAGGCTAGCTTGAATTCATTCCGCTTTACAATGGTTCGTTTCCCATAAGTTGACCGTGTACGTGTAATATGTCTGCTAAATACGCTTTAGTTTTGCCGCCTTTTCGATAAGCTCTTTCGCGTGGGATTGGCCGGAGCTGGAGTTTTCCGCACCGATTAAGCGCGAAACCTCCATAACTCGCTGTGCTTTGTTAAGTTTTCGCAGTTTTGTAAATGTCCTGTCGCCAATTTCGTCCTTTACAATCTCGTAGTGCGCGTCGGCAAGCGCCGCGATTTGAGCTTGATGCGTTACGCAAAGAATTTGGCGCGAGCCGGAAATGCCAAAAAGCTTTTCTCCTACGACCGACGCCGTACGCCCGCTTATCCCCGCATCGATTTCGTCGAATATCAATGTATCGACCCCGGCGATATTCGCCCCTATCGTCTTGAGCGCAAGCATGATACGCGACATCTCGCCGCCGGAGGCCACTTTATGCAGCGGCTTTAGGGCTTCGCCTTTATTGGTGGATAGCTGGAACTCGACGCCGTCGCGCCCTTTCCGAGATACCCGGCCGGATTCGGAAAACACGGCGGAAAACCGGGCGCTTTGCATGCCCAGTTGACGTAATTCGCCCTCTAGAGCCGCCTTTAGCCCCTCGAAAACGGCTTTTCGAGCGTCCGATAGCGCCATAGCCGCCTTATGCCACTCCGCCCCGGCTTTTTCCAAACGCTCGCCAAGCCGCTCGGCGTCCGCCCTATTGTCCTCGAGCTGCTTTACTCTGTCGAGAGCACTGTTGTAGTATGCCAGAATTTCAATTGCGCCGTTTCCGTATTTACGGCCAAGCCTCTCGATTATGCTAAGCCGAGCCTGGATTTCTTCCAGCCGGAACGGGTTGCTTTCTACCAGGCCTTTTTTGTCGCGCAGCTCGAAGGCGATATCCTCGGCGGTATAATATGCTTCTTCCAAGCGCGTGTTTAGAGCCTGAAACGACGGATCGATACCCGCCAATACGCTTAAGCTATTGGAGGCGTCGCGCAGCGCGGCGCAGGCGTTGCCCGCCTCGGAGCCGTATAGCGCTTCGTAGCCGTCCGTTAGCGCGCGTGTGATTTCTTCGGCGTTTTCAAGTAAATTGCTCTCTTCGCTTAGCGCTTGCTCTTCGCCCTCGATTAATCGCGCGGCGGCGATTTCGCCGATTTGGCCGCGCAGCGCGTCGAGCTCCCGCTCGATGTCTGCGGCGCTCCCGCTAGAGCCCTTTTGCAGCGCTTCGAGCTTGAATACCTCGTCGGCAGCGCTTTGTACGCGCTCCAGCAGCGCCTTTAGTTCTGCTTCGCCGAAGCCGTCGAGCAGCCTAAGGTGTTCGACGGGACTGAGAAGCGACTGATGCTCGTGCTGCCCGTATACGTCCACAAGCAGCCGGCTTACTTCCTGTAACATGGCCAGGGTGGCCAGGCGGCCGTTGATGCGTATCGTATTTTTGCCCGCCAAAGACAGCTCGCGCGACAGGAAAAGCTCGCCGTCTTCCAAAGGAAAGCCCAGCTCCTCCAAAGCGGCGGCGACAGCAGGGTCGCTTACGCTGAAAACCGCCTCGACCAGCGCTTTTTGTGCGTGGGAGCCGATCAATTCACGGTCTGCCCGCTCTCCGAGAACTAAATTGACGGAATCGATGATGATGGATTTACCAGCGCCCGTTTCGCCGGTAAGCACGTTAAAGCCGGGCTCGAATTCGACGTCCAGCTTGTCTATTAGCGCAATGTTTTGTATAAAAATGCGATTTAGCATTCTCCTACCGCGACGATATTGTACGAAGCTTGTCGATGAATTCGGAAACCAGCTGTTCGTCTGAAACGGCTACGAATATAGTATTGTCGCCGGCGATCGTCCCGACAAGGCCCGGCCAATGCAGCGAATCGATCGCTTCGGCCGCGACGTTCGCGCTGCCCGTCAGCGTCTTGATGACTATTATATTGCCCGCAGGGGAGATGGAAAGCACGGACTGCTCGAACATCTTCAAGTAGCGCTCCTGCATGCGCGCCTCTACGCGTTCGGCAACCGCGTAGGCGTAGATGCCGTCGCCGGAAAGGGTTTTTATCAACCGGAGCTCTTTTATGTCCCGGGATACCGTAGCCTGCGTAACGTTAAAGCCCGACGCGCGCAGCTGTTCGGCGAGCTCGTCCTGCGTTTCGACGACGCGGTTTTCGATGATCTCGAGAATACGCGCATGCCTGGCGGATTTCATGGGCACTCCCCCGTTCGTGTAGCTTTATTCATAATATATCAAATAGTATGCAGGTTCAAGCTCTATTTCAATTTCTCGTGAACTAATTCAAAGAAATTTTCGGGCTGGAACCGAATGAACCGCGCTCTTTGCTCCGCAGCCGTAACCTCGCACGAGCGGTTGGTAACCTGAGCTTTGAATAAACGGCCATCCGCAAACAATACGGCTTCAGGCTCCTCTATTTGTATCGATAATACGGCGCCGGAAGGCGCGACGATCGGCTTTGCGCTAAGCGAATGCGCACAAACGGGCGTAATTAGCGTAACGTCGGCATTAGGCGCTACGAGAGGCCCGCCTGCGGACAGCGAATATGCGCTCGAGCCCGTAGGCGTAGATATGATCAATCCATCGCACGTCCATCTTGCGGCGAGCATTCCGTCTGCAAAGACGTCGAGATGCAGCACGTGCATGTCGTTAGACGGCCGCGTTATCAAAAGCTCGTTCAAGGCCAGCGTGCATTTACCGTCCGCGTTGATCTTCAACAGGCTCCTTTCGTCGAGCCTATAGTCTTTTTGGAGCGTCCTTCGTACGGCGTCGTCGAGCTCATCCTGATTCGCCGCGCTAAGGAAACCCACGCGCCCGACGTTGACGCCTAAAACCGGCACGCCGCCGCGAGCCGCGCGTACGGCGCAGCGAAGAATTGTCCCGTCGCCGCCGATGGCGAGAATGGCGCTAAGCCCGCTTAGCTGCGTTTCGTCCAATTCGGGAACGCAGAGCGCTTTCGCGCCCGAATGCTCGATGACGCGGATCGCCTGTTCCGCAACCGACGCCGCGATGGGCTTTTTGTCGGCGTAGTATACTCCTATTGTGTCCATGTGCTTTTCACCATGCTTTCCTTCGCTTTTTCCCAGTAGATGTCCATTTCGTTTAAAGTCATTCCGGAAAGCGTCTTTCCATCCGCCATAACGAGCTTTTCCATCAGCTCGAAACGCGCGGTAAAGCGTTCCGTCGTCGCGTTAAGCGCGAATTCGGGCTCGACGCCCGCAAGCCGCGCCACGTTTACCGCCGAAAACAATAAATCGCCGACTTCTTCTGCGATCCTGACCGGATCGCCGGCGATAAGCTCGCTGCGCAGTTCCGCCGTTTCCTCTTCGGCCTTTTCAAGCGCGCTGACGGGTTCGTCCCAGTCGAAGCCAACACGAGCGGCCTTTTTCTGAACTTTCTCGGCGCGCAGCAGCGCCGGGAGATTCTTCGGTACGCTGCGCAGCACCTCCGCCTGCGTCGAATGCTTTTTTTCGGCCTTTTTAAGCTGATCCCAATTGCGAAGCACCTCGCCGGAATCATTGACCTTTACGCTGCTGAATACGTGCGGATGGCGGTATATGAGTTTTTCGCAGATTCCGGTTGTGACGTCGCGCAATGTAAAGTCACGCCGCTCGCTTGCAAGTTGTGTGTGCATCGCCGCCTGGAGCAAAAGGTCGCCCAGCTCCTCGCACAGCGCGGCGCTTTCGCCTGAGTCTATCGCGTCGAGGACTTCATAGCATTCCTCCAGCAAGCAGATTTTCAGCGACTCGTGCGTCTGCTCTCGATCCCATGGGCAGCCGTCCGGCGCGCGCAGCCGCGCTACGACCGTCTCCAGCCCGTCCATCCCCCACCTCGCCTGGCGCTCGAATTCACAGGGCGGTACAAGCGCTGCGGCGGTATGGTCGTATACTTGCCTGTCCAGTTCGACAAGTTGAATCGCGCGAACGGCGTATTCCCCGTTCACGTCCGCATTCGCGAATAAAACGCTCATATCCTCGCGATATGTTTCAAGCAGCCATAGCTTCACTTCAGACGCAATCAAAGCGTCCGATATTTCCTCGATGGCAAGCGGAAGCGTCGCGTCGTGTTGGCAATCGCCCAATGCATTAGCAGACGCTATACGCATCGCTTTTTCAGACTTCCATAAGCCCACGCTTTTTGCTTGGGCAATAGCTGATTGAGCATAGCCCACACCCGGCATAAGTTCAAATACAAGCCCGTTTTCCTGCGTTTTTTGCATTATAGCTTCGAGTAGAGCGCCATAAACGCCGCCGCCAATTACGGCAAATACGACGTCCTCGTTTTTAGCCGACTCCGCTAAGCGCTTTGCAACGGCCGTATTCAGCTCGTCAAAATCGAAGCTTTGCTCATAGAGATCGTCCATCGTCTGTGGCTTTACGCCCTGTTCGCTCAAAAATTGATATAGCGGCATCCGCTCTGTCTGTAAAAACCAGCGCGCGTCATTTAGCCTCCGATATGCTCCCAACGGCAGATGATCGGCCCTTAGTCCCGCGCCGACGTATAAAAGCATTGATGTCCCTTCTTTCGTTGATGATACTGTGTAGGGGCGAACTGTGTTCGCCCGCGACCCCAAAATCTTACATTCATATGTAGGGGCGATTCACGAATCGCCCGCAAAAAACCAAAGCCTGCAGGGACACGATATTTCGTGTCCGTGATATTCACAAACGCACGATGAAGGTCACGGACGCCATATATGGCATCCCTACATAGAGTACGACATCGTGGGAGATACGATATACACGGGCGAACACAGTTCGCCCCTACATAGACAGCCTCTCTACAATCTCATTATATCGCATTGTCGCCAGATCGCTCGGCTTGCCTTTTTCGCAAAAGGCGAATTGCGCCAGCTTCGGCACGACGCGCTCTACGACGATTTGGCCATCTATCAGCTTGGCCTTTAACGCTTCGAACGCTTCGATAAACCGCCTGTCCGCTTTCGCCCGGTCATAAAACGACAAGATATAAATGTATTGAAAGAGGTTGTAGTTTCCAAACGGATACTCGATCTGCATGAACAGCGTACCCATGCCGTAATGGCAGGGGCCGATGGGCTTGCGGATTGTCCAGTGTTCCAGCAAAAACTCCACGGCTCGCTCAAGCGCGGGCGCCTTGTTCAAATGATCGCTGAAGCGGAACGCGTCTAACGCCATCAGCGTCGGCATGGGGTTCGAGTATTCCGTTTCCGGCCCGCGTCCGAAGGAGAATTTGTTGCAGCGCCAGCCGCCGTCGGCATATTGAGTATCCAAAAGGTGCCGGAAGGTCTTTTGCAGCCTCGCGTCCGAAGCATAGCCCATATGACAGAGCAAATCGGCGGCCAAGGCCGTATGGCACGGTAAAATGCCGCCGGATGGATATACCTTGAAGCGGCCGTCCTCTTTCCAGGCATCGAAAAGCAGCTCCGCAACTTCTTTAAGCACCGGATTGTCCGGCTCCATGCCCAGTTCCAGCAGCATCATAGCGCTGTTGTACGCCGAAAACGGCGAGCCCTTAAGTAAGCGCCTGTCCGGCGTCGTCCAGTAGTCGCCGCCGTTATCGTATCTATGCTCCAGAATCGCCTCAACGTCCTTGGCATATCGCTCATCTATCGGCATATTTGCCCTCCTTCGCCATCCATCTTACTTCTTAGCTGTAGGGGCGGCGTTTTGCCGCCCGCAGCTCAAAACTATAGCTTTCAATACAATATTATAAATCCATGGCATACCTAAAGATAATATACGCCGCTGATACGAGTCGTCGCCCTGCCGCCGAAAAGCACGCGGTTTTCTCTTTTTGAAAGACGCACGGAGTTGTATACGCGGTCCGCGCCGCCCTGTTCAATAGTTACCGGCGTGCCGTCCCAAATATTGTTCTTCAGCAAATAGCAGCCGAACGCGCTGTTCCCGGAGCCCGTTGCCGGGTCTTCAAGATAGCCGAACTTTGGGGCAAAAACCCTCGTATGCGCGATGCTTTGCGGGTTCTCCGTATCCAGTGTGAAAATGAGAATAATATCAACTTCGTTTTTATTACAGAAGACTTTCAACGTTTGCTCATCGGGGAAAATGCAGATTTCATCGCTCAGCGCGGCGATCGGCACGATAAGCGTCCGAAGGCCTGCGTCGATCAGATCAATCGGGTGCATGTCCGACAGTTTCGCTTCATGCAGTGACAGATTTTTCGCGATTTCTTTGCGTTCGAGCTCCGTTCCGATATAGCGCGGGCTCGGCGCCAAAACATAGACCGCGTCCTGCGCTTTTATTTCGTTATATACTGTAAGCGCGCCTTTTTTGCGCGTATGTATCGTAATTTCTTTTCGGCCCGCTAAATCCGGCGTTTCGCTAATTAGGCCATACATACACGCGATCGTTCCGTGTCCGCAAAAATCTACCTCGCACTCGGAAGAATAGTAGATAATATTGAATTCAAGCTCTGATTTGGGCACACAATAGACGACCTCTGAAACGAAGCCCTTGTGCTGCTTCGCAATACTCAGCATTTCCGCGTCCGTCAGCATATCGCCCTTTTCAAGATATACGCAAGCCGCCGGGTTGCCCAGCGAGTCGCCGGAGGTAAAAGCGTCGATCTTTCGGTATGATAAAGCTTTCATTTGTCTAAATCCGCCTTTTTCGCCAGTCTTATCAGCTTCGATCCGCCCGGGATAAGCTCGAGGTCGGTAGGATTCAGGGTTTTTGTGAGCAGAATTGTCGAGAAGTAAATGATGACCGCGACGACGACGGAAAGCAATGTCGCTATGGTATTGCTGTCGCCCATATTCAGCAATAGCGGGTATAGTACCAAAATACCTCCGGCCATAAGCCCGCTCGCGATAAGCGGCTTAAGGACAAAGTCTAAAAAACGGGGCTTAAGCCCGGTACGCCTGCACACGTAGATTATGTTCATAATAGCGGCAAACGTATAGCAGGCAATAGTGCCGACCGAAGCGCCTACGATATTAATCTTAGGCATGCCGAGCAATATCAAGCTTACGACGACCTTGATTATCGCTCCAAAGAATAGGTTTATTACCGGTACCATCTGCTTTCCCATGCCCTGGAGAATACCAGTCATGGATTGTACGAGCGCAAGCATCATAACCGCTATGGACATGGTTTGCAGCAATTGTGTACCAAGCGCGAGTTCGGCAGGCTTGAGCGCCGGATAGAGCATATGCAGAATCTGCTCCGCAAGGCAAAACATTCCAACAGACGCAGGCATTCCAATTAGAATTGTGATCTTCAAGCCCGTACCCGTCATGTCGCGCACATCCACTGTGCGCTTTTGTGCGACGGCCCGGGAAATTGCCGGAACCAGGCTCATAGCGATAGCGAGCGAAAGCACGGCCGGCATGTTGATCAGCGACGAAACCGGCCCCGTCAGTACGGAGAATGCGTCTTGCGCGTCTTGCAGCGCGTAGCCAATACCAACAAGCTTATTTACGATCATGAACGAATCGACGGTCTGCGTCAACGGTAATATCGACGCGCCTATTGTCACGGGTATAGCGATGGCAAGCAAAGCCGCAATCACATTTTTACGCGGCTCGGCCTTATGTGTCGGCTTGATTTCGCCCATATCGCGCTTCACGCGGTGGTAGTAACCCATGAGTAATACTAGCGCGAGCAGCTCTGAAAAAGAGACGCCGATCATTGCGCCCATCGCCGCGTACTCCGGCCCAAGCGGCAACAAACTCGCCCCGAGCGTTAAGCCGACCGCCAGCTTGCCTATTTGCTCGATGATCTGAGAAACAGCCGTCGGCGACATGCGCTGCATGCCCTGGAAATAGCCCCTATATGCCGATAAAAGCGAGACGAAGAACAGTGCGGGCGCGATTGCCAAGAAGCCAAGATAGCTTCCCTGGAAGCTATTGGCGCTCGCGAGAGGCCTGCTTAGCAGAGCTAGCGCCACGCCCGATACAACGCCGATGACGCTCAATAAACGAAACGCGATTTTGAAGACCCGCCGCGCGCCGTATTCGTCGCCTTGGGCGAGACGTTCTGAAACCAGCTTTGATATAGCCGTCGGTAACCCTGCCGAGGACGCTACGAGTAAAAACGCATAAACCGGATATACCGCTTGGTAATTTCCCCAGCCATCCAGGCCGATTATGTTTGTCAGGGGTACGCGATAAAAGGCTCCTATGATCTTGACCAACAGCCCTGCAACGCCCAAAATGGCCGCGCCTTTGACAAAGCTGGATTTTGCCGCCATGCACACACTCCGATCTTCAATTCTAATCCACGCTATAGTATACCAGAAATGCCTGAAACTAACACTACCATTGTATGAATGTTTAAATAATCGTAAATTCCCGAAGTAAGAGCCACAGTGGCGCGGCGAGTTGCGTTTAGTGTGAAAAATCGAATCTGGTAGCATTAAGTCTGGGAAATTTCCTTATAG
>QMCE01001031.1_pt1 | contig 15053 bp, 12 predicted proteins | sample 1821851 | NCBI WGS metagenome assembly QMCE01 (sample SAMN09453174, study PRJNA476694) | Termite gut metagenome, whole genome shotgun sequencing project. | isolation source: worker | host: Odontotermes sp. | place: South Africa:Pretoria | collected 2016-01-28 | reverse complement strand
AAGTGGCTGCATAGCGAGGCCAACAAGCTGGAGCTGCATTTCCCAAAAGCTGCCACCGATAAAGCGGCGATAAAAAAAGAAGCTTTTTATTGGCGGCTGGTGTATTTGCTCGCGGCGCACCAAAGCCAGAGGTTTTACTGGCAAGGCAAGACTTTTAAGGACCTGCGGGAGATCGCGCTATGGCTGTTGTCCGACGTCATGGGGAGTAAAGACGATTTGCTTGCGGAGCGCCTCTTGTCGTCTTATCTCATACTAGGCTGCGCGGGCGACGTTAAGGCCATCGGGGCCGACATACCCAAGCTGATCGACGCCGAGGTTATGAAGGGCTCCCCCTTCGTTAAGTTCTGGTTCAGCGCCTACGCTATCGCGCCAAAGGATATCGGGTTCTATTGGGCCGGCGAGCGGTTCGATACTTTAAAAGACTTAGGCAAGTCCATGAAGGCAAAGCTTACCGACGCCAGCATGAAGCGCCAAACGAAGCCTCCGCCAAGCGGCTTTGGCGGGAATCTCAACAGCTGGTCAAAATGCTACGCGTTAATGCTGCAAGCAGGCGTCCTTTCGGCGTACATCAACATCACGGGAAGCGAATCGAAGCTCTCCGCCGCGATCGCGGCCCTTGAAGCCGAAAGCCAAGGCCTCGGCGGCGACGGCGAGCTGGAGCGAATCGCCTTCAAGGCCGCTTATACGCTTTCGGAGGATTGCTCGTTCTATTTCGACGGGGCCTACTATAGCGACGTCGATTCCCTAGTTGACTATCTGGCCTCAATACTAAAAGGCCCGGAGAAGCCAAAAGAAAAATACGTCATTTTCGAAAAGAAGCTAACCGCGCTGTTTGACGGCAGCGGTAAAAAGCCGAAGCCCTTCTTTGAATCCTGGCTTGAGCACGCCGCGGCCCCGGATCGGCTAAGCCGGTTTGGAGAGTTGCTTAAAAAGTGAGGTGACGTCCAATGAGCGGCCCTAAATGCAGCGAATATTCTGTAAAAGCCGAGTTGACAGAATTTTTTAAACAGGCGCTGGAGCAGGAATGCAAGCTCGAAGAGGCGCAGGCCCTCATCAAGAGGCTCATGGCGGAGCTTGACGCGGAGGCGTCGCGCGAGCGCGGCTCCGTATTCTGGCGGGCGGAAATCGACAATCTGCGGGAATTCGCAAAAGCGAGCATTTCCCGGCATGAAAAAGTGGTTCAGCGTCTGGCGGGCGGCGCCCGGGCAAGCAAGGCCGCGCTGGACGAAAAAGCGGACGGCCTTATCCGCCTGCAAAAGTACAACGAAGCCTCGGCGTTAATCCGGCAAGCAGGGCAATCACTCATGGATATGCAGGCCCGGTGGAGCGCGGAGCTCGAAGCGGATATCGCCTCCATCGAAAAGGAACTGCACAGCATCGCTCGAAAATATCATCAGAGCGCCGCGTTCCCTGTCGAGAAAAGCAAGGCGAAAACGCGTACAGCCGAAAAAGGCCGCGCTTCGCCCCCTCTGCTCGATCAGATACACATGGCGCTGGATGAGGCGGAACATATCTGTACGGGGCTGCCGCCCGAGCTGGCGGATAAATACTTGGAGCGGCTTGCGCAAGCCAGAGAGAATAGCGAGCGATACAATGAAGAAGGCAGGCCGGCCTTTTTAGAGAAGCTCCTGCACCAAACGATCCCCGCCATAGCGGACGCCGCGCAAACCGAAGCGCGCAGGCACACCCTTCTAAAGAAGCGTATAGAGCGGCAAATCATCCGCTACAACGCGCTGTGCGGCAAGAAGAACCGCGCTCCCCTGCCCGCGCTTGGCTGGCCTGTCGACGAGGACTACGCCCAAGAGATGGACGCGCGTATTGAGACGCTGCAAAACGAGCTGGTTAAAGACCGCGAACAGAAATACATACACGAAACCGTAGACCGGCTGCTGCGCGAGATGGGGCACCAGACGCTCGGCGAACGGTATTATCCGGATCAGAGCGCCCCGGAGCTTTATTGCAGCAAGGTTTACGGCTTCCGCGAGGGAACAGCAGTAAAGGCGAGCTTTTCGAGCTTCGGGGAGGTGGTGCTCGAAATCGTCGGCTTGTCCGAGAGCCAGCGTCCGCCGAGCGCCTCGGAAGCAACGCGCCTTCGCGGCGATATGCGGGAGTTTTGCGGCGAATACGCGAAAATCAAAAAGAACCTGGAGCTCATGGGCATTGTCATGGACAATATCTACGAATGCCCGGCGACGGAGCGGTACGCCAAAATCGAAAACTTAAGCGCCTATCGGCAGGCCGCGGGCGTATCCGCCGCGAGCTTTCTGATTGACAGCTTGGATGAGGCCCCCGCCGCTGAGGCGCGAGCGCGATATTTTGATGAGGGCGGTATGTGATAATGGTTAAGCTTTGCCCACGATGCGCCGCTCTCATATCGAGCAATTTAATCAGATGCCCGGGATGCGGCTTCAATATGATTTCCGTAGCGCCCGCATTCAAAAAATGTCCCGCGTGCGGCAAGCGCGTTCCCGCCGACGAGTCAGGATGCGTCTGCGGGCGGGATATGTCGGGCGTCCCTGTTTTTCAGCCGCAATCAAGCGCCGCCCCCGAGCCCGGGCCGCGCTCGAAGGTATGCCTATGCGGGTGCGAAAACAGCGCTGACAAAGCAGATTGCGGGCGGTGCGGAAGGCCCATCGATCATATCGAGGACTCCGAGCCGGGCAGCGTACTCTATCTCTTTTTGAGCGCCGACCATAAATGCTGCGTACGCGTCACCGGCGCGCCCCTTATGCTTGGGCGCGGCGCCGCCCAGTGCCAGCCGTACCTCGACGCCAAAGGGGCGGTAAGCCGGGAGCATCTGAAACTGACGGTTATGGAAGACGGCGCGCTCTTTGCTACTGATATCAGCAGGTACGGAACATGGCACAACGGAAAGCCCATGCCAAAGGGCAGGGCGCGCCCCGCGCACGACGGCGACGAATTTTCATTGTGCAGCCCCGCGGGAACGGATTCCTCCGTCCCCTTCCGGCTCAGGCGCGTGAGCGAACAGCCCCCATGCTGATTGCCCGGATTGCTGCGCCCGTATTTACGCTCGGGCCCGGCGCGAGAACCGCAGTTTGGTTTTCCGGCTGCAAGCGTCGCTGCCCTGGTTGCGCGAATCCGGAGCTTTGGACGTTTGACAGCGCCCTCGAAACTACGGCTAAGGAGGCGGGCGGCCTGATCCTTGCCGCGGCGGGCGGGCGGCCCGGCGGCTTTACCATAACCGGGGGCGAGCCGTTCGACCAGCCGGAAGGTCTTGCCGAGCTGGTCGGGATTTTGCGCGGCGTCAGCGAAGACATATTGGTGTATACCGGCTATTCCATGAATGAACTTAGGTCTTGTGGGAACGAGGCCGTGGCCGGCGTTTTGTCCGGCGTCGCCGCGCTGATTGACGGCCCATATATAGACGAGCGGAATACGGGCGCCGCGCTGCGGGGTTCGGCTAATCAGGAGCTCCACATATTAAACGCCAGCTTTCGCGGGTTCTACGAGGCGGCGCTCGCTTCCAGCGAACGCCGGATTCAAAACATACCCGTTGAAAACGGCTTCATTTCGGTCGGAATCCATAAAAGGCAGTTTCGCGAAACGTTGGAAGAGGGCCTCGGCGCATTCGGATTGGAGGAAACTTAAATGGCGATGCAAACGCCCAAGTGGCATCAGGAGCTGGATATCTTCTCCAAAATCAACCCGCTCATCGTGATCGAGGGCAATATACTGGACCGGCATATCTATCCCTCCGACGGGACGCCGTTCCGGCTGCCCGATTATCTTTATCGCTATTTTATTGAAAGCGGGTACGAAAGGGTCGTCTGCTACAACTCCATTAAGGGCTTCTACAGCCCTGATGACGAAGACGCGCTGCGCGATTTCGCGGGCGCGTACTCCCTAAACGTAGCGGACGGCTCCGCGAGATGCGATTTCGCTTCCAAAGGGCCCGGGACAGCGGAATATGTCATACGCGAGGCTCTAAAGCAAACAAAAACTCCGACGGCCCTTATCCTTGACCTTGCGTCGCGCTATGTGCCTTCGCCCGCCAATTTATCCCAGCAAGCGGCGGACGCGTATACGGGGCTGCTGCTCGCGTCCTTGGAAGCCTCCGACGTATATTGGAACGAGCGCTCGTTCAAGAACATCGCGGCCATTCTGGTTAACAAGTCAAACGACATACCCGCCTGGCTCTATCTCGACAACCCCAATATAAAAGTATTAACTCTTCGCACGCCCGACCGCGAGGAGCGCAGGAGCTTCGTGGAGAATCAGTTCGCCAGCTTTTTTGACGCGGACGTCTACCTGCAGGATATCCCGTATTTCAACGAGCATCCCGACGCGCTTTCCCGAATCAAGGATCGGTTCATCGCGTTGACCGACGGCTTGGGCTATATGCAGCTAATGGCGCTGAACAGCCTGTGCTGCAACGAAAAAATCCGCGTTAAGGATCTTTGCAAGGTCGTGGATCTCTACAGGTACGGCATCAAGGATAACCATTGGACGACGCTGGGAACGGAGCAGCTCTCGGACGCGGGCGAAAAATTCCGCAGACGGGTAAAGGGCCAGGACGCCGCCCTGCATAAAACCATGGATATCGTCAAGCGCGCGGTCACAGGCATATCCGGCTTGCAGCATTCTTCCAACTCCCGCCCCAAGGGTGTGCTATTCTTTGCCGGGCCGACGGGTACGGGCAAGACCGAGACAGCGAAGACCCTCGCGGAGATCATATTCGGCAACGACAAAGCGTTCGTTCGCTTCGATATGAGCGAGTACGGGAGCCCGTCAAGCGATCAAAAGCTCATGGGCGCGCCGCCGGGGTATGTTGGTTACGAGGCCGGCGGCCAGCTAACCAACGCCCTGAAGAAGAACCCGTTCACGATCATCCTGTTCGACGAGATCGAAAAGGCCGACCGCTCGATTTTCGATAAATTCCTCCAAATCCTTGAGGACGGGCGGATGACCGACGGGCAGGGTCAAACGGTCTATTTTTCGGAGAGTATAATCATATTTACCAGCAATATCGGCATGTATACCGAAGACGCGTCCGGGCAGCGGCGGCAGAATATAACGCCCGATATGCCGTATGAAGAGATACGAAAGCGGATGCTGAGCGCGGTTCAAGACTTTTTCAAGCTCCGGCTCATGAGGCCCGAGCTGTTGAACAGAATCGGCGAAAACATCGTCGTCTTCGATTTTATCCGCGAAAACGACGAAGTCCACACCGCCCGCGATATCCTCTACACGCAGCTCGACAAAATAATCGAGGCCGTATACAACGAGAAGAAGATCAAGCTCACCATAAGCCAAGGCGTCAAGGATACGCTGCTGGAGCTGGTTAAGGGAAACCTCGAAAACGGAGGTCGCGGCATCGGCAACATCGTAGAGGCTTTCTTTATCAACCCGCTGGGGAGATATCTGTTCGATAACGGCAACCTGAACGGCGTGGAGGTTCGCGTTCATTCGCTCGCCTCCGACGAGGAGCCGTGCCGCCTGGAGTGCATGCTCGTATAGCAAGGAGGATAAATTGAAGGTTTTCGCAATGGCCCGGATGGGCGTCCGCCAGGATAAAACGCAATGTGAGGACTGCCTCCTGTTTAGCAGGAGGCTGAAGCACGGCGCGGGCGGCAACCTTATTTGGAACGGTATGTTTCAAACGAATACGCCGGAGGGCGCAAGTTACCTCGCGGCCATTTCGGACGGCGTAGGCGGAATGCCGGCCGGCGAGACTGCTTCGCGCTTTGTCCTGAGCCGGCTTTCGGGTGCGTTTTATCCCAACGTTCCCGGCGGGGACTGGCTGGAGGACGAGATCAGGGCGATAAACGAGCGGCTGATACTATTTTCCCAGACGAGGGATGAGTGGCGCAGAATGGGCGCCACCCTTTCCGGCGTATACGCCGACGGAGACGGCGCGTGGCTTTTTCATGCCGGGAACAGCCGGATATTTGTCACGAACGGGGATTTCCTGATGCAGCTTACGAGGGATCACACCGCTTCGCAGGATAAGCCCTGGCAGCAGCGGGACAGCAAGATTTTTGCCTGTATGGGCTGCGGCGATCCCGCGCTTTTAAAAATGCTCGCCGTAGAGCGCGCGGCGCTGCCTCGGAATCCAGGCGAGGGCTCGATACTGTTCACGACCGACGGCATCCACGACCACATGGACAACGCCGACCTGGAAAGGCTCTTCTTCGATCGGCAGGACGATCAGTCATTCTGTATGGAGGCCATGAAGCTTGCGCTCGAGAACGGCTCGAACGACGATATGAGCCTGATGTTGCTTACGCTGTAGGGGACGCGCTATGTGTGACGACGTAAAAGCCGTATGGCTGATGATAGCCTGCGTAATCCTCAATTTCGCGTTCGTGCTGTGCGGCGTGTGGATTTCACATGATTTCACTGTGTGGGCGCGCTATTTCCAACCGGAGCTTGCCATGGAAACCGTCGCGTATATTGACTCGGCTATGGCGGCCTGTTATCTGGCTCTATATATTTATGCGAGCTTCAACGTAAGCATTTACATAGACGATACTTCCACCTTTACCGTAAATCCGGCGATGTTCGAGCTGATCGTTTTATTGATACCGCTGGGGGGCTTAATTCTTTTCGACTGGCTTATCGGGGATATTGGAGCCGCTCCGACGGAGGGGTTGCTCGACACCATTGGAATGATTGTATCCCTCAAAACGATTTGGGCGATAGTCTCCGCGATTCTATTCGCGATGCTCGTCGTCTTCACAATCATCAAGGCGCTTACGTATACAAAGCTGACAAAACGGATTAACGTTTTAGAGGGCGATATCAATGATTACATACGCAATCGAACGCTTACGAATGCGCTGGCCGCGCTGGCTTCCCCCCCAGGGTCAAGGAAGCTCTTGAGCGGCTTCAGGCGCAACATTACCGGACGGCGAATCAAAGCGGGGATGCGCCGGCGCAAGTACAGAATGCTCGCCTTGACCGTCTTTACGTCGCTGTTTGCGGCGGCGCAGTTTTCGGCGCTGGCCGTGGGCGAGGGCGTATTTCATAGGAACATTAACAACCACACAGCGCAAAATGACGCTAATGCCGACCTGCCCGTTTTGGAAGAAAGCGAGCTTCTCGACCCAATGGTCGAAGTTCGAATCGAAAGGGATATAATTGGCGCGGTTTCGTTTTCAGACTATACGATCGACGGCTCTCCGGAAGTGTTTTGGCTGCTGAGAAGCGACGGAACGCTTTTGGACGGCCGAACATATACCGAGGTCGAGCAAACGCGGGGAATGCGCTTTAAGGATATTACAAGCTTCAACACGAGCGGTCTGCTCACGGCAAATGCTTTCGCGGGGCTGCTGGGCGATGGGGCGGTGTACTATTATCCGCAGCTCTCGGGCGACAGCGGCGTTGAATTATATAACGGCGCGGACGTGGTTGCTCTGGATGACGACTTTGCCCTTAGAACGGACGGCACGGCCGTACGCATGTGGTCGTACAAAGGCTCGGGCGGCGAGGTTGCCCTATCGACAGTTAACAAAATTGATTCAAATGACGCCCCGGACTTTATTACTTATCTATATGACGAAAAATATTATTCGTTTACTGAGCGATACAACTATATAAAACACCGAAATAATCCTTATGACACCAGGTGGGATGAAACTCTTGCGTGGATAGGCGGCTACAGGTCGGTCCCTATCGCCGTTACCGCCCTTGGCGAAATTATTGTGGGCTACGATCCCGAATGGAGCGACGGCACAGAAAAAGAAGGCGAGGAGAGCGCGGCGTCCGGGAGCGAGCTTCTAAGGCTGAAAGATCAGCTTGTTTTCTTCTACTATCCACGCGGCGTCGGCAACTATCCCGGCTTCACGATATACGTACGGGAGTTGCCCGGCGGCGGGGTGGATTGCTTCTTTTCGCCTTCTTACGTACGGTATATTATCCAATGAAGCAGTTGACAAACAAGGAGCCCAACACCGGTTACGCAAGAGGAGGGGTGCGCCATGGATGACGACGTAAAAACCGTATGGCTGATGGTAGCCTGCACGATTCTAAACCTCGCGTTTTTGCTGTGCTTCGCGTGGCTTTGGGAGGATCTCGCTCTGTGGGCGATTTATTACGAAGCGGCTTTCGCCAGGGATGCCGCGGTAACTCTCCTCATCGCCATGGCGGCCCTTTATCTGGCCTGGTATGGCTTTGCAAGCTTCAATACGGGCATTTATATGGACGACGCTACTACTTATATGGTAGTGCCCGTGTTTTTCGAGCTGATCGTTTTGTTGATACCTCTGGGCGGCTTGATTATCTTTGACTGGATTTTCGGAAACATCGGCCTCACGCCGACGGAGAATCTGATTGACACCTTCGTGATGATGTACTCCTTCGAAACGCCGTGGACGATAGCCGCCGCGATTTTACCGCCGATGATCCTCCTGTTTATGATCGCAAAAGGCACTATGCTGCCAGAGTTTATCGACTGGAACGACGCCCTCAAACTCGATATCAAAAACTACACCCGCAACCGAGCGCTGACGGAGGCGCTTGCGGCGGTGGCCGCCCCCGGCGTCTCAAGCCGGCTTTTAAGCGGCTTCAGGCGCAACATTGCCGTACGGCGAATCAAAGCCGGAGCACGCTGGCGCAAGCACAGGCTGATGAATATAGCTATTGCCACGGCGCTGTTCGCGTTTGCGCTGACCGCGGCATGGGCGGCGGGCGAGGGCGCGTGGCGCGGCGATTTTGACGAGCTCATCGCGCAGAACGCCGAATCCGGCGGCGCGTCCTCTGGGGAGCGGAGCGCGTTGCCTGAGCCGAAGGTCAGGATCCTTATAGAAAAGGACGTGATTGACGCCGCCGCGTTTACCGACTACACGGATGACGTCCCCCGGGAGATGTTCTGGCTGCTGAAAAATAACGGTACGCTTTGGGACGGCCTTAATAACATAGAGGTCGAGCATACGAAGGGGATGCGCTTTCAGGAAATCACCAGCTTCTCCGTCCCATATTACACCATGGCGACGGTCTTCGCGGGGCAGCTCGAGGATGGGACGATGTTCTACTATCCGGAAGAGCGCATAAAAAGCAACGGCTTCGAATTGTATCAAGGCGACGACGTACTGATGCTGAACGACGACAGCGCCCTCCGCACGGATGGCACGGCCGTCTATTTGTGGTCGCTCGGCAGCTTTGGCGGCGACAGGCTCCCAAAACTGGATTTCGCAGACGAAATCGGAACCGTCGTCGCAAGCTTCGCGACATACTACAAAGACGACGAACATCATTATGCCGTGCTGTCGCCCGATGGCAGTTATTACGCCAGTGCCAGGCCTAGCGATAGCTGGCGGGGCCAGGAAATGGCGTGGATAGGCAGCTATAATTCCATCCCCGTCGCCGTCGCCGCCAATGGTGATGTTATCGCGGGTACAGGCGATAATGATGACAAATTATCGCCTCTGGCCCCGCAATACGACTTGCCCGTCTATATATATGAGCGCGGCGGCGGCGCAGCCTCCTTCGCTATATATGTGCGGGAGCAGCCGGACGGCGGGGTGAGCTGCTTCTTTTCGCCTCTTTCCGCGAGGTACCTTCTGCGATGAAGGCACGGGCTCCATGTACGAACGTCGATTACGCGAAAGGAGGCGCGCGCTATGAGTGACGAGGCCAAGGCGGTATGGCTGATAATAGCTTGCGCGATCATCAACCTCGCGTTTGTGCTGGGCGGCGTGTGGATTTCGCATGATCTCGTTTCGTGGGCGCGCTACAGCGGTTCGGCTTTGGCTATGAACTACGTCATGTTTGTTGTCGTGGCTTTGGCGGCCTTTTATCTTGCGCTGTATACCTATGCGAGCTTTAGCGTGAGCCTCTATATCGAAAATACCGCATTAATATTGGCATATGCATTTTGGGATATATACTTCTTTGGAATACCTCAGGCCGCCTTAATCATCTATGATTGGATTTTCGGGGATATTGGGCTCCGCGAGACGGAGGGGCTGTTTGATACCTTCGGAATGATTTACTCATTCGAAACGCCGCTGGCGACGGCAGCCGCGATATCCTTCTCGCTATTCATTGTTCTTGCAATAATCAAGATGTCAACGTTTGAGTACGCCGACAACCGCTGGAATGCTTCGAAGCGCGAAGCCGGTAAGCACGTCCGCTTTCAGGCTCTGACGGAGGCGGTCGCGGCGCTGGCCTCACCCGGCGCGGAGGAAAGGTTTTTGCGTGAATTCAGGCGTAACGGCGTTGTTCGAAGGATTAAAAGAATGGCGTTTCGATCAAACCACAGAATACTAATCCTGGCTGTCGCCGCGGCGCTGTTCGCGCTAATGCTATTCTCGGCGGGAGCCGCGACGGAGAGAGCGCGGCATGGCGGCTTTGACGAAATCATAGCGCAAAATGACACGTCCAGCGGCCAGCCCTCCCCGGCGGAAAGCGAGGCTCCCGAGCCGGAAGCGGTTTATTATCCAATGAAGCTGGTCTTAAACAACGAGCCCAACGCCGATTACGCGATAAGGAGTGACGTGCTATGAGCGACAAGGTCAAGGCTGTCTGGCTGGTAATTGTCTGCGCGATTCTCAACCTCGCGTTCGTGCTGTACGGCGCGTGGATTTCGCTTGATCTCGTTTCGTGGGCGCGCTACAGCGCCTCGGATGAGGCGATGACTTCGGTTACATATGTAATCGTGGCGCTTGCGGCCTGTTATTTGGCGCTATATAGCTTCGCGAGCTTTAAGGCCTGCGTTTTCATAGATGCTCGCTCTGAATTCGCAGATTCTCTCAAGCTGTTTTTCGACGCGTATCTTCTGTGGGCGCCAGCGTTCGGCTTGATCGTCTTTGACTGGATTTTTGGAGATATTGGGCTCCGTAAGACGGATGGGCTGTTTGATACCTTTGGGATGATCTACTCCTTCGAAACGCTGTGGGCGGCAGCCGCCGCGATTTCCCTTTCGATGCTCGTCATCTTTTTTGCAACCAAGGTATTTGAACTATTATACTGCAACAGCCGCAGCGCCGATTTAGGGCGCACAGCCACAAATCTCGCCCGTAATCAGGCGCTCACGGAAGCGCTGGCCGCGCTAAGCTCCCCCGGAGCGGCGGAGAGGCTTATTAGAGGCTTTAAGCGCAACACCGCAGTGCGGCAAATAAAAGCGCAGGCGCGCCGATACAAGCTAAGATTTCTCAGCCTGATCGTCGCCGCGGCGCTGTTTGCGCTAATGCTATTCTCGGCGGGAGCCGCGACGGAGAGCATGCGGCATGGCGGCTCTGATGAAATCATTGCGCGAAATACATCGCAAGACTCCGAAGAGGAGGGCGCGCCTCTCATGCCGCAGGACACGTTTCTGATCGAACGGGACGTTTTGGACGCGGTTTCATTCAGCGACTTTTCGGAAAGCGGATTATGGCTGCTTAAAAGCGACGGGACGCTTTGGGACGGGCGTAATAATACCGAGGTCGAGCAAACAAAGGGAATGCGCTTTAAGGACATAACCTGCTTCGACGTTCCGTATATCACCTATGGAACGGCGTTCGCGGGGCTTAGAGCGGACGGGACCGTATTCTATTACCCCGAGGAACGATTCAAGGAATATGGCTATAGCTTATATCGAGGAGCGGATGTAATCGCGCTAAGCGGCGGCTTTGCCCTCCGCTCGGACGGCACGGCTGTGGATATGGTGCGTCCGTACCAAATTGTTACCAAACAAATATACATAGACAGCCTTGATGTCGATAGCGTCCCTGATTTTACAGTATTTTTATACGATAGCGAATATTACACAGCGGCGCTGGAGTCCGACGGTAATGTATACGTGTATCACGGCGGCAGCTGGATTAACGGCGAGCTCATCGATGACAGATGGGAACAAGAGTTGGCGTGGATCGGGAGCTACAGGTCGATCCCGGTCGCCCTAACCGCCAGGGGCGAGGTTATCCTGGGCTTCGACCCCGATTGGAGCGACGGCGAAGAGAGCGCCTATGCGCCCTTGAAACAGCTGAACGATCTGCCCGTCTATATCTATGAGCGCGCGCGCGGCTATGGCCCCTCCGCTCCCGGCTTCGCGATATACGTGCGGCGGCGGGCGGGCGGCTCCGTCGACTGCTTGTTTTCGCCCGCTGATATGCGGTACCTGCTGCGATGAGGCCGCTTATGAACAACGAGCCGCCGCGCTCCGTCCGGCCGCTCGACATAAAGGCGCTATACGGCTATCCCTCATGGGAAGACGGCGTGAATCGCTATTGGCTTCTCCCGGGCGACGGCGTCGCGGCAGTCTTCCCCATCGATATGGACGCGGGCGGGGTTTTTGCGCTGCTGGAGCGCGCCGGGCTCATGAGGCGCTTCGACTTCCATACCAACGAATTCCCGCTCAAGGATGGGCTGGCGTTATATTTGACGTCGGAGTGCAATTCGCGCTGTGCGTACTGCGAGGCCGATATCGGCTCGCCCGCCACATGTATGGACGCCGGCGTTATCAACGCGGCTTTTGAGTTCGCAGCCTGGATCAGCCGCAAAAACATGCGCAAGCGCCTGTCGGTCACGCTGCTGGGCGGCGAACCTACGCTGTACACCGCGTCTATCATAGGGCTATTGGAGCGGTTGAAGCTTGCCCGTGTTGACGCAACAGTCAGCTTATGCACAAACGGCGCGCTTTCGGACGCCGACCTCGCGCGCCTGCTGCCCTACGAAAATGTGGAGTGGCGCATCTCGCTCGACGTACCCGGGGCATCATACAGCGGCATGGACTACCGCTACGGCTGCGACTACAGCCGCGTCATTCACACGATCCGCGCTGTTGCCGACGCCAAGCGGGCGCATGCCGTGCGCTGTACCGTTACCCGCCAAACACTGCCGCTGATGAGCGAAATGGTCTCGTTTTGCGAGTCTCTCGGGGCCAAAAAACTCGCCTTTACGCCTATCAGGGCCATGTACGGGCATTCGAGGCAAATGGCGGCAATCGTGCCGGATGCCGGCGAGTATATAGCCTCCTGGTTTGCCGCTAGGCGCGCGAGCAAAAGCATCGAGGTCGCCGACTCGCACTTCGACATGCTGTTTGGCAAAAACGGGCTATATTGCTCGCATACGTTTATCATGCCGGACGGTACGATTTTGCCGACCATCTCGGAGGCCTACGCCCAAAGCCGTCTCCACGCCGGCAACGTAACGGAGCGCGCGTGGCCCTATGTGGAAAGCGCGCTGAACCGCTTCAAAAAGGCTTTTCTTGCGGCTGTGGACGACAACTGCGGGGGCTGCGCCGGGCGGCACGTATGCGGCGGCGGCGCTATGGCTACGGAGTTGTATTTGGGTTCGCGCAGACAAGGCATGGAATGCCGGTACCTGCAAGGGATGATCGCCGCGGTGTGCGCGCGGATTCACGCGCTGCTGCCCGCCGAGCCGGCTGAAGAGCTCGCGCCCAAGGTCAAATTAGTGCGATATAATCATATGAAAGATGAAATTTAAGGGGGAAAGCGCGATGTCGGGATCAATATGGGCGGACTGGGAAGATTATACGGATCACTCGGATTATAGCGATTATACGGACTATACGGACGTCTATACGCCCGAAAAGAGCGGCGGGAACGCTAAGTGCCTGACGGACGTCATACTGAAAGCGCGCGACGGCTTTGCGGAGCGCGCTCGCGGGCTGCAACAGGAGCTGATGCGGCTTATAGGCGCGGTATCGGCGCTCGGCGCAAAGCAAGGCGGTGAAATGGAAGCCTTGATAGAGAGCGCGTGCTGCGGCGTCTTCGCGCTCTCTGGCGATATTACAAACGAATCCGAAAACGATATGTTCGCCATATGCGACCTGCTGGCAATCAGCCTAGCCGCGACAAGCGCGGAAAAGGCGTCTTATCTGGCTTTTGAGGACGACATAGTCGAGAAGGATATCCCGTATCTCTCCAAGGCCTTCGCCGCGCTCGCCAACTACGAGGAGGGCATGATATGAGCATCATCGGACCGGAGCATATTTTCAGGGCGACCCACGGCCCGCGCGAATATCATGTGGTAAAGCGTATCCGCGAGCTTCCGGACGTAAGCGAGGGAATCGTTTTATCCCCCGAGAGCAAATACGACAAAAAGGGCGACCTGACGGGGCTCATGTTCCTGACGGAGGGCGCGAACGCCGTCGCGTATCCCGGCCTCGTTCCGGATAACGGCTGCGGCTTCTGCCTCGGGCTTATCCGGGGCCTGCCCGCCGGCTTTGAAGACTGGAGCGCGCTGGCCGGGGCGCTGATTCGCGCTGCGGGCGTATACAGCCTGTCAAGGCGCGAATCCGCGCCCGCCGACCTTCTGGACGTAATGCTGCGCGGCCTGCCCGGCGAGCCGGAGCGCTTTTTCTTTAATTTGGCCGAACAGGGCATGGATTCGTCGTTTTTAGCCGGGTTGAGGAAGGACGCTTCGCTCCCGATCCTGCTCGAACAGCCCTTCGGGTGCTTCCTGGGCCATTTTCTGGAAATCCGCAAGCCCGAATCCGAATTTGAGCAAAACGAATACATCCTCATCATCCACTCCGGCTCACAGGGCGTCCACCGGCTCTTGAACAACGTCCTGCACGAAAAGTACGCCTATCATTCCCGCGTATACGGCGCCGGTTTGCAAACGGCCGAAGGGCGCGCCCGAAAACTGGCCGCGGGAATGGCGATGAATTACGCCAAGGCGAGCCGCCTGAAAGCCCTCGATATTATTGGCGAATGCCTGCGGCGGTATTTTGGAGCGGAGGTCGTTTTTCTGTCGGATGTGTTTCACAGCTATCTCCAATACGAATCCGAATGCGTGCTGCATTGCCGCGGCATTCAGAATTTCAACTGTCCGTATAACGATATTGAAGCTCCGTATTATCTTTTGGCCGGAACGCAAACGACGTCCTCCCTTCTAATGAAGCCTGACGCCGGGGGCGGCAGCCTTTGCCATGGCACTCCGGAATCCCTTTACGGTGATCCGGGCTGCGGGGAAGCGCCGCCGCCCAGCACGCTCCGCTGGAAGGACACGGATTCGGAAGGGAATCCCGCCCTCTTTGAGGCTATAACGCGCGAGCTCGGCGCGCATTTTGAGTCGCAGGGCATAGCCTCTCGCGTGACGAGGCTGCTGCCGGTACTCAATATGCAGCGCGCCGACAGATAATT
>QMCE01001814.1_pt1 | contig 15054 bp, 9 predicted proteins | sample 1821851 | NCBI WGS metagenome assembly QMCE01 (sample SAMN09453174, study PRJNA476694) | Termite gut metagenome, whole genome shotgun sequencing project. | isolation source: worker | host: Odontotermes sp. | place: South Africa:Pretoria | collected 2016-01-28 | reverse complement strand
TTATTTTCTAAAGATTAAGCAGTTACTTGATGACGGCAGAATAGGCAAAATAATAACCGTAGATGTAAAATACATCAGGGCGCAAAGTGATGCCGATATGAAACCGGGAGATCAATCATGGCATGTAGACCGGCGAATCGGAGGTGAAGGGTATTTTTACGATCTGGCTCCTCATACGCTTGATATCCTTGATTTTTTTCTGGGAGAAATTACCGATGCCAAAGGGTACGGCACAAATCGCGCAGGTTTTTACGAAGTTGCCGATACGGTCGCTGCTACTATGCAATTCAAATCGGGAGTTATCGGCGCAGGCATCTGGGCTTTTGCCGCTCCCGGACAACCTCAACAGGATCACGTTATCATAACCGGCAATTGCGGATACATCAAATTCAGTACATTCAAGTTTGCCCCGATAGAATTGTGTACAGGCAATAAACTACAGCACATCAATACAGAACCACCAGAACATATACAACAATGCCTGATCGCTTCCATTGTAGCTGAACTAAGAGGAGAAGGCCGGTGTCCGTCAACAGGGATTTCAGGAGCGCGGACTTCGAAAGTCATGGATATGATTCTTCCCATCCCGAAAATAAAAGGCTGAACCAAAAGTTGATCCAGCCTTTTGTTGATTATTAATCACTCGGTCATTTTCCGGACAAACCGGCTATTTCTCCAACAGAGCGGCCGCACACCACAGATAGGGAGCCTGTCCGTGGAAATCGCCTGCCAGGCGCGGACGGTCGTAATAATACTGTTTATCATTCTTTTTGCCGGTACCGATACACACTTCGGCTACATTGTTTCGTTCGTCGATGTAAGGTATCATAGCCATCCAGGCCTTACGGGCTGCCGGAGCATATTTTGCAGCGTCTAACCATCCTTTTTTAACACCTCGAATAAACGCGTAAGTAAACATTGCCGTTGAAGATGTTTCCGCCCAACAGTCGGGTTCGTCAATCAATTGATTCCACATACCGCCCGGTGTCTGATATTTCAACAGACTTTCCATCATGGTATGATAGCCTTTCATGATACGCGGACGGTCTTTGTGATCTTCGGGTAAATAACCGAGTAAATCGGCCATACCTACCGCCATCCAACCGTCTCCGCGTCCCCAATAATAAGGTACATCGGGCGCGTGATAGAACAAACCGTTCGGACGTTGCAATTCATCCAGATACAAAACCATTTCACTCGCCGCCCGGTCCAGATACTTCTTGTCGCCGGTAACCCGGTAAGCCTGCGCCTGTACAACGGTAATCATATACATATCGTCAATCCACAAACGGGTTTGCCAGGAATGGCCTTTTTCCGCCCAGTATTTTTCCTCTATTTTCGCGTCTTTCGGCAATTCCCACTGTGTGTCGGCATATTCCAATCCCATTTTCTTATATCGCTCATCTTTGGTAATCTGATATAACTGCAGAGCCAAACCTCCGAACATGTTATAATCAACATGGTTCATCGGTGGCAGCAACGCTTTTTCCCGTGTAAAAAACGGTTCGAATTTATTCTGTAAATCTTTAATCAGCTTCTGATCCTTTGTCCGGACAGCAAAATCAAGCGCTCCGGTCCAGGTACAGACTTCGGCATAATGAATATACCTTGCCGCATAAAGATCATGCCGGTCGTCTACAAAATGATATGCCAGTCGTTTGCCGATTTCTTCGGGCGTAAACCCTTTCGGGAAGTCTGTCAGTACGTTATTCTGAGCGAATACATAGTGAAACGGAAACAATAAAATCAATAAAAATAATCTTTTATGCATAATAAGTTGTTTTTAAGTTGCTAAAGCATAATTGGTTATTAAAAATGTCAACCGGCATATACTGTACATAGCCGGTTGACAGTAACAGAAATCAGTCAATTTGGTCTTCGTCGGCTACGGCCTCTTCCCAGTTATCCCATTTAGGCGTGTTGGGATCATAACCGTCATAACCATAATTCTGGCTCAACCGTCCTTTATTATTAGCCGTAATTGATGCATTAAAAATAGGCCAGTAAATATTCTTTTTGTCTATCGTATAGTTAATATTGCCTTTCGACGCAACAATTTGGATGGTGGTACCCGCATTGTACATACCGCCACACTTCGTAACGCGCTGATACCAGTAACTTCCGCCTTCCGGATCCGTACCGCTCTGTTTGTCGAACGTTTCCAGGTCATATCTATTCCCCCATTCATCGGGCTGACCGCTACGGGCAAGGCACAACGACACACGCGTCAGTTCCACGTTACGCCATTCTTCCCAATACAACTCGCGGCCGCGCTCATTCATAATATCCCCAATCGTAACAGCTCCTTCATATAGTTGGCTACAGTTTGCTCTTCTTCTGACCACATTCAGGTCATCTTTGATCGTTGCATCGTTCGGGTTCACGTAATATTTAGCTTCGGCGCGGAGAAGGTATGCTTCCGCCAGGCGATAGAGATACCAGTCGGCATTCCCGCCGTTCGTAGCCCCCCTGTTACCATCCGAACCGCTTACATTCGCCTCATTCACAGGATCATCCAGATAAAATAAGTAATGAGGCATATCGAACCAGCGACGAATCGTATCGCTACACAACAATTTTCCGTCATCATCAAAAAGCGTGACAGGGTTTCCGAATTCCGAAGAAGCCTTGTTATTGACACGATAATCTTCCATGTGAATCCAGTTACCCACTTCCGAATTATGGCGCAGGTCGGTTTCGTCTTCCACGCCATTCACTACCCACAAGGTATGATTCTGGAAATAAGTAGGACGATAGGTAGCAATACCACGGCCAAAAGCGCGCATATAGTCATATTTCGGATCATAATCGGCCTGATTACGTTTCAAATTCAACAAGGCTTGCTTCCCGTCTTTTGTCTGTATCGCACTATTGAAAACAAAAGGAGATAAAATACGCATAGTGAGCATTTTAACGAACGACTCCGCTTCTGCGCCCCGGTTGGGCATACCCATGATAACTTCTTTATTTGCAGCGATCAGTTTGTTCTCTGCGCGATGCAAATCCCAGATTACATTGCGGGTGATTTGCCATGTCTGAGGCTCCGCTCCTTCGTTGAATGCACCGAAATTATCCGTCATAAGCGAATATCCGGATTGATCAATCAATATATCGGTTTGCTCCTTGGCTTTAGCATACTCTCCCAATGCCAGATAACATTTGGTAAGCAACATGCGGCAGGCGCCCTTGTTTACCATACCGATCAGGTCCATATCTTTTTGATCGGGCACCCATTGTATCGCAAATTCCAGATCTTTGACTATCCAGAATTTTAGTAACAAGCGGAACATCGCCAAACTGGAACACCAACGCCATATAACGGAAAGCGCGATGAAAATAAGCCCGGCCCTTATAGGCATTTTTAGTAGCTTCACTCAATCCTTCCACACCATCCACATACTGAATAATGGTATTGGCATACGAAATACCGATATAAGTTTCTTTCCAGAAATACCAGATACTGTTATTTCTGTCAAGATTGTTCACATTGTTGGTATTTTCACTTGTCGGCGTAAGCGCCGAAGCGACATCACTAAGCATGGCAATCTTGTCGGTTGCGCTGGCCACCATCAGGTCGGAAAAAATATATTCCGTTCCGATAGGCAACATTTCATTATGATCATGCGCATAATATAGTTTGAGATGACGATCCGATATCGCCATAGCCGCCATCAGGCCGGATTCCGTATTGAAGGTAGCACCGGGTTCGTAAAACGACAGCGGGTCGGGATTTAAAAAATCATCCGAACATCCGCCGAACAGGAAAGCGCCACCGGCAACCAAAGCTAAGCATGTATGATTCAATTTTTGAATTATCTGTTTCATATTTGTAATTATTGGAAATTAAAAAGTTAAATTCAGTCCTAAAGTATAAACACGTGTGGCCAATCCGCCGCCATCACCAAAAGCAGGCTTCGTTTCCGGGTCGCCATATTCCCAGTCCTTAGCCCATACGGCAACGTTACGGATGGTTCCATACACCTTAACGCGTTCCAGATCCCATTTCGAAGTCCATTTTTGGGGCAACGTATAGCCTACCGAAATATTTTCAAGACGAATAAACGAACGATCGTACACTTTTCCCGGATTGGAAGCGCCTGTAGGGCCCTGAGCTTCAATACGCCCGTACTTATTGGTCTGGTTATCAATCGTCCAATATTCTTTTTCCGGTACGTTCTGCAGAGCATAACTTGTGCGCCCGCCGTCATCATCATAATTGAGATAATACGTCTCCAGACTTTTGTGCCCCATATAAGAATATAGATTGAATGAGATGCTGAGGTCTTTCCACAACACAAACTCGTTGCGCATAGACCAATGGTAAGGCGCTGATTTCGGTCCGAGAAATTCTTTGTCGTTATCATTATACACGGGCGTTCTTGTCCCGTTGGCATTTATGACATCATCGGCGGTATAGCTGTTTGCCACCTTCGGATCGCCCGGTACCTGTCCATGCCGTGCCGCTTCTTCCGCTTCACCCTTCTGCCAGATTCCGGTAACGCGGTAATTCCAGATTGTGCTGATCGGTTGCCCGATGAACCAACCATTCGTAATGTCATCACTTTCTTTTCTTCCGATCACATTGCCTTCTGCGTCCAGCACGTCTTCATATTCGTAATAAAGATGCTTTATCTCGTTTTTGTTATATGAAAATCCGAATGTCGTATTCCATTGCAACGTTTTGTTATTAATATTAACCGTACTTAATGACAACTCAATCCCGCGGTTATTCACCTCTCCCAGATTGGTTGTAATATTGGAAAATCCGGTAAATTCAGGCAAACGTTGGTTCATAATCATATCATGAGTATTCATGTTGTAATATTCGATGCTTCCCGTAATACGGTCGTCGAGGAAACCAAAATCAAGCGCAAAATTCCATGACGACGTTTTCTCCCATTGCAGATTCGGATTGGCCATCCGTTGAACCATTAAATAACGGTATTGTTCCATCTCGCCGGATGGATTAATATATCCCTGCGTTCTACCTACTCCTGCATACAGATTAGCTAATGCCAGATAAGGGTTGTCCAGCGAACGGTTTCCATTTTTACCATAAGATGCACGTAATTTACCGCTACTCATAATATGATCCCATTTGAAAAAATCCTCATTCGTAAATGCCCATGCGACCCCTATCGACGGAAAAGTGGCATGCGGATTGGATGAACCGAAAGCCGAATATCCGTCTCTGCGGACAGATCCGGTAAGCATATAACGGTTATCGTATGAATAAAACAAACGAGCCAGCAAGGCGTCCGCCGTTTCACGTGTATCTTCAGTCGAATAAGAGCTGTTTTCTTTCGTACCGTTCTGGGTATTATGGAAACCCAACGCATCGGACGGCAGGATATTACGGGCTTCAATACGATCTTTCCAATACTGACGTTCTTCGGCTTCCTGAACAAGCGTAAGAACAACATGATGTTTTTGAGCAAAAGTATAATCCCAATTGATCGTATTGTTAAGCGACCAGTCAAAACGCTTGGCCTGTTCACGATTTGCCCCACGCGTAGCAGGATCTGACCCCGGCAAGTCTGCCGACATAAAATAGCGGTCGTAAAAGAACTGATAGCGTGGCGAAGCGTTAAACGAATAAGTAATGCCGAAAGGCAATGTTACCTTGGCTGTCAGGATACTATTCAGTGTCGTATAGCCTTTTTCCAATTCCAGGTATTGCCGCTGAAATTCGTAGTTATACCCCCGCTGGCTGTATTCGGAACTCAACGGATACTGGACAAAATTACCCTCCTCATCTTTGTAATCGGCATAAGGGCTGTTACGTAACTGGTAATCCAGATCTACATCAAGCGAACCGTCCGAACGATCCTGAAAATTCACATTGGCGCCAACCTGAAGCCACTTGGTCACATTCGCGTCTATTTTCATATTGGCGCGCATCGACGTATATTCATCGCTGACCAGAGCGCCTTGATTTTTCAGATAACCCATTGAAAAATAATAATTCACTTTTTCACCGGCGCCACTGATGCTGGCATTATAATCCTGATTGAAACCTGTCCGGTATGTAATATCACCCCAGTCGACCGTTCTGCCGGCAAGCAAATTCGCAAGCGCATTTCCCTGAAAACCGAGTCGTTTGGCCCAGATACTCAGATCCGACTCTCCGCTTTCGTTAGTAGTATAACCCCGCCATGCATCAAGCGAAACGCCGGACAATTGCTCGGGCCGTGTATAATAACCGGGCTGATTGGCATAGACTCCGGTCTGATAGGCTTCATAGGCGCCGGTTTCCTTATTCACGCCATAAGTATTTTTTTCATACCAATCCTGACGATGCTGCAAATACGCTCCCGGACTAAACCTTTTCCGGTAATTACTCGCCTGCGTCCATCCGGCATTCGTACTGACATTAATAACAGGTTTACCCTGTTTCCCTTTTTTTGTAGTAATGATGATAACGCCGTTTGCAGCTTTGGCTCCGTAAACGGCTGCTGCCGAAGCATCCTTCAACACATCTATCTGACCGATATCGTCCGGATTGATTTCCGAGAGTTCACCATAGAACATCATTCCATCAAGAATCAGCAACGGATTGTTATGACTGCCTTCGGTATACACCGAACGCTGTCCGCGTACCTGCATGGTTCCGCCCCCTTTAGCCGAAGCATCGTAACCAACCTGCAAGCCCGGCGTACCCCTCAGGATATCCTGAACGGTTTTAGGATTTTCGTTAGCTATATTTTCGGGACGAATCTGAATAACCGAACCGGTCAGGTCTTTTTTTCGCATCGTACCATAACCGATCACCACCACTTCATCCAAACTCTGCGTATCTTCTTTCAGGACAATATGCAGGCTTGTTTTATTGGCTGTACTTACCGTTTGCGTCGTATAGCCGATGTACGATACCTGAATTTCCGCATTCTGCGGCACTTCAATTGTAAATTCGCCGTTTACATCAGAAATCACCCCATTTGTCGTACCCGGAACAGTTATCGTCGCACCAATAACGGGATCGCCCAACTCATCCACAATAACACCTGCGACCTTCTTATTGCCTTGTAAAGATTCATGAATTGCAAACTCTTTCTTGCTCAGAATAATCTGCCTGTCTTCCACCTTGTAGATAACATCGGTTGAAGCAAACAACCCGTCTAAAACCGTTTCCACCGGCTGGGATTTCACATTTACGTTAACTTTACGGTCTACGTTTACTAATTTACTATTGTACAGAAAGTAAAATTCCGATTCTTCTTCAATCGTATTCAATACTTCCTCTACGGTAGCATTACGCATGTCAAGACTCACTCTGGCAGATTGCGAATAAAGATTACCCGCTCCGGCCTGAATAATAAATACAAATAATAAAATTACGGTTATACGCATAAAAATCGGTATTTTAAAAATCAAATCGCAATACGATTTGAAATCTTTGTTGTATTGTAAATTCTTCATATATTTACACTATCAAATTTAATTAGGTTTATAATAAGCTTAATTGATTCATTACCATTCGTCAGGTGAGATTTTCGGACTGGTAATGTTTTTAGTATCAACGGGGAAATGTTACTTGCATTTTCCCGTTTTTGTGTCTCATGATATATTTTTCATAGGCTGCCCGGTTTTAAGTTAAACATCAAAAATTCATCACTTTTATTTCATACTTATAATTACTGTTTTTTGGGTATAAGTATAATCTTCCGATCGTTCCGGATATATGATTTTACATCGTATAGGAGCCGATTTCTCCAACAGGTACAATATTTCTTCCAGTGTCTCGGTTGTAAACGTTGCGGAATACGCATAATCATACAATTCTTCTCTTTCCAAATGTATATCAACATTGAAGTGACGGGCCAAACGACGTGTTATTTCCGCCATACCTGCTCTACGGAAAATCATCTTCCCGTCCTTCCAGGAAGTTTTAACGGCAAGATTCACATCCGCGACTTCAAGTGTATCTTTATTTCTATCATATAAAACCTGTTGTTTCTCAGACAAATGTATAACATCAGACTTTCTGTTTCCAACAGATTTATTGACTGCTATATTTCCGGAAACCAGGGTTGCTTCGACCACCGGATCTTCTTCATACGCATATACATTAAATTCCGTACCGTAAGCGCTTATCATCAGACTGTCGTATGTCAGTACGTTAAAACAATTTGCCTTATCCGCTTCCACTTTAAAATAAGCCTCGCCCGAAAGCAATACATTGCGCGTATCACCTGTAAAATACTGAGGATATGATAATTTCGATCCGGAATTAAGCCAGACTTCCGTTCCGTCGGGCAGTGTCACTTTTGTAACAAGGCCATTCGCCGAAACCAATTCGATCTGTTCAACCGGAATGGTATCGCTATTTTGTATCCTGTACAGAATGACAGTTGTTATAACCAATGGAAGCATCAATACGGCAGCCATGTTACGAGCAAAACGGCTACACTTCTTTCGATACTTATCTACAGTGATTTTTTTTGATAATTCTTTCCAGTTTTTTACCGGATCAACCTGCCTGTAGAGTTTCAATTCCGATGAGGATTCCCAAATCAAACGAATGTCTTTCAACTCCTGCTGCAATCCGGCCGACTTGTCCAGCCGAGCTTCAAAAGACCTCCGCTCATCTGCAGATAGCGTATTTTCCAGGTAATCTATAATATATTGAGTAGTATATTCCACGATTCCGCAGCTTTATTTTTGTACAATAGACGTACAAAAACAAATACACCCTACGGAAAAATACATTTTTTTTACAAAAAGAGTAGAAAAAACGAAAGGAAGTCTTTTAAATCGATACGAAGTTGTTTCAATGCCTTTGTCATATACGACTCAACCGTCTTAACCGAAATATGCTGTTCCGAAGCTATTTGGCTATATGTTTTTCCTTCAAAACGGTTCTGTTCAAATACAAAACGAATATTTTCCGGTAGATGCGAAAGAGCTTCATACAACATATTCTCAAGTTCTACGGTGGAATATACATCCCCTGTGATAGATACGGACACATTCAATTGTTCAAACTGTTGCCATGCCATTTCCGCGTTTTTCTTACGTAAATAATCAACACAACAGTTTCTGACACTTGTTACCAGGAAATTTCTGCCGGAAGTAGTTATTTCCAGATTTTTGCGGTTTTTCCATATTTTAAAAAAAGTATCCTGTACAACATCTTCACACGTCTCCCAACTGTCGATATACCGGTGAGCAAAAACACAAAGAGAAGGAAAAAAATCAAGAAATAAAGAACGGAAAGCGCTTTCGTCATCTTTCAACGCTACTTTCCATAAAAGCTGATCTATTTCACTTCTGTTTTCATTTTTCATATCGCAAAGTTAAAAAAGAATTTATAACTCTCTCATTATTTCAATCATAATTATCTCCCCTGCATATTATTCCTGATGATTAGCTTTTATATTCAAATTAGATACGAATTAAACAATCTGTGCAAATAAATCAAAAAAGCGACTATCACCGGGGTACGGGATAGTCGCTTTTTCATTTGTTATGTGAACGATTTTTATTCCGTCAACAAAACTTCAAGAATCTGGCAAGCGGCTTTGGCTACAGATGTTCCCGGGCCATATATAGCAGCTACGCCGGCCTTATACAAGAAATCATAGTCCTGCGCAGGGATAACACCTCCCGCTATGACCAGGATATCGGGACGCCCCAGTTTCTTCAATTCCTCAATAACCTGAGGTACTAATGTTTTATGACCGGCTGCCAGCGATGAAACGCCTAATACGTGCACATCATTCTCTACAGCCTGACGGGCGGCTTCTTCCGGGGTCTGGAACAAAGGCCCCATATCCACGTCAAATCCGCAATCGGCATATCCCGTAGCTACCACCTTAGCGCCACGATCGTGTCCATCCTGTCCCATCTTTGCAATCATGATACGAGGCTGACGACCTTCTTTCTTTGCAAACTCTTCAGCTAACGCGCAAGCTTTCCTGAAGTCACTGTCATTTTTTGTTTCTGATGAATACACGCCTGATATTGTTCTGATTATTGCTTTATAACGTCCTGCAATGGTCTCGCAGGCATCTGATATTTCTCCCAGCGAAGCGCGAAGCCCGGCTGCCTTGACAGCCAAGTCAAGCAAGTTTCCTTCCTTTGTCCTGACACACTCCGTAATGTCAGCCAGCGCTTTTTGCACGGCCGCTTCGTCACGGTTTTCACGCAATTCTTTCAAACGGGCAATCTGCTGTTCACGAACAGCCGTATTATCAATTTCAAGAATATCAATCGGGTCTTCTTTTTCCAAACGATATTTATTTACGCCAACGATCGTCTGAACGCCGGAATCAATACGCGCCTGCGTACGTGCGGCAGCCTCTTCGATACGCATTTTCGGAAGGCCTGTCTCAATAGCTTTCGCCATTCCCCCCATGCTTTCTATCTCCTGTATCAAGGCCCATCCTTTATGTACCAGTTCGTTTGTAAGCGCTTCGACATAATAGGAACCGGCCCACGGATCGATTTCTTTGCATATTTGCGTTTCCTCCTGAATATATATCTGCGTATTACGCGCGATACGGGCGGAAAAATCCGTCGGCAACGCAATAGCTTCGTCTAACGCATTGGTATGTAGCGATTGTGTATGTCCTAAAGTAGCCGCCATGGCTTCGATACAGGTCCGACCCACATTGTTGAACGGATCCTGCTCCGTCAGTGACCAACCGGATGTCTGGCTATGCGTACGCAGCGCCAGTGATTTGGGATTTTTAGCGCCGAAACTCTTCACGATCTTCGCCCACAACATACGCGCCGCACGCATCTTGGCAATCTCCATGAAATGATTCATACCGATCGCCCAGAAGAATGAAAGACGCGGCGCAAAAGCATCTACGTCAATGCCGGCATTGATACCCGCACGCAGATACTCCATACCGTCGGAAAGCGTATAAGCCATTTCAATATCCGCCGTAGCGCCTGCTTCCTGCATGTGGTATCCGGAAATAGAAATAGAATTGAATTTAGGCATCTTTTGCGATGTATATTCAAAAATATCCGCAATGATCTTCATAGAAAATTCAGGCGGATAAATATACGTATTACGTACCATAAATTCTTTCAGGATATCGTTTTGAATCGTTCCCGCCATTTCTTCCAACTTAGCACCCTGTTCCAGTCCGGCATTGATATAAAATGCAAGCACCGGAAGAACGGCGCCGTTCATCGTCATGGAAACAGACATTTTACTCAAAGGAATCCCATCGAAAAGCACTTTCATATCTTCCAGCGAACAGATAGAGACACCTGCTTTTCCCACATCACCTACCACACGGGGATTATCCGCATTGTACCCCCGGTGTGTCGGAAGGTCGAACGCGACGGAAAGACCTTTCTGGCCGGAAGCCAGGTTACGACGGTAAAAAGCATTCGATTCTTCTGCTGTGGAAAATCCTGCGTACTGACGTATGGTCCACGGACGCGTAACATACATACCACTGTAAGGGCCGCGCAAATAAGGCGGAAGGCCTGCCGCATAATGCAGATGCTCCATTCCATTCAGATCATCCTTTGTATATACAGACTTTACCTGAATCTGCTCAGGTGTATTCCAATCGGCTTCAATGCCCTTCGATTTGACCCATTCCGCCGCATTAACCGCAGCAAAACCGGCCTTTTTAATATCTATATTTTTAAAATCAGGTTTCATGTTTACAATTTTTAAAGTCTGTCTATCCCTCAATGTTCAACTTTTTATTAAACATCTTCAACGTTTCCAGCACGTTACTTTTCACATTGATAAAATGTTCGATACCTGCCGTTTTCAGGTCATCCATACAGGCCGGCGCCCCTGCCACGACAAACAGTTCTTTATTTTCAATCAGTTTAAACGCTTCGGGCGCAAAAGTTTCGTATTCGTCATCACTCGAACAAAGCACGATGATATCGGCTTTCTTCTCACGCGCTGCTTTCACACCGGCTTCCACTGTCTCAAATCCTAAATTATCAATAATCTCATACCCTGCACAGGCAAAGAAATTCGAAGAGAATTGCGAACGGGCCAGGCGCATGGCAAGATTACCGATCGTCAACATGAATACCTTCGGAACGCCGCCGCTTTGCTCCGTAGCAAGGCGAAGCATTTCAAATTCGGAAGCCCCGCGGGAAAAATCTAATTTCGTTACCGTATGGCCCTCGCTGCCGCATTGACAGTTACATCCGGAACCCGATTCGATCTTACCATCCGCTTTTTCCGTAAAATTAGGGAACTGGTTAGTCCCCAGCAAAGTAGTGCGTCGTGTAGCCACCATCTTTTTACGGGCCTTGTTCGACTCATTAACCGCACCCTGTATCTCTCCGTTATTGGCGGAAGCAACAAAACCGCCTTTATCCTCCACTTCAAGGAACAGTTTCCAGGCCGCATCCGCCAACGATTGTGTCAGTACTTCTATGTAATAAGAACCGGCTGCCGGGTCAACCACTTTATCAAAATGGCATTCTTCTTTCAATAATAATTGTTGGTTGCGCGCTATACGTTCGGAAAAATCGTCCGAAACCTTAAAGGTTTCGTCATACGGCAACACCGTAAGGGAGTCCACACCGGCAATGGCTGCCGACATTGCTTCCGTCTGCGTACGAAGCATGTTTACATAGGCATCAAATGTCGTCATGTTCCACACGGATGTACGGGCATGCGCCTGCATTTTGGAAAAACAATCACACGACGGATTATACGCTTTCACAATTTCCGCCCACAACCAACGTGCGGCACGGAATTTCGCTATCTCCATAAAATAATTGGAAGATATACCGAAATTGAATTTTATTTTTTCAGCAACCGCTTCAACAGGCAATCCCGCATCCGTCAATTTGGATAATAAATCATTCCCCCAGGCAAGGCTGTATCCCAATTCCTGCGTGATATAAGAGCCGGCGTCATTCAGAAAACAGGCATCCACAGCAAGCACGCGGTATCCCGGCAAAGCCTCGCCGGCCTTAACGACTGCAATGGCCTCATCTACCCATTCGCTACCAAGCATAACGCCTTTTACCAAAGGCTTTTTCAATGGATCGTAGGCTACGGAACCGCTGCATTTTGCCACATCCACCCCTTTTGTCTTGAATATCTCCGCCAGTATACCGATCAATTCGACTGCCTTGCGGTTACATGTCTTGAAATTCAGTTCTACACTTTCCGGACAAACACCGTCAAGCAGTGTAGCTATATTGCCGGAATCTACCATATCACCTTTCAGATGAAAACCAAGCGAAGTAATGCCACTCCCGGCGATCAGCTTCCCGGCTTTTTCATTTGCGGCTTTACAGTCAGTCACATCAATATCCTGACGCACAAGCCACTCATTTGTAATTTTTGTTCCGCGAACATACGGAAACTCTCCGGGAAGCGATGTTGTGGTCGCCATACCCTCAATGTCTTCGGCACAATAAAAAGGATTTACATCAAATCCTTCGCCGGTTTTCCAAATCATCTTCTTCTCAAACGGCACCCCTTTAAGATCAGCTGTAATCTTATCTGTCCACTCCTGAGCAGACACGGGCGGAAACTCCGAGAAGAGATTTTCTTTTGCTTCTGCCATAAATTTAAAAGTTAATATTCTGATTTGTTACTATTAAAAAGAAACTATTCTTTATCACTGTATTTCTTTGTGTTTTCATCTTATGGTCTATCGTTTAGTCCGGATTCAGCGTTCTTTATACAACCATGCCTGTTTATGATCGGAATCCCGGCGAATCTTATTCAAATAAGACTGGGCTGATTTCTCTGTTGAAAATTGCTGCGCGTAAACACGAACCTTGCCGTTATTCTGAATAATACCGGCATGAGTCGCCACATTTCCTTTCAAACGCTTGATATGTTCCTGAGCCCGCGCACGGGTATTAAAACTTCCGATAATAACGTAGTATTTTCCGGGAACCGCTTTCGATACCGTTTTCGCGGATGAACCGGATGACGCAGAAGATGCTTTTCCGGACGATGACACAGCCGGCGATTTGACAGAAGCAGCGGTAGTTGATGTTTTTGTTCCGGTATGAGTATCCGGTTTTGTTTCTTCCGCAGGCAATTTTACGCCGGCCTCCGCATTCAAAGAGCCATTTACTTTCGAATCCGCAGAAGAAACAACTCCCGCAGACCTTTCGGGTTCAACCACATATCCACTGGAAACAACAGGATTTCCTGCAGATTCGGGCGTATCCGACGCAGAAAAAGCAATTGAAACAAGCTGATCCGCCGTTTTTTTCGGCATGATTTCCTGCGGAATAAAACTGGCGGAATAAGAGGCTTTATTGACATCTTTCACCGGCGTGGATACCAGCAGGAACAGGACGACGGCAGAAGCCGCGGCTGCCAGTACACGGACAAACGTCCGGGTAACCGGTATCGTATAAATAATATTTTTAGATTTCAGCGGATCTTCCGCTTTTTTCGTACCGGCAACGCTGGTTTCTTCTGCTACCGGTACCGGCTCATTGATAAAGCCGGCCGACAACTTTCTGGAAACAAGAGAAAGGTAATGAAACACCGGTAAACCGTAAGACGACGTACTGAATATCAAATCACTGCTTTTGTCCGGCATAAACAAGATACGGTCACCCTCTTTCATAAAAAGCCCTACCCGGCCAAACTGAAATTCCGAATCATCATCAAGTGTTTCCTTTATAGCCGAAACGTCTTCACGGACCAATTGCAATGCCTGCTTAAAATCCATCGTATATTCCTGCATATATGATTCGGCCAACAACCCGTCGTTATGCGTCAGGGTCGGATTAAACACGATTTCTTTCCGCGCCGGGGTAAATGAATGTTCATCTCCCATGTATACAGCGGGAACCGCTTGAAGGACAAATCCTCCAAAATCAGGTATTATGACACAATCATGCCGTAACAGTAATCCTTCTATATGCTCAATAATTCGATCCATCAGCATAATTAAAACAAAATCCCGGTACATCCGGAACAGGATGCTTTGACTTGCAAAGATAATCATTTTTCGAACAATAAAACGAAAACGTGTTAAAATTTCAGGGCAACCGCATCAAAAGTTGATAATTTTTTTGAGATAGGCAATATCTAACGCCGCTTTATATTGTCTTTTTTTGAGGCTGAGCTTATCC
>QMCE01010129.1_pt1 | contig 15057 bp, 26 predicted proteins | sample 1821851 | NCBI WGS metagenome assembly QMCE01 (sample SAMN09453174, study PRJNA476694) | Termite gut metagenome, whole genome shotgun sequencing project. | isolation source: worker | host: Odontotermes sp. | place: South Africa:Pretoria | collected 2016-01-28 | reverse complement strand
TTACGTGTTAAATTTCCTCTTTAGTGAGTGTAGACAAAATATTTTTCGGTTTTTTGAAAAAATTTGCATTTTTTTTGGTTGACATCCCCAACTTGGTGTGTTATGTTGGTATGAGTGAGGTGCAAGGTATGAGTGAGGTGCAAGGTATGAGTGAACAAAAGATAGCCAAGACGTTTGGTGAGTACGGATGTTACTTTTTTTGCATTTTGTATTTGGCTCAAAAAATTACACATGGTTACTGCGGGAGTGTTTTTTATTTGTATGACGTTTTTACCCGTAACGGTTGGCTCGGGAGTGATTGCTATGTAAATGACCCTGGTAAAATGCTTGAGTATTTGACCGGTAAAAAAATAAATGTGCGGAAGGAATTGCCTGATTACACTGCCCGCAACAACGAGTTTGTTATTTTGGTTTGGGAGTATAATTGCCTTCAACATTTTACAACGGCTGACGGTTATGATCCGATTGGTGATAGTAACACGGTGCGGTTGGGTAAAGTTGTTGGGACACGGGTGTTTGAGGTGGTTGGATGACAGAAATAGAATTTTGTGAAAAATATAATTATGCGAAAGTTGAGTGTATGTGTTGTTTGCTGTGTAAATACAAAGTGATGCGTAAGTGCACACATCCTGATGCGCCTAAAGGTAGGTTTGAAATGTTGGTAAATGATAAATTCGTATGTGATAATTTTGAGGGTAAGAATGGGTAATTCTGGTACCGCTACCGCGGAAATCGAAAAATGCAAAAAAAAATATAATTACAAAGTTAAGACCGGTAAACCATCAACGTATCGGCAAGAGTTTTGTGAGCAAATGATTGAGGCCGCTAAGAATGGCGACTCTCCAACAAGTTGGGGACAAAAGGAATTGGGTATAGTCCAGTCAACTGTTTACGACTGGGCAAAAAAGTATCCTGAGTTCGCAGAGGCCAAAAAAAAAGCTGATGAGGCTTTTTCCCAGTGGTATGCTGATTTTGTCAAGCGTGCCATGGCGGGGGAGGTGCCTAACTGTAACCCGACTCTAACTATTTGGTTTGGTAAAAATTTAAGTGGAAATCATAGTTGGCGTGACAATAAAAAAATGGATGAAGCAAAAATAAGTTTGATCGAGGCACAGAAAAAACTGATTGAATATAAGATGTCTGGCGGGATAGATAATGAGGATGTAAATAACGCACTTAATTTAATAGCTGATGCTATTGGTAAAACCAGTAAAAAGTGATATGGGTTTTACGGTTAAGCAAGAGGAGTACTTACAAAATGCTAAGGTAAGATGGAATAACAAGATAGGTGCTGTAAGGTCTGGTAAAACTCACATAGATTATTTTGTACTCGTTGAAAAGCTCCGTGATTTAAAAGATAAATCCGGGGCTATTGTTTTATGCGGTAACAGTTTAGGAACCATCCGTCAGAATTTAATTTATCCAATGCAAAAGATTTACGGTAATAAACTAATTGGTGCTATATCTCCGTCAACTGGAATAACTAATCTTTTTGGCCAAGAGGCATTTTGTATTGGTGCCGGCAAAATAAATTCTGTTGCGCGTATACAGGGAATGAGTATAAAACTCCTTATAGGTGATGAGGTAACAACTTGGCATGAGGAGTTTTGGAATATGTTGATGAGCCGGTTAGATAAGTCTTATAGTTATGCCTCTCTATCAGCAAACCCGGAACAACCTACACATTTTTATAAAAAATTTTTAGATAAAAAAGCAAATGATGTGTATATTTTAAACTGGACTATCGATGACAACCCGACTCTTGATTATGATTTTGTGCAAAGTTTGAAAACAAGATATTTCGGAACAGTTTTGTACGATAGGTATATTTTGGGAAAATGGAAACGGGCTGAGGGAGCGATATATAAAGCTATCGCCGACAACCCACAGCGGTTTGTTGGAGAGATACCTGGAGATATAAGGACGGCAAAATACCGGAGTGAACGGCCTGGATTAATTTATGAGCGTAACATCGGTCTTGATTTCGGCGGCAGTAAATCTGCTAATGCAATTTGTGCGACTGGGTTAAGCGGAGATAAAAAATTATATGTTTTAAAAAGTGAATTATTAAAAGGTGAAGATGATAAAAATGATATCGATGTTGATCAGCTTTGTGCTGGTGTTTTAAAATTTGTAAGAGATATAGAATCACGGTACGGACGAGTAAGCAAATTATTTTTTGATTCCGCTGAAGTTACACTTGGTAAACAAATTAAAAAAAAGGTAGAGGAGGAGTTTGCCCACATAAGCGTAAAGGGATCAAAAAAAGATCGTATAAAAAATAGAATCGATGCAACTTTAATTTTGAATGAGGGTAGATTGATATTAAGTGGAGAATGTGAAACATTATCAACCGCACTACAGGAAGCGGTTTGGGATAAAAGTAAAGACGATGTACGTCTTGATGATGGGACGTCGGACATTGACAGTTTAGACGCTTTTGAATATAGTTGGGAGCATGAGATAAATAGGCTGATAAGGATGTGATATGGGTATATTAAGTTTTGCAAGAGGAGTGATAAATAAAATGCTGGGAAAAAATGAGTTAGAATCACGCACAGGGATAAAGATAGCTGCAACAACTGAGATGTATAATGCTATCCGGCAGTGGAAAAGCATATTTATAAATAAACCTGAGTGGGGCAGTAAATATCAACCGTTGGGTATACCTGGACAGCTTTGCGAAAAATTAATAAAGACAGCTATGTCTGAGTTTACTCCAAAACTAAATAACACCATTTACGAGCCGTTATTTTTGGAAACGATTGAGCGTTTTAGATTGGAGCTGCCGAAAGCTATAGCTTTGGGAGGTATGGTTATTAAACCGTATCAGGCAACTAACGGTATAGGGATTAATTTTATTCATGCCGATTCTTTTTTTCCAACTAAAATTTCGAGCGATGGAAAAATAACCGGAGCTATGTTTGTGTCAAAATCAAAAATCGGAAAACAATTTTTTACTGATATTGAGATACAAGATTTAACTGATACAACTTTGATTATAACAAATAAAAAATATGTGTCGCTGCGTGATGATGATTTAGGCAGTGAGATACCGGTAGACGATGATGTAATGCCTGAGGTAATTATTCAAAATGTAAAAGCTCCGCTTTTTGCATATTTTAAAGTTCCAAAAAATAATAAAATAGATGATTCGTCTCCGCTTGGCGAATCTGTTTTTTCTGATGCTGTACATTTATTTTTTGATGCAGATAAAAATTATTATGATACTGATTTTGAATTCCGGTCTAAAAAAAGCTATACGTTTATATCCCGTGATTTAATTTTAAAAGATGATATACAAAGAGACATGCTACCTGACAATGATGTATTTGTTAAGATAGGAGATGAGGAGGACATTAATAAAAAATTACAACGCACAACTGATCAAACCATCAGAGTTGATAGTTTTAGATCAAGAGCTAATGATATAAAACGCAGCATAGAATTTGCTTGCGGAGTTGGTTACGGATTAATATCAGACCCCGAAACAATTCAACGGACAGCAACAGAAATTCACATGGGGGAAAATCAAAACAGAATAAATAATGCTGACATACAAAATGCGATACAAAAAAGTATCGAACGTTTGTTGGTTGCAATGTCTGATTTAATTTATTTAACTAACGGAGGACAATATGTAAAACTCGAAGCAACTTATAGTTGGGGAGATTCTGTACTTACCGGTACAGAGGAGCAGAGGAATTCTATGAGACAAGATGTTCAGTCAGGAATTTTGCCGGGATGGATTTATCTTGTTAAAAATTATAATTTCAGCGAATCACAAGCGAAACAACTGAGTGCGGAAGCGAGAGAGGCACAAACATTTACAGGGATGGATTTAGGCGTATGAGTGCGATACTAAACGGTATGATTTTTGATGGTAATTTTAGTTTTTTTATTTTGGTAACTAATTTAGTGATGTTATATCTTGCGGTAAAGGACAAATAAAAAATGTTAACTGAACAACAACTGGATGTTATTGGTCACTCACTCGAGCCATTATTTAATCAACTCGAGCGGGAGATGATTGAGCTAATCGTTAAAGATATAAAGCGGACGATAATAAAAATAAATGCTGAACTGCCGTATCATAGAGTGGAGGAGCTTTTACGATTGGGATACAGCCGTGATGCGGTTGAGGCACAGCTTTTAACGGAATTTAATACATCACAGCTGCCAAAAATTATTGATGATACCTCAGATAAAATTGAGAATATTTTTAAGTCAAAAGCTAATAAAATTTTATCGGATGTTTTGAAACAAAATCAAAATATAATAGAATTTATTGCTGCTGAGGCTTTTGCTAATGATGTGCAAAAAGCAGGAGCGGATATTTTTAATCCGGATTATTTAAAACAAATTGCTGATAATTTTAAAGGATTAGTTGAGAGTGATATGCGTAAGATGGTTGGTAACGCAAGTTTGACAACCTCAACCGGTACAGCGTTGGTTAAGGATGTGTATAAAAAACAAATCGATTACGCTTTGTTAAAAATTGTATCTGGTACATCCAGCTTACAACAGGTTGCAAATGAGTCAGCGAAAAAATTATCAGATGCAGGTCTTGAGACAATCGAATATATAAGCGGACGTAAATCACATATACAGGATGCGTCGAGACGTACCCTCCAAACACAAGCAGGTAAAATGTCAGGTGAGATAACTACCGCAATCGCTAAAGATTTAGGGTTGAATTTAGTTGAGGTAACAAGCCATTGGGGAGCAAGGGATAAAGGCGTTGGGGTTGAGAACCATGCAAGCTGGCAGGGAAAAGTATATTGTTTGGAGCCGCAAGAGGGATATATAACATTACGGGAGGCAACTGGATACCCTGATGATCCTAGAGGTTTAAAAGGTTATAATTGTAGGCATGATTTTTATCCGTTTGTCGAGGGCAGTGATAGATCAAAAATTGATCCTGAGCCTGAGGCTAAAACAGTTGAGTATAGAGGGCAACAAAAAAAGTATACTTATTATGAGGCCACTCAACAACAGCGGGCATTTGAATCAAGGATACGCCAGTTAAAACGTAATCAATATGCTTTAGTTGCAGCTGGAGATAAATCGGCAGCCGCAGGGTTAAATCAAACTATTAAGATTTTAACAAAAGAATACCGCACCTTTAGCGATGCGGTTGGTATAAGTGCTAAACTTAATCGGTTGGCAGTTTAATACAAAATTACGTAATGGTCAACTTTCCACTCGAGTTGGTCGAGTTCGTTGTTTTCAACATCTTCGTCGAGTTGATAATAATAAGCCGCCAAAGTGCAGTTTTCTTTGTCTTTATTTATAAAATCAATTGTTGCGGAAAATTCTACGTATTCGTCTGTGTCCATAACCCGGTTGGTATAGTCACAGTTTTCATTTTCCACTCTAATAACTGGAGCCTCTCCAATCATTTTTATCACTTCATTTCTCGTTAAGTGTTCGCTGTAAGTTATTCCGTTTACTGTCATTTGTGTGTCCTCCGTTAAAGTTAACAAGTTTTCCGCTTGCCTTATATACTAAATATAACATGTAAAATAAAACTTGTTAAGTAAAATTTGAATTATTTTTAATTATTTTTACTAAATTTTTGATCTATTTATACGCACGAGGATTGTTTATAAGAGGTTTGAAATATAAAAAGGTGTAATTACCCTATAACATAGTAAAACTCAACTACGGCAATCCTCGTGCGTCTGGTGACATCCACTAAAAAGACAAGGTTATTTTTGTGCTATTTTAGTAAATTTTAGAAAAAACTACGCTATATATAGTGTACCACCATAGTGACAACACTATAATTGGTAAAATTTAGTAAATTTGTGCGAATTATGGTTGACATATTATGTCTATGGCATTAAGTTGATTATAACTGTATACACATCAGTAATGTGTAAATTTAGCGGTAAATCCGCTTAAAAAATTTTGAGGTGAAAAATGAAAGGGATTTTTGAGATTTTGAAGGATGCCGGAATAGAGCTTGACGACGATAAGCGGGTGAGTTTTGAAAAAGAATTTTGCTCGAATTATAAAACCATCGCCGAGTTTGCAAAAAAGACCGAAAAGCTACAGGCTTATGAGGAGCAGCTGGCAACTATGACGGCACAGATAGATGATCTCAAAAAGGTGGATATTGAGAGCATCAAAAATTTAGCGGACGAATGGAAAACTAAAGCGGAAACGATCGAAAAGGAATCCGCTGAAAAAGAAAGACGGTGGATGTACGAAGACGCTTTGCGTAATCATACGTCCTCTATAAAGTTTACCAGTGAGTCGGCACGCAAGGCTTTTGTATCCGATGCTATCGCAAAACAGATGGATGTTAAGGATGGTAAGCTAAACGGTTTTGATGATTTTTTGAAAGGTTATAAAGATACAGATGCCGCAGCTTTTGCGGCAGAAAATGAAACCGAAGCTCCTAAAATCGTAACTGATAAAGGAGCGCAGCCTAATCCCGGAGGAGGAAACCCGCTATTTGATAAAATGCGGCAAGCCGCCGGGCTAAAACAAAAGGAGTAATAAATTATGGCCGGACAAGTAATTTTGACAACTGCTAATCAGATAGCGTTGGCAGAAAACGCTACGAATATTGTGGATGAGCTGTATAAAACAGGTGCAAAAAGTTATGTCCTTGATGATACATCAGGACTCGCAACACTGAGTGCAAACGGTAAACAGATTAATATCCCTAAGATAAGTATGGATGGACTCGGTAACCACAACCGTAACGGTAACTATGTTATGGGAGATGTGGTACTTGAGTGGGAGACAAAAATACCTGATTACGACCGTTCAAAACTTTTTGCGGTTGATGCGATGGACGACGCTGAATCCATGGGTGTTGCTTTTGGTGCTTTGGCTGCTCAGTTTATTCGTACAAAAGTTGTCCCTGAGATGGACGCTTTTACTTTTGCAAAACTTGCCGGTAAAGCCGGTACGGTAAGGGAATTTGATTATAGCGGCCCTTTGTACGATCAGATACTTGACGACATGCTCGATGCAAACGCAGCGATGGAAGAGGGGCGTATACTTTTTGTTACTCCTACAATTATGAGGTCGATAGCAAAAAACACCATGGACGTTGACCGGTCTGTACTCTCTGCTTTTTCGCAAATAATTGAGGTGCCTCAGTCAAGATTTTATTCTGCGATACAGCTCCTATCAGGTAGCGATGCGGAAAAAGCAGGCGGTTACCTTAAGACCGGCGATAATCTTAATTTTATGATTGTCGACAAAGCGTCGGTCATAAAGTTTACCAAACACAACCCGATACGTATCGGTGCTCCTAACGTAACAAACGATATGTATCAGTTTAGCTATCGTATCTATGCCATCGTTGATGTTTACGATAATAAAACCGACGGCGACGGCATCTACGTGTCTAAAGTACCGGCGGCGTAATTATGGCGCAGTTTGTTGGTTTGACAAAAGAGCAGGCCCGTAAAAAAGTTTTAGAATCAACTCCGCTCAACGATCTAAACCCAGTGGTTCCCGTACCTGATACTAATGAGGTACTGGAATCAGTCCGTGTGGAAAAAAGAAAGTACGAGAGGAGAGGATAAATTTATGGCGATCGTAGATTATGCTTTTTACAAATACGAATATCGTGGTCAAGTTTTTGATGATGAGTTGTTATTTGATAAGTGGAATTTACGAGCAGAAAACATTGTCCATAGATACACACTTGGCCGAAATGTTGGCGACAGCACTCAGGCCAAGTACTGTATTTGTGAGGTTGCGGAATTAGAATATGGACACCGGTTAAATCCTAGAGTAACGTCTGCAAGTAATGATGGATACAGTGAGAGTTACCAAACAACAAGTTACGAATCAGAAAGACAGGAAATTATTTATGATTGGCTTTCGGAAACTGATTTGTTATTTAGAGGTGCACCTGTATGATATTCTATAAATTATCATGAGATTAATTATGTGGGCAGCTGGCATAAAACCAGTTTTGACAATTGCCATTGGACAAAAAAGCGGCAGACTTTAGTTGCTCCCAATGGCGTGATAAATTATACTACATCGATCATTGTAACTATACAAAACGAGCGTGCAGGATTTTTGCCGGAAAATTTGTACAAAGCATTAAGCGATGTAACCGGTCACTGGACGCTTTCTTCTAAAACTCAAAAAGATTATATAGTGCTTGGCGATGTGGACGAGGAGATAAATGAGAATTTTACTATAGAGGATGTTAAACGTAAATATCAAGCTGGGTTAATTGTGCAGGTTGCTGATAATACTTTGCGTGATATGTTAAAACATTACCGGGCGGTGTTAGCGTGAGCATCACTGTTAATTTACCTACAGCGGATTATATCCGTAAAAAGTTTGATTTGAATGTTGGCGGGGATGCACAAAAACTTATTGACAGCGAGGTGTTAAGATTGGCGACCCCTTATGTGCCTATGGACACAAGTGATTTGATTAAGAGCGGAATACAAGCAACCGTAACAGGGAGCGGAGAGGTAAGATATAACGCTCCTTATGCACATGCTCATTATTATGCGGTTGGATGGAAATGGCAAGGTGCACCTGTTAGGGGAGATAGGTGGATCGAAAAAATGAAAACTGATGGAGGAGTGGAAACGTTGTTGAAATCATTACGGTATTATATGCGGAGTGTATCATGACAAACATATTTAACATCGATGACTATATCCATCACGTTGTATCTGAGTTAATTTGTATAAAATGTGGTAAAAGAATAATAAGCTGTAGACCAAGAGAATTATTTTTAAAAAAAATTGAGTGTGAAAAGTGTGGAAGCGGTTATATGATAGAAACTGGTCAAATTTTGTTAGAGGAGAACGCATGACAATTATAGAATCTGTTAAAAATTATTTGTTGGAAATTGCAGACGACATAATTGCGTTGATGGAAATAGATTCTCTGCGCCCTGATGTTGCAGAATCTAAAACTGAAATGATGACTGGTCTTTTTGCAAATCAAAATGATATCGAGGAAACATATATAAACGGAGACTATCGCAGAACAGAATATAAAACATTATATGCAAGACAGGCGTCTGCTTTAGATTCGCAAAGAATAAGCAACCAAGTATGGTATGAGACTCTAAGGTATAGAGTTAGACAAAATGTTTTTGACGGGGTATTACCAACACTGGATAATGATCGAGTGTGTGAGGATATAAATGTGGATTCCGGGTTATATATCTCGGAAAATATTGCAGGTGTATCCGTTTACCAAATACGGATAAGGATTGTTTATAAAGGGAGTTTGTAATGAATTTGGAAAAATTAAAGTCAATAACAAAGGATGTTATTGAATGGATGAGGGATGAGAAATTCGACCCGCATCAAAAAATAGTTATTGATATTTTTTCAACAAAAATAATTCGTGAAGAATATTTTGTAAACAAGGAGGAAAAATAAATGGCTAAAGTTGCTGACGGCGCAATCGTAAAAAAATATCACGTTTGGTATTTTTTGAATAATGGGACTACTGCTGTGCCTGATTGGGTGCGTATCGAAAAATCGACGGAAAGCACTATATCGATGAATGGTGAAACCGTTGTATTTGATTTTATAGCGGATGAATCTCCGACAACTGTATTGGATAGATATGCCCCAAGTATATCTCATCCGATTACCATGTATAAAGGTAATCCAGATTTTGAGATGTGTTACAATCTCTTTTTTAATCTCAAAACCGGAAGCGAAGCAAATAAAGAATTGTTGATCGTTTTTATGAATTCAGAACCATCAGCTGATAAGTGGGATGCTTGGTCATGCAACGCTTTGCTTACAACAGATACAGCTGATTTTGTCGGCAGCATTATAACCGTAACCCTTACAACTATCGGAACGATTAAGAGGGGAACGGTTGAGATTACAGATGGAGACCCGGTGTTTACCGAAAACCCTCCCCCGGTAACACCTTAAATGGATTTAAGTAAAAAATATTTACCGGATACCGTAATGGTATCCGGTAAATTGTTTGAAATTCAAACGTCTCATTTTTTTTGGTTTTCTTTTGCAAAACTATTAAATCAGGATAATTGTACTTATACTGATTTTGATTTTTTATATAAAAACGATGACTATCCGACAGATAGAGCGGCGGGATTTGATGAGCTTATAAAATTTTATCATGAGGAAAAGGATCTACCTAGGTTTTTAAGCGGAAACAATGATAAAATTTTAGACTATGAAATTGATAGTGATTTAATATATGCTGGAATATTAGAACAGTACGGAATAGATTTATTTGATTATGATATACATTGGCACAAGGTTAGAGCAATGATGGCTGGGTTACATGATACTAAATTATCCGATATAATTGGGTATCGCTGTTATTCAGGCACGGATAAATCAATGATTAAAATCAAACAACAGTGGGATTTGCCTCAAAAAATGAGCGAGGCAGAACAAACAAGCTCGGCTAGATTTTTGGAGTTGTTGAAAAAATGAGTGATAAATATGATGGCGAAGTAATAATAAATACTCGTCTTGATACTGATTCGTTGGAACCAGAGGTAAAAAAAGTTGAAAAAAGTGTTGGAAAACTTAATAAAACTGTTTCGCAATCTACAAAAATTGAAAAAGATAATAAAAGAGCCGTTGACGCATTTATAAATTCTCAAAGACGAAGAGTTGAATCAAATGAGGATGCTGAAAAAAGTTTTTTAGGTCTTAATTCGTCCATGCTCAAAGGAGTTGGGATTATCGGCGGTGCAGTAGCCGCTTTTAAAGCGTTGTCCTCCGCTGTTAAAGATACGACAGAGGCTTATAAAATACAAGAATCTGCTGAGGTGACTCTTGAGGCATCAGCAAAAAACAACCCTTACTTAAATGGGTCAGCTGTCGAAAGATTAAAAGAATACGCCAGCCAATTACAACAAACAACGGTGTATGGAGATGAGGGTACCATACAACTTATGGCTCAACTTGCCGCAACCGGTAAAACAGAATCACAAATACTTGACATAATAGCGGCATCTGCTGATTTGGCCGCAAGCGGAATGATAACTTTTGAGGGAGCCGTAAGGAATTTATCGAAAACATATTCCGGAATGGCTGGTGAACTCGGTGAGTCAATTCCTGCCTTGCGTACATTAACAGCCGAGCAAATGAAAAACGGTGAGGCGATAAAATTAGTACAAGCTCAATTTGCAAATACTGCTGAGGCAACGGCTGCCGCAACTGGTACAGCACAACAATTATCAAATGCGTGGGGAGATTTGAAAGAAGTAATTGGCGAGGGGCTTGAAAGACCTTTGGCTGGGGTGCGCCGATGGATAACCGAAACGATATCCGCTTTTGCTACAGGAATTTCTGAAGCAAGAAAATTAAAACAAGCGACAGAAGCAGACTTGAAAGGAACTGCGACACTTACGCAGGAGCAGATACTATACGCTGATTTGCTTAAACGACAAGCTGCAGCAATTGGGGAAATTGGGAACGAACAAGAAAAACTAGCCGAATCTTTTTATTTAAAAGAAGCACATAGAAATATTTTGAGACTCGAAGCAATCGAAAATAGAACAGAAGCACAAGAAAGAGAGTTAAAAGTTTTTTATGAACAAAGAGATTTAGAATTGGAGGCTCTTAATTTAGCACAGAAAGAACTTGAAATAATAAATGAACAAATTAAAGAGAGAGAAAAATTAATATCTATTAGACAAAAAGAAGAAGCATCGGCACTACAAGCATCAATTAAAGAACAAGAAGAGGCCGATAGTTTGGTTTTGTTAAATAGCCATATAAAAACTGTTACCGATGCACGAAATCAAAATATAAAAAGAATGGAACTCGAAGCTAAATTGAGAGGAGAAGAAATTTCTCAAGATAAAATTTTAGAAGAGTGGATGAGTGCATATATATCTTTAGTATCTGGATCTAAAGGATTAATAACAGAAAATAGTGATATAACAAAGGAGTGGGCTAACGAAATAAAAAATATGGCGTCAAACCAAGAAAAGTACGTTATCTCATTGGAAGAAGAGGAAAGGATACAAAAAAGAATCACTGAGATGGTCACTGAATTATCAAATGCTAAACTTGATTTGAATGAAACACTTGACTCAATTCTCGAGGTGGATACCGGTAAAGAATCTGATAGACTCAAAGCTCTCCTAAAACAACTATCCTAAAACAACTAAACGACCAATATAATGCCGTTATAAATAATGCAAATTTAGAAAGAGATGAAAAACTACGAATTGAAGAGCAATACCAAAAGGCAAGAAAAGAGTTGGAAGAAAAAACTAATGAGGAAATTAGAAACGAACGTTTTGACTCAATGAAGAAAAATACTCAAATAATTGTTGACTTTGCTAACCAGTATGCCTCAACAACAAGAGAGATAGCATCTTTAGCAAAAAAGAAAATATATCAACGGAAGCAGAAATACAAACATTATCATTACAAAAACAATTTGATGCCGGATTAATAAGTCAGGAAGAGTTTGAAAAAAAGAGACAGGAGATAGATAAAAAAGCAGCGAAAGAAACATATAAAATAAAAATGTGGGAATGGACGGCGAGTATATTAGAGGCGAGTGCAAATATAGCTAATGGTATAATAAACGCACTTGCAAATTCAGGCAGCCCATATATTGGTATAGCAATGGCCGCTTTAATTGGAGGTATGGGTGCCGCACAAATCGGAACTATTATAGCTAATAAACCGATACCGCCGCAATTTGCTAAAGGAGGATTCGTTGGGGGAACAAGTTATGCGGGTGACAGAGTTTCAGCATTAGTAAATTCAGGAGAGGTCATTCTAAATCCAGCTCAACAAAAACAGTTTATGAATATAGCTAACGGGATGATCACATCAAATTCGTTGGGAGGGATAAATGTTGAGATACATAATAGTGCCAGCAATATAGTGCGGGCAGAGCCGCAAATGACAGAGAGCGGTTTGCAAATTATAATCGATAAGGTTGTTGGATCGAGTATCAGTAATGGAACATACAACCAACAACTGAGAGTTGCTGACGGTACTCAGTACGGTACAGCTTATACAAGTTAAGCGGGGTTAATATGGCTACAGTAGACTGGAGCACATTAGTAAATAATAAAGCGTATGGTCTTGACATATCAAGCGGATCGAATATAATAGAGACTGAATTTGAGTCTGGAAAAAAACGCAACTACTTAAAAAATTCTGTTGGTAAAAAAGTATTTTCTTTTAATTTATGGATGGAGGACGTAGGACAAAACTCTGAGTTTAAGATGTTTGTACTATGGTGGGATAATGTTTTACAGTCTGGAGCTAATTTTTTTAGGTTTCCTGATTTATTAGGGCGTAACCAGCTTACGGAATATAGGATAACTGATCAGTATTCCGCAAGAGGGCAAGCACACAAAGAAATATCATTAAGTGTAGAAGAGGTTTAAAATGACTTTAGATTTAACAATAACCGTATCTGTTTTGATTGTGATCGTAACGGCTATAATTAGTTTAGCAGTTAAGTGGGGAGCGCACAACGAAAAACTGAAAGATATAGAACAAAAAGAACAAGAGAACAACAAAAAGGATAAACAAGAAATAGAGTTAATTAAAAAAGAATTGTCTGAATTTAAATTAACTACGCCAAGAATAGACGGATTAGAAAAAAGATTTGATAAGTTTGAAAATAAATTTGAATCTAAAATTGAGGGGTTAAACAATAATCAGGTAAGGATTTTATCTGAGTTATCAAGTATTAGTGCAGATTTGGTTTTGCTTAAAAGAAAACTATAAGGAGTGATTATGCAAAAGTTAAAGGTTGATTTACCGTTTTTGTTTTTAACGGTGCTTACCACAGCGTTTTATATGATGGCGCAGTTTTTAGGAATGAAATTAGTGTCGATATTCGGATTTACATTTAATTCCGGATTTTTTGTTTTGCCTTTTGTATTTATAATGTCGAACATTATATCAGAGGTCTACGGATATAAAAATTCAAGATATGTGAGTTACGTATCTGTCGGGTGTGTATTTTTGCTTTGGTTTTTTATGCTGTTGGTAATGGGTATGCCAGCTATGGACGGATGGGGTTTACAGTCACAGTTTGTATTTTTATTTTCTGATTTTACAAAGGATATGATCTTTGAAAAGATGAAAATGACAAATGAAAATAAAAAACTATGGCTGCGTATAATCGTATCAAGCGTAGTTGCTAGTATCGTTGGAAATTTTATGTTTAACGTACCGATGGCGATAGTGAGAGGTACGTCTATTTTTAATTTGCTGCCTGTTATTTATGGTAATGTTTTTATTGGTATGCTCATTAAAGTAGGATTCGAGATTTTGTTTATCCCAGTAATCTATTTTGTCTGCCATCACTTAAGGATAGCGCATGACAAAAAGTAGGGCTTTTGTAGTCACTTTGTTTGCCATACTCATAATGTTTACAGCTATCTGCATATTGCTGCTGTTAAAAATTGACATCGATAAAATACCTATCGGTGCATTTTTAACAGCAGTCGTATCTTTGGGTGCCGGATTTATGGGTATACAAGTTGCTAATAATGGAGTTCGTGGTAAATTTTATAATGAGGGAGTGAGGGAAGCAGATGCCCGCAAACTTTGAGAAAATGTGCCGCAGGAGCGGTGCTTATAATTTACCTTGGTTAATAAAATTAACTGGTGGAACAACAAATTTATTTTTTGTTAATGATGTTATAAACATTATTTATAACGGTAACACTTATGTTGCGTCTACATTTAATTATGCTCCAAATAAAATGGAGTCAGGTTTTTCTGGTGGAGGAACCCTTGACATAAGTGTTATTGATAACACAGTAATAAATTTAGTAGAGATAAATCCGAGTGTAAAGATGGAGGTCGTTGGGGTTTTATCAGATGATTCTGGGGTATCTGAGGTAAAAAAATATAATCACTCTTACGGTACGATATCAGGTAACAGATTAAAAATAACTTTTAAATTTGAAAAAGACGACAGATTGTCAATGACGTTTCCTGCTTTGATTTTTAATCATTACAACAACCGGGGAAATTGATGGTGTATGATGATTTATTGGAGGTGCCGTACAAAAGACATGGCCGTAATTTGTCTGGAATGGATTGCTACGGATTAGTTATTGAG
>QMCE01001030.1_pt1 | contig 15057 bp, 12 predicted proteins | sample 1821851 | NCBI WGS metagenome assembly QMCE01 (sample SAMN09453174, study PRJNA476694) | Termite gut metagenome, whole genome shotgun sequencing project. | isolation source: worker | host: Odontotermes sp. | place: South Africa:Pretoria | collected 2016-01-28 | reverse complement strand
GAAACATACACTTATTTACGTCTGCCTTTCCCTTGTATTTTTATCCTGTGGTGATCGCACGCAAGAGCAGGATGTTGCCGTATTAGACGAGCAAGAGATCATTGTGTTGGATGATGCTATCGCCAATCCAATAGATATGGATATAAACGAAGTCGCTGCTGATATTGACTACATACAGTTGGAAACTTCTGATGAGATATTGATAAGCACGATTACTAAAATACAAATAAAAGACGATAAAATATACGTTTTAGACGATGAAACTCCTGCGTTGTTGGTGTTCGATATGTCGGGAAAATTTATCCGAAAAATCGGAAACAGAGGACAAGGTCCGGGTGAATACGTTGGAATATATGATCTCGCATTAAGTGATTCTGTTATGCTCATACATGATCCTATGCAAACCAAAATGATTTTGTACGATACATTGGGCAGATTGGTCGTTGAAAAACGAATGGACGTTCATCCCACAAAATTAGCGTTCTTCAATGGCAGACCTATTTGTGAATATAATTTTCCTGATTTTGTTTACAATCAAGGATTCCGTATTCTAATTTTCGATAGAACATTGAATCAGTCTGCAAGCCTGCTGAAAAGTGACATTAAAATGGATGAAAGTACCGCAGATGAAGCGATGGGGCATACTCGCTCTTTTTTCGCTAATGTGGAAGACACCTTGACTTTTTGGGAAGCACGAGAAGACATTGTTTACAAAATCATTGATGAAAACACAATCGTGAAAAGATACAAATTTGAGTATGAAAACAAAGCTAAATTTGAAGATGGAATGATGAATATGGAGAACGGCGAGATAGATAGAATGCTGGGAACACCAAATCATATATTTTTCACAGGTGGTAACAAAGATATGTATTGGCGACTGATCCATTTCAAAAAAACAGGCAGGAGTGTGCTTTTAAGGAATGGATATGAACTCAAAAATCCTTCGGGAATTGATTTTTTTCCAAAAGATGTGACGGAAGATGGTCGACTTTACAATTCTTTTTCTGTGTATAGTTACAAAACTAAACTTGGGTACAGCAAAACGTCATTGGAACGTCTTGATCCTAAACTTCGCTCCTTGGTTGAAACCTGCGATTTTGATGATAATCCGTGCATTATGCTGGTAACGCTAAAATAATGTCTATGCGAAAAACAGATCAACTCCAATTATCCCATTGCGGATAACATTTTTATGCGTTTTGTGCCACACATTCTTCTCCTGCAAACCCACCCCAAAAGACCTAACAATCCTCTACGATGCAAGCCTCGAAGAAATGCAAAAAATCGCAAAAGAAGATGATAAAGTTTTTTGCATGGTGGTGACCAAATAACCAAATCAACAAAAAAATAACATGCGAGAAATTTGGTTTATCGCCACAGCGGTTCATTTTGCCAATCGTTGGGAAAGCCCATAGCCCTAACATCAATAGTAGGGTAACGGTTTAACAAATCTTTCAATTTTTTTGTAAACTTGTTGTTTGGAGCAATGGTAGAGATGAAGTATTTTACGATGCAAAGCCGACAATACATTCTATCTAATTCCGACATGTTTTCAACAAAAAGAAAATCTGTCTTTTTGGGAACAATCGGACGTAAAATCAGTCTTTTATTCCACATGCGCACGTGATGACAACACATGTTTCTCAATCCCGCGATAGTCAAAATCCACGAATGAAAAACGCCGTGCCGGATACCAAAACGTTGAGCAACTTTTTTCTTCACGGAACTATCGGTCAAATTTGTAAAAACATTACATAAAACCCCCAAAGGAACCACTTCAACAATCATCCATGCAGGCGGATAAGGATTGTTGTATTTTTCTTTGAAGTGAGTCATAAAATCCTCCGAAGAACGACTAACTTCTCTCGTGATATTTTGAAGTGTTTTCGTAAACTTTTCCTTGTTTCTGAAATAGCGAGGGTCTGTTATCCAAAATACATCGTTCAATTCCTTGCAAACAAGGTCTGTTATGCTTGCACGAATAGCAATTTCTATTTTTTCAATTTCATTGAAAATGAGCATTCGCAGTTTTCGGTCGAACTTGTACATACTCAATGCCATTTCAAAATTAGAACCGGATTTAAAAATGTGCTTATTTTTAGGCTCTAACAGTAGCGGATAGAAGTAAGCGCTTAATCTGAAATATCCGATGTTAGTTAGGTAATCAACCGCTTTTTCTTCGTTTAGAATAACGAGATTTCTACGTTTAAGATTGATAATTTGCTCATACGGTAATTTACCTTGTTTGTTGAAAAATTCCTTATGTTTCATTGGGTTGCAGAGATAAAATGACCCGCCAATTTGAGCATTGTAAAGAGGCTTGGCGGGTGCTATTCGACTGCAAAGATACAACTTTTTTTTGAATTAGCAAAATTTATTTTATGTTTTTTTTGTATTGTCATTTTTCCCCCGCCGGCGCAAATTTGTAATCCGTGCCGTGAATTGATGATGATTTTTTTTGACAATAGGGACGTTGTAGCAAGGTGGTGTCTCGACTGCGCAAATTGGGCGAGGCACGCATCGCCCCTACAATCACCCCGCATTCAATTTATTGATCTGTCGTGTCGCCATTTTCGGGCTGTTGATATTGTCGCAACCGTTGACACATCCGCCTTTACAGAACATCACTTCAACCATATTTCCGGAACAACCGCTCTTCGCAAAATTACGCAATTCTCGAATGGCAGCCTTGTCAATACCATCAACCAAAACAGGATTGTATTTCGACGGATCGGGCAGTTTGTTCTTGATGGAATTGGCAACTCCTCCAACCATCGCATACAGTTTTCCATCTTTCTCAATCGCAGGATTCAAAGGCGTTTCCTCGCAGTTCATCACATCAATATTCGCAGCAACAAACAAGGAAGCCAACTCTTCCACCGACAACACAAAATCCGTGTTTTTATCACGAAAAGCCTCCGAACGCTTGGCAACACAGGGTGCTATAAAGACCGTCAGGACATCGTTTCCAAAACGTTCCTTGACTAAATCTGCGGTGTAGGACATCGGACTTTTGGTGTGCGAAACGTAAGGCACTAACTCCGGAATGTGCTTATTGACAAGGTTTACATAAGACGGACAACACGACGTAGTCATAAAGGATTCGCCGTTTTCGAGAATACGTTCGGTAAATTCGGCAGTTTCGTTTTGGGTTGTAATGTTCGCTCCTTCTGCCACTTCGACCACGTCCGAGAAACCTAATTTCTTAACGGCAGTAATCAATTTTTCCATACCGGTTTGAAACTGTCCGGCTAATACAGGCGCAAGCATAGCAATCATTTTCTTGCCCTTATGAATGTTTTCAAAAATCTGAAACATTTGCGATTTTTCCATAATCGCACCAAACGGACAAGATTCCATACAACGTCCGCAGTAGATACATTCTTCAGGGTCAATACTTTCTATTCCATTTTCATCTTTCGATAGTGCTCCCACCGGACAAGCCTCTTCACAAGGAACAGGTTGATAAATGATCGCGTGAAACGGACACGCTTGCATACACAATCCGCAACTCACACATTTGTCGGGCTCAATTCTCGCTTGATCCGTTACGGTGATCGCATCTTTGTTACACGCAAACGTACACGGACGTGCTACACAGCCACGGCAAAGATTGGTTACAACATACTTGTTTTTAACACAAGAACTACACGCCTCATCAACCACAGTCAGTTGAACACCTGTTTCTTCCGTGCGATTTTTCGCCATACGAACATACTCCGAAAGCGGTGTCATTTCATCGGTTTCATCATACACGTTGTAACCGAGAACAGCCATAGCGCGGTATTTCACAACAGCACGTTCTTTGTGAGGACAGCAACGAACACCCACACGGTCGCGAGGACGCATTGCGAAAGGAACTCGATCGATACTCTCTTCCAAATTGTTATCTATAAGATGTTTCCCTATCCGCGCGAACAATTCCCGACGGATAAACATTGCAAAATTTGTGGTCATGATTTAGATTTCTCCTTTAAGTATCAGGTTGATAGCGTTTTTTACTTTCGAGATGGTCGCTTCCGACATCACTTTTCCGTTGATGCGAACGAAAGGGGGTTTGTGCTTTTGTGAGGATTGTTGGAAACAGTCGTCAATACAGGGTGTTCCCTTGATTTCAACCTGTTCGGCAACATCCGGAGAGAGCTTTTCTTCCAATTCCAAAAGATCAACTCCTCCCATAACATAACAATTTGTTCCAATACAAATTTCTACAGTTATTTTCTTCATCGTTTTATAGTGTTTTTATATAAATTCTACTTTAATTTCTTTCAAAAATTTCTCTTCCAAAAGAAGGGCTATTTTTTTCACGACATTGCGCCGAATCTCCAATTCCACAGGCAATGAAGGGTCTTGGTGTGCAATGTTGATTTTGGTTCCTACCAAAAATTCAATCCAATCCGATTCGATGAGCAATTTGAAAATATCAAAAGCGGGACCTTTTCCGCTAAAATCGTTGGGCATTCCCTTGTCTAAAAGTTCCATCAACGACCCCATTGTGAGAATACCTTCGGTCATTAAATCAATGCCTTCCATCGTGGAAACAGGCGGTAATCCTTTCATTGCGGATTTCAAATCCACACGAATTTCACGTCCCAATTCACGAGATAAAATATTGGAAGTTGTTCCTCCGCAAACGATTTTTTTTCCGGGAAATTTCCGAACGACTTCGGCTAAATATCGATCTCTGCTTTCTTCAAACGGAGGACCTGTACAAACCAATAAACGCCTCGGTTCGCGAAGATAAATCACCATACACGACGTATCATCCGTGAGTTTCCCGATGTCGTTATATTCGGCTTTTTTCACAACAACACGCGCCAAATCTCGTGCGGAAATATGAGGTTTTGCTGCCACCGTTTCTTCAACAAATTTCATCAACCCTTTTTCACCCCAACCGAAGGGCATTTGCTTGGTTCCCATACCCGACTGACTGACCCCATCGGAGATAATCACCAAACGATCTTCTTTTTGCATTGTGAAATGACTTGTGTGCAAGGTTCGTTTGCCGATATTTTCCATCTCCATTTCCATTTTTTCACGAGCAATCGCAATCGCCTCTCCTTTGCGGAGAATGAATGCTTTGGGATTGTCATACTCCACTAAAAAAATATCTCCATCACGGTACAAATCGGCTATTGTGAACGTTGAATAGCTGATGTTTCGAACGCTATCCACCGGCAAGGTGTCCATAATCGCCTGTGCAGCACGGTGTATTGGCTCACGACGTGCAACAAAATTCAAACCCATAGACGCCGTCATTGTCGAAAGCACATTGGCTTTGATGCCACTCCCCAAACCGTCTGAAAGTACGGCAACATAACGGTTTTCTTCCGCCAATTTTTTGGTCAGAATGGTATCTCCACACACCCATTGATCGTGCTTATTGCTTTGATACGAGCCTATTTCGACAAAATATCGCTTTTCGGAAGTCATACGCTTGGATGATTGTCGTGGGATTCAAGGATAGAGTTCAGCATCGTTTCTGTATATGACGCATTTTCTCCCAACAGATAGGCAATTTTTTGAACAACTTTCATATTCTCCAAAATCACGTCCCTTGTACGATTCAGAACAAGTTCTTTCTGTACTTGCGGTTCACGCATATTTTGCACAAGCCCCAAAACCAACTTGTGTTTTTGAATGGTAATCACGGAAAGATTGTAGAATAAGCCTTCATCACGAATATCTTGTTCAACAATGTCTATACCTGTTTCCAAAACGGTTGAGAAGAATTTGTGCGAATGGATGATTTTTCGCAGGTCTGCGCCATGCATGCCCGGATCGGCATCGTAGATCTGTTCGATTTCTTCTCCACAAAGTTCGGCGAATTTTGCGTTACAATCCACAATCCGCAAATCATCATCCACCATAACTACTCCCGAAGGAATTTTTTGCAACAGCACGGAAGCCTTGTCATTCGCCACTCCGCGCATATAAGCAACGCACATTTGACGTTCAGCAACACCACTCAACAAAGCGGCTGCAAAGGTTCTACAATCTTCGTAGCCACAACCTCCGCAGTTCAGTTCGTCTCGTTCAGAGAATTTGTTAAGATTGGCGAGAGATTGTTTGATGTCTTCATCGCTGAAAACTTCCGTTACAGGAATTTGGATATAGTCGAAACTTCTTGAAGTATCTATGTTTCCGGCAATTTTATCAAATTCTTCAATATGCGGTGTCTGTATTTTTTCTGCATTGTTAGCGATCACTTTCAGACGTTTGCTTGCAACCGAACGACTGTTAAGCCGTGCAGGACCTTGAATGCAGCCACCGTCGCAGATCATCAGTTCCAGAAACAATTTGCGGTTGACTTGCAAATGCTCAATGTCGCGCATAATGTTTCGGATTTCGTGAATGCCGGAAAAACCCATATAGGCGATGTCTGTAGCACTTGTATCGTTTCGCATATTCATCAACATGCCTCCATCGATAGGAAATAAATCTCCGATTTTGGAGCTGTGAGGGATGAAAACGTCATCGTTTGTAGGCTCACAAAACTGCGGGTCTATACCGAAAGAGTCCAATAATTTTTTCAATCCGATGAATGTAATTGCGTAGTCCACACGGTCGCCATACAGATCGGATTCTGTTTTTTTAGCGAAACAAGGACCTGCAAAAACCACGTGTACATCGTTTCCATAGTAGGCTTTAAGCATTGTTCCGTGACACACCATCGGCGAATGCACAGGCGCAATCATAGAAGTATATTGCGGAAAATATTTGCCGATATATTCCACTGCCGAAGGACAACTTGAACCGATAAATACTCCCAAAGGTTGATTATCGAGCCATTTTTTACTTTCCGCAGCGGCTTTTTCCGCACCCAAAGCCGTTTCCGAAACTCCGAAAAAGCCGGCAGTTTTGATTGCTGAAATCAGTTGAGATGTGGAAATATCGGGAAACTCACTGATGTATGATGGAGCCAAAGACAAGATGACTTTCTTTCCGCTACGCAACAGTTTCAGTACATCCGGAACATCGTTGCGCGTTTTTTTTGCACCGGACGGGCAAATTTGAGCGCAGTGTCCGCAAGAAATACAGAGTTCATTGATGATTGAGGCGGAGGCATCTTCGATTTTTATGGCTTTTACGGTGCATTCGCGCAAGCATCGGTAACAATCCTGACAATTATTCTTTTCCGTCCAAACAACGGGCGTTTTTGCAGTCATCGTTTAGTTCTTAAAGTGTTTAGTGAGAAGCCCCATGATTTTCTGTTCATCCAAGTCGGAGTAGAGGCAGTCGCAGATTTTAATGTTGGGACCTTTGCTGCAATTTTGCGTGCATAATTCGCCCTTAAATTCAACTTTATCTTCCAATTGATTTTCGGATAAAAAATTTTGGATATTTTCTAAAAAAGACTTATTGCCCCTCGCAAAGCAAGAGCTCCCTAAGCAGATGGTGATGGTATTCATGGTATTTTTTGCTACAAAAAAATTATCATACAAAGATACATAAAAAAAATGATTCTTGCAAATTTTTTTGATCTGCTAATTGTTGTAACGACAAAAAACCTCGAAGGTTGCCATTACACAAATCAAGTTATCAATCGCTCTCTTTGCGGCTCATTTCCCGACGAATGTCTTTTTCCTTGATGCTCTCACGTTTGTCGTAGTCTTTTTTGCCTTTGGCTAATGCAATGTTCAGCTTTGCAAAACCACGCTCGTCAATGTAGAGCAGGGTAGGGATGATGGTCAATCCCTTGTCCTTAATACGAAGTGCAAGTTTGCGAAGTTCTTTCTTGGTCAGCAACAACTTGCGATCGGCTTTGGGTTGATGATTGAGATAGGTTCCAAAGCGATATTCGGCAATGTGCATATTTTTTACAAACAATTCATTGTTGAAAAATGTGCAATACGCATCGGTTATATTGACCTTTCCATCACGAATGGATTTAATCTCTGTTCCACGTAGGACAAGCCCCGCAGTGAATTTATCCAAAAAGAGATATTCAAACTCGGCACGCTTGTTTTTAATTTTTATATCAGCAGTTCTTTTCCCCATAACTTGCAAAGTTACAAAAAAAATCGTAACTTTGCAAATTATGTACACAAAAAAACGGAGTATAGGGTGGGTTATTTTGTATGTTGTGACGTTTTTTTTCGCCGCACTGCTGTTGCTTTCATTTGCCGCAGCATTTGTTAGTCCGGAGAAGTTCGTGTGGTTTTCCTATTTTGGAATGATTTTTCCCTTCGTGTTGGTTGTTAACATCTTTCTTGCGATTTTTCTACTGTGTAATTTGAAAACAATCGCACTGCTTCCTGTTTTTGCAATAGCCTTGAACTGGTCGAATATGCAGACTTTGGCGAAATTTAAGAGTGCGGAATTTGATACCAACGAAAAGAAAATTCGTGTAATGTCATACAATGTGAATTTGTTTGATCACTACGGAAATATCAACACTCAAGAAGGACAAACCGAGCGTGAAATTTTGGAATTTATTTCCAATGAAACGCCCGATATTCTTTGCTTTCAAGAGTTTTGGGGAGAAACAAAAAATGCGATTCCAACATCTTTTCTACGACAAAAAGTAGGATTGAAATATGCCTCGCAATCCCGTTTCAACAAAACGATTTCTTTCGGAAACAAGATCTATTCACGCTTTCCGATTATTCACGACAGTTTGATCCGTTTTGAAAATTCAAAAAATCTCATTCTGTTTGCGGATGTCGTTGCGCACGAAGATACGATTCGTGTATTCAATTTTCACTTGGCATCCATTCGATTTGAGAAGAGCGATGACTCGTTTTATCAAGAATTGACAAAGGCTCCAAACGAAGTTGCCGACCTCAAAAAAGGACTTGTCGGACTGATCAGAAAGATGAATGCCGCCTATAAACAACGAGCATTTCAAGCGAATATCTTGGCACGCCTCATTGCTCAATCGCCCTATCCCACACTTGTTTGCGGAGATATGAACGATATTCCGCAATCCTACGCCTACAAGTGCATTTCTAAAAATATGAACGATAGTTTTTGTAAACGTGCATTTGGTTTGGGAACTTCCTACAGCGGTGCATATCCATCGTTCAGAATAGATTACATCTTCTTTTCAGATGCTTTTTATTGCGAAAACTTTTCCACCATACGTGTTCGATACTCAGATCATTTCCCAATTATATCAGATTTAAAAATTAAACTATTATGAAAAATTCAACAACAGCCGCCCTGCTATTTGCAATCCTTTTACCCTTTCAGGGATTCGCAAAAACCGCATCTGCAACAGATACCTTAGGTACGAAAATCAGTCGTACGCAAAAAACCGTACAAACAAAGACCTACATAGAGAAATCTATGGACAGCATCGTGGATGTTGATTTGGTCAGTGGTTTGAAAACCAAAGTGCCTGTCGTAACCTACGACACGGTGGAAAGCACGGAAACCACAGAAACTACGGAAACCGAGTACATCTTCGCAAGCAAGCCTGAAACTTTTTGGAAGTTGGGTTCGGAATTTTCGGTAGGTGTGAATCAAGTTGCGTTTTCTAACTGGGCTGAAGGAGGTGTGCCTTCGTGGTCAATCCTTTTAGCGAACAAGAGTTTTGCGCAATACAGAAAAGGCGCATCGGTGTGGAAAACGGATTTTGAAATCAAGTACGGACTTCAACAACAAGGCGATGATCCGTGGTATAAGAACAACGACCAAATCAAACTTTATTCAAGTTACGGTTTCGCAGCCTCTTCTCATTGGAATTACAGTATGTTGCTGGACTTCAAAACGCAGATAACGAAAGGTTATTCCTCTGCAACAGCAGATAAAGATGCATTTGTATCCCGATTTTTATCTCCGATGTATCTCACGTATTCGATTGGTATGGAGTATGAAAACGTTGACAAAACAGCATCTATCTTTTTGATGCCTGTGGCGTATAATTTAACATACGTGCTGGATACGAGTTTATCAACGAAGTACGGTATTTCGCAAGGCAATCACGAGCTCTCTCGTTTCGGTCCTATGGCAATGTTTGTTAATAAACATCAGCTCACGAAACAAGTTTTGTTGGAATCCAAATTGACCCTTTTAGCCGACCTTTTAAATATGAAAGAGCAGTTTGTTTCGGCAGAATGGAACATAGGTGTGAACGTCGCACTGACACAACGGATGAGAGTTAAACTGTTGATGGACTTGAAATACGACCCGAAAGTAATGTTTGATAAAACATTGAGCGACGGAACGATAGAGAAAGTTCGCAGAATTCAACTTCGTGAAAGTATATTCTTGAATTTTGTTTATAATCTCTCGAATTAGGAACGCCAAATCCTCCAAGCCTGTTCAGCTTGCAAGTGTAGCATATCCAAACCGTTTTTGATGATTGCTCCTTGTTTCTTTGAGTGGTTTAGGAATAGCGTTTCTTCGGGCGAATAGATTAAGTCGTAGCAAAGGAATTCCCCTGTGATTTTTTCATAGGGGATATCTGCGCAAACACTTGTGTTTGGTGTCATTCCGAGAGGTGTGGTGTTGATGAGAATGTTCGCATCTTGAAAACCGTTCTCGTGCAAGTCTTGATAGGTCAGGGTTTCCAATGTTTTTTGTCGAGATACGAATTGATACGGAATTTGATGTTTTCGCAAAACGGATGCAACTGCCATCGCTGCACCGCCCGTTCCAAGGATTAAAGCAGAGCGATGATGCGGTTTCAACAAAGGAATGAAACTGTGTTCAAATCCGAAAACATCGGAGTTGTAGCCTATCAATCGCCCGTCTTTCTCAAATTTAATCACATTCACAGCTCCCGCTTCACTCGCCGATTCGTCTAATCCGCTTAAATAGGGGATAACCGCTTTTTTGTATGGAATTGTAACATTCAACCCACACAGGTCGGGATGCGTTTTCACAATCTCCGGAAATGCGGATATATCCTGCAAAGGGAACAATTCATAGATATGTTCCTGCAAGTGTTCTCGTTCAAATTTCTCTGAAAAATATGTTTTTGAAAACGATACGAGCAACGGAAAACCGATGATTCCAAAACGGTTCATACTTATTTTTTGGAAAGACGATTGGCAAGGAGTTCAATGCCCAGAACGATGATCAATCCTGCTGCACAGGCGATCAACGCACTTGATATTTCGGCAGATTGAGCAAATTTTTCATAGACTTCCGGCATCACATTTCCACTCGGCAGATCCGGTATGGGAATACCTTCGGGAGAGAGCTTCCACTGTTCTACACGAGCTGATTCGATAGTTCCGACGGTAGGCATTTTCCAGGGCCAGATCACTTGCAAAGAGCCAATGATAAAGCCTGTGAGCAATGCAACCGTCCAATTGTAATACTTCTTCAACAACCACGACAACACGTTGGAAAAAGCAACCAATCCAATCACAAAACCCGATGCCATCACGGATAAATACAAAGCGTTCAAATCCTTGATAGCCGTGAGATAGGTGTGATATGCTCCCATCAACATCATTACAAAACTTCCGGAAATACCGGGCAAAATAAATGCACAAATCGCAATGCAGGAGCATAAAAATAAATATCCCAACGAAACAAAACTGCTACCTTCTCCAATGGATTCCGGTAGAGGAAGAATGAGTCCTAAACCTATACCAACAACGGCAAACAGCACACAACTCAATGTCCATTTCGGAATTTTTTTATACAGCAAAACAATCGATGCTAAAATCAAACCGAAGAAAAAAGCGAAGGTTTGAATTTTGTAATCCATCAGCATACGTTCGATGAATTTCGCCAAAAGCACCATAGAAAGGGCGATTCCGGGAAGGAGTGCCAAGAAAAAACTTCCGTTCAACGTATTCCAAAAATCAATAAAACGTTGTTTGAACGGCTTTTTTCCGAACAATTGTTTGAGTGCAGGAATAGCACTTTTAATGGAGTTCACAAACTCCTCATAAATGCCTGTAATAAAGGCGATCGTGCCTCCCGATACGCCGGGAATTAAGTCGGCAGCACCCATCGCCATACCTTTCAAGGTAATTAAAGAATAACTTAAAAAAGAACGTTTCATATTGGGTTTAATTTATATCGTTTAAGAATTGAAATTCACATCCTCCAAGAGGCTGTTGATTTCGGGATATTCAAGCAATTCGGGATGATTTTCTCTGAACCAAAACACGTTGTTAGGGTCGCTCACAAAGGCGTAGAGCAAATCTCTCAAAGCGGCATCTTTATTTCTGATTTTTAGATTTATAATTCCTCGAATCAGAATCATTTTTGAACGGTTTTCATCGGGCGAGATTTTGCTTTCAATGAAATCAAGTGCATCGTTTGGAAGCCCTGCGCCCACCATCGCATAGCAAACGGCAGCGATAAATTCGGGCTGGTTATGGGCAATATCAACAGCGTGGCAAATATGAGGAAGTCCGCTCACGAAGTCGTCATTCTCAATATACATTTGTCCTAATGTTGCGTGCAATTCGGAAGCATCAGACTCTTTCAGAGCATCGTTCAGCAAAGTGAATGCTTTGTTTTTTTTGTTTTGATAGAAGTAGCTTCTTGCCAACTTGGTAATGACTTGAGTAGAACCCGGATCTAATTGTAACACCTTGCGGAAATAGGTTTGTGCGGTGGAATGCTCTTGCATCCGTTCGTAGCATTCGCCCATATTGAATAGGGTTGCGGTTTCGTTCGGAGTAACCGCCAAGATACGTTTGTAGAAACTCAACGCATCGTTGTATTTTTCCAACAACAAAAAGGTTGTGGCTTTTTGAAACAAGCCGTTCAAATCTTCATCATCAATAGCGAGAACATAATCAAAGCATTTCAACGCCTCTTCATACTCTCCTTTGGTGCGATGCAATATCCCCAATCCCATCCACAAACCGCTTGCAAACGGGTTGCTTTCAATCAATCCTTTCATATATCCGATGCCTTCATCAATACGGTCTGCGTGGTCGAAAAATGTACATAAATCTGCGGGGGCTTGCTCATTACTCGGATCGAATCCAATTGCTTTTTTTGCGTATTCAATAGCCGTATCGAAATCTTCGAGGTATTCATATTCAAACGCAAGGTGCATATAAATATCGTCTAACCCGCCGAGATTCTGTTTTTGAGCGATTTCGAGAACCCTGCTAAATTCTCGAATAGCATCTTCATTTCTTCGTTGAAAACTGAAAACATTGCCTTTTGTGAAAATAATTTTGGGATTATCCGGTTCATTACGTTCCATTTTTTCAAGCATATCAACCGCTTTAACCGGATCTATTTCTCCTGCTATATATTGAACCTCACACAATTTCAGATCCGTATTGTCCGGATATAGACGCAATCCGGCATCAATTGCTTTTTTTGCCATTTCAGGTTTTTCTTCTCCAAAATAATGGTCGATGATATCCAATAAATCATCGGTATCGAAGAAAGGGGTCGAATTCCCTGTATTTACGCTACTTTCGAAGCGTGTAAGAAGTTCTTTAAATTCGTTTTCGTATAATTCTTCAGGTTTCATAATCTAATTTCTCGCTTTTTCAATTCATCAATTCATCAATTCTTTCGCTGCGCATATCGCAGAATCCGTAACGGTTTCGTTACTCATCATAGATGCGATGGTGTGTATATGTTCGTCTGTATTTAAGCGTTTGATTTCGGAAACGGTTTGTCCGTCTTCCAAACGTTTGTAAACACGATAGTGTGTTTGTCCTTTCGCCGCCATTTGCGGGAGATGCGTGATCGCAATCACTTGCATAGACTGCGACATTTGTTGCATAATTTTCGCCACTTTTCCTGCAATATCTCCGGAAACACCGGTATCTATTTCATCAAAAATAATCGTAGGAAGAATGTTTTGCTGATTGATGACGGATTTGATTGCCAACATCAATCTCGACAATTCCCCGCCGGAAGCAACTTTGGAGAGTTCGCGCAGTTCTGAACCCGCATTTGCGTTGAACATAAATTTGATATGATCTCGTCCATACTCCGTGAAATCAGGAGTTTCGGAGAATTGCAACTCCAAACGTGCCTCTCTCATTCCCAACTGCGACAAGGTTTGGCGCACCTGCTCTTCGATATGTTGTGCCGATTTTTTTCTTGCCGTTGTGAGGTTTGAGGCTTTGTTGCTGAGATCGTTCAACAAGCCGTTTTGAAGCGTTTGCAAGTGCTCGATTTTCTCTGAATTGGTAGAAATATCAAGCAATTTAGACGATAGGTCGGATTGGATATTCAACAATTCCGCAACGGTTTGAACGTGGTGTTTGGTTTGCAAACGATAGATTTTATCCAAACGTTCGTTCCAAAGCGTTTGTTTTTCGAGGTCGAAATGCACCGAATCCGAAATAGAAACAAACTCGTTGTCAATATCTTTCAGCTCTATAATGGCAGAGTGTATGCGATTGGAAATATCCTCTAAATTCGGGGATATTTTAGCAATTTTCTTTACACTTGCATCTATTGTTTGCAATGCGGAAAGGATGTTTTCGTCGCCACCATTCAGCATTTCGGAAGATTGCAGAAGTCCGCGTTTAATCTCTTCTGCGTGATTCATCAGTTGCAAATTTTGCTCCATCGTTTCCTGTTCGCCTTCAACCAAGCGCAATTCGTCCAATTCGGAAAACAGAAATTGAAAATAATCCTGATCGGCTTTCAGCTTATCATCCGCGTCAATCAAGCGTTTTAGCTCTGTTGAAACTTTTTTGTATTCGTGATAGGTGTAGCGATAAGTATCCAACAAGACCGATTTTTCAAGCAAAGCATCGACTAAATTCAAACGAAAATTCGATTCGTTGAGTGTCAGGGTTTCGTGTTGCGAATGAATATCCACCAAGCGTTCGCCCAGTGTTTTCAACACATTCAGAGTTACAGGCGTGTCGTTTACGAAGGCACGTGATTTGCCGTTTACGGCAATCTCACGACGAAGAATTAAAGGGTTTTCGTAGTCCAAATTTTCTTCGTCGAAAATGGATTTCAAATCTAAATTTGCAATATCAAAAGTTCCTTCAACAACACATTTTTTCTCTTTATCCATCAGGGTTTGCGCATCGGCACGTCCTCCTAAAATCAAGGATAAAGCACCGAGCAAAATGGATTTTCCTGCACCGGTTTCGCCGGTAATCACAGAAAATCCGCTGTCGAAATCCATCGACAGGTGTTTGATGA
>QMCE01001463.1_pt1 | contig 15064 bp, 16 predicted proteins | sample 1821851 | NCBI WGS metagenome assembly QMCE01 (sample SAMN09453174, study PRJNA476694) | Termite gut metagenome, whole genome shotgun sequencing project. | isolation source: worker | host: Odontotermes sp. | place: South Africa:Pretoria | collected 2016-01-28 | reverse complement strand
CTTCTCTGGCAGCCGGGCGTGAGTCTGGACGACATTTCGCAAAGAAAGCTGAAAAAGCATTTCTACGCGGCCCAGGAGCGGAGGACAAAGGCGCTGATTCTGCTGACGCGCTGCATGGAGGAAAACCACGCGCTGATGATCCGGCGCATCAGGAGGTACGGGAACAGGGTGCGGACGCGCTTCTGGACGAACAAGCCGTTGCAACACGGCCAAACGCCGCCGGCGCGGCGAAGAGGCCATATCCCGCCGATCGTCCTGGAGCAACGCGCCCACGCCCCGCCGGGAGCCTCCCCGCCGGCGAGGTGGAGGACGTGTCGTATACCGTATCCGGAAGCAGAAGGCAGAGCGAAAAGCAAAGCGGACGGAAGCGGCGGAAGACATCTCCTCTTCGCCCCAGGCGGAGGCCGCTGGTCAAGCGCGCTCTGTTCGCGCCCCGGCGGAACCCCCTCCCCAAATGCACCGCCCAGTTCTTTGACAACTGAAAAGCAACTAAGCCAAGGCGCGAAGATTCCGGAGCTGAGACGCGAGGATTTCGGGGCCAAGGCGCAAGGATTTCGGGGACATGATCTCATGCGGCAGCCGTTCGAAATCTTCCAGTCGTAGACCCTTTGGACAACGCTTGGGGCAGGATCAACTCACAATGTGGTCGCCAATGCCAAGCACCCTGCCGCGCCGGAAATCCGTCAGGCGTCTTTGGTGCAGACGCACCACCGATCCCCGAATTCCGTTATTCCTCCCTGTCATCCAACGCGTCCCTGCGCGCGGATTTCCGCTCCGCCTGTTTCCGCTTGTCTGTCAGACGCCGCTCCACAGCCGCTCTGCCGGGACGGGTGGGGCGGCGCGTTTTCACCGGTTTGAGGGCTTCGGAGAGGAGCTCGGCAAGGCGTTTCACCGTTCTCGCGCGGTTGCCCGATTGCGAACGGCCCTCGTCGCTCGCTATCCGGAGAATGCCTTCCGCATTGATGCGGTTGGCGAGTTTTGCCGCAATCACATCCTTTTGCCGATCCGAAAGCGCGGAACTCGACGCCGGATGAAAACACAGGGCGACCGCCGTCGAGACCTTGTTGACGTTCTGCCCGCCCGGCCCTGACGAGTGGGAGAACTCGAACCAGACCTCGCGCTTCGGAATCGACAGCCCGGGCCGGATGGGAAAGCCGTCCTCAATCATGGGGAATCCCGACACGCGTCATGCGCTGTTCACAAGACCGCCGATCACGGATTCGAACTTCTCCGCCTCGAACGGCTTCATCAGGTAGCCGTTCGCGCCGGCCTGGATGGCGAGGATGATCTTTTCCTTGAGCGCCTCGGACGTCACCATCACGACGGGAATCGCTTTCGTCGCCGGATTGGCCCGGATCGCCTTCAGGCACTCAAGGCCGTTCATGACAGGCATGTTCCAGTCCATGAGAACCAGCCCGACATCCTGATGCTGACTCAGCAGTTCCATTACAATGTCGCCGCCGTCGGCGGGCAGGACGTCGGTGTGTCCGAGAGAGGCGAGCATGTTCTCCTGGATACGCCGCATTGTCGCGGAATCGTCGGCGATGATGACTTTCACAATACCCGCCTCCTTTCATTTCTGTTCAGCCGTTTTCAGACCTTGTCCAGCGCCTGCCGCAAATCCTCCACAATGTCCTCAGCCGCTTCAAGCCCCACGGAAAGGCGGACATGCTCCGGGCTGATGCCGGCGGCCCGCAGCTGTTCGTCCGTCATCTGTCGGTGGGTGGTGGACGCGGGATGGAGAACGCATGTCTGCGCGTCCGAGACATGCGTCGCGATATTGCAGCGCTTGAGGGCGTTCAGGCAGCGCTCCGCAGCCTCCCGCCCGCCGCGAACGCCGAAGCCGACGACGCCGCACGAGCCGTTCGGAAGGTATTTTTGCGCGAGGCTGTGGAAGGCGTCCCCCGGAAGCGAGGGATATTTGACAAAGGACACCGCGCCGTGGCCGCGAAGAAATTCCGCGATCTTCGTCGCGCTTTCGCAATGGCGCTTCACGCGGAGATGCAGGCTTTCAAGGCCCAGATTCGTCAGGTAGGCGTTCACGGGGGACTGCACGCAGCCGAGGTCCCGCATCAGATGCACGACCATTTTGGTGATGTACGCGCCGCCCAGGCCGAAACGATCGGCATACACAAGCCGCGCCGTGGCCGTCCATGTATTTCGTGGTCGAATGGATGACGATGTCCGCGCCCCAGTCGAAGGGGCGGCAGTTGACAGGCGTGGCGAAGGTGTTGTCCACAATGAGGGGGACGCCGTGGCTGTGCGCTGTTTCGGCATAGCGCTCGATGTCCAGAACAGACAGGGAGGGGTTGCTCAGCGTCTCGCCGAACAGGAGTTTGGTGTTCGGGCGGAAGGCTGCGTCGAATTCCGCCTGCCGGCAGTTCACCGGGATGAAGGTCGTCTCGATGCCCATCTGCCTCAGGGTGTGGGCGAACAGGTTGAACGTGCCGCCGTAGACTTCGGAGGAGCAGACGATGTGTCCGCCCGCGCAGCAGATATTGAAGACGGCGAAGAAGATCGCGGCCTGTCCGGAGCCGGTCAGCATGGCGGCCGAGCCGCCTTCGAGAAGGGCGATTTTCGCCGCGACGTTGTCGCACGTCGGGTTTTGCAGCCGGGAATAGAAATAGCCGGATTTTTCGAGATCAAACAGCGCAGCCATTTCCTGGCTGGAATCGTACCGGAACGTGGTGCTCTGGATGATCGGGATTTGCCGGGGTTCGCCGTTTCCGGGACGGTATCCGCCCCGGACGCACAGTGTGTCGATATGATCCATATTCGCCTTTTCTTTGCTTTTTCCGTACGATTGGGCAAGATACTCGTCTCTATTTGTACGATATGGACAGTCGCCGCGTCAACAGGAGAGGAGCAAAATCCGCATGTACGGGATACATCAGGTCGGGGGCCATCTTGGCGGGGAATGCGTTCTGGTCGTGTCCGGGGCGTCCGCCGTTCTCATCGACTCGGGATTCGCCTTCAGCGCGGGGAAGACGGCGGACGCCATCGAGGCGGTTCTGGGCGGCAGGCGGCTGGACGCGATTCTGGCCACTCATTCGCATTACGATCACATAAGCGGCTCGGCCGCGATCAAGCGGCGTTTTCCCGGACTCCGGATCGTCGCCAGCCGCCACGCCGCGGCCGTCCTCGCCAAACCCGGCGCGCGGGACCTCATCCGATCGCTCAATTCCGAAATCCGGGGCTCGTACATGGACAGGGTGGAGGATTATATCGACGAACTGGCTGTCGATACGATTCTGGACGACGGCGAGACGCTCAACCTCGCGGACATGACTGTCAGGGCTGTTGCGACGCCCGGCCATACCCGCTGTTCGATGAGCTATTTCTTTGTCGAGGAGGGGCTTCTCGCGTGCAGCGAGACGACAGGCATCGCCCCTGCCTATCCCGAGGTGACGCCCTGCTTCATCGTCGGGTTCCGTTCCACTCTGGAGGCGGTGGATCGGCTGCGGGCCATGCGGCCGCGGCATGTGCTTCTGCCGCATACCGGGCTTGTGCCGGAGGGGGAGATCGATCTGTTTTTCGACAACGCCCGCCGCGCGGCCGAAGAGGCGGCGAATCTCCTCGTGTCCATGCACCGCCGGGGAGCGTCTGTCGGGGAGATCGTCGGCGCGCTCGCCGAACGCTACTATCCCTCGTCCGCCGCGTTGCAGCCCGAGAGGGCGTTCGTCATCAACGCGGAAGCGATGATCCCGCGCATCCTCGCGGAATTGGGGGAGACGCCTGTCAGGACGGATTCTCCCGCGCGAACAGCCGATCCTCAATCATGAGGCAGAGGAGGTGCCCCGCCGCGATGTGGCATTCCTGAATGTGCGAGGTCGCGTTCGAAGGCGCGATGAAGGGCTCGTCCGCCAGCTTCGCCAGTTCGCCGCCGGTTCCGCCGGTGAAGCCGACGATTTTCATGCCCCGGCTCCTGGCCGAACGGCAGGCTTCGAGAATGTTCGCGCTGTTCCCCGACGTCGAAAACGCCCAGAACACGTCTCCCTCGCGCCCAATCGCCTCGACCTGCCGCGCAAACACGGGGCCGGGGCCGAAGTCGTTCAGGCAGGCTGTCAGCACGCTCGTGTCCACGGTCAGGGCGATGGCGGGAAGCGCGGGCCGGTCGCGGCGGAAGCGCACGACAAGCTCGCCCGCGATATGCTGGCAGTCGGCCGCTGAGCCGCCGTTGCCGGCGAGAAGGATTTTGCCGCCGCGCGAAAGCGTTTCGCACAGCGCGCCGCCGACGCCTTCCAGGGAGCGCACCAGGGAATCGTCGTTCGCGAGGCGGGTCATCGCCCCGATTGTCGTATGCAAATACTCGCGGATCATGTGTTTCAGCATTTCTCTCAGTGCTCTTTCTCAATGTTCTTTGCGGTGGCTGTGGCTGGGATAGCCGAGTTTTTCCCGGTAGTTGACGATGCTGCGGCGCTTGATGACGATGCCGTCCGCGGCCAGCCTGTCCATAATCTCGTTGTCGCGCAGGGGGCGGCGTTTGTCCTCGCCTTCTATCATCTCCCTGATTTTCCGCAGGACTTCTGCGCTGGAGGACGCCTCAGCCCCCTGCGCCGCCCCGGACGCGCGGGCGAAGAAGTGCTTGAGCGGCCTGATCCCGATCGGGGTGTCGATGTACTTGTCCCGCACAGCGCGCGACACGGTGGAAATGTCGTAGCCGACCCTGTCGGCTATCTCCTGCATGAACAGGGGCGCCGGCGCGGAGACGCGCTCGGCGAGATAGTCCTCCTGCGCGCGGACGATTTCCGACGCGACGGCGAGGATGGTCTTTTCGCGCTGGGCGACAGCCTTGACGAGCCATTGCGCGTTGTTGTATTTTTCCCTGAATTTCCGGGACAGGCCTGTCCGGCGCATCTGTTCGCGGAACTGGGCGAAGGCTTCCGACTTTTCCGGATCGGATTCGATCCGCCCGCGGACTATTTTGCCCCTGCGGGAATTGTCGAACAGCGCGGTGAAGAAATCCGACACCTGCGGCTGCATCCCCGAAGTCAGCCTGACCCTGTAGCCCTCCTCCGCGTCGCCGTCCACAAGAAGCTCCGGGCGCACGGCAAGAGGCGGCTCCTCGGAAAAATCCGCGCCGGGACGGGGATTGAGCGTCCGGATGACGTCCACGGCCGCTTTGACGTCGTCCAGATCGCATTTGAGGTCGCGGGCGATCTTCGGCAGGCGGTTGGCCGCGAGGTCTTCGAGATGGCTCTGCGCGATGCCGAGCGCGATCGGGGTGGATTCGGGGCGGTTCCGCAATTGCAGGAGAAGGCACTCGGACAGGCCCCGCGCGCCTATGCCGTCCGGCTCCAGCTTCTGCACCTCGTCCAGGGCTGCTTCGAGCTCGGCCTTCGAGGGCGGCTCCTCCCCTTCCGGAACCGTCTCCTCAAGGGGAACGGTGAGCCAGCCGTTCGCGTCGAGCTTGTGCGCCATGCCGACCGCGAGGCGGCGGATGCGGTCGGGCATGGGCGTTTCAGACAATTGCGTCAGGATGTGTTCGACAAGCGAGGGCGGCCGGGCGACGGCGTTGGCTATGGGGTCGAACGCCTCCTCGTCGTCCTGCGACGCGCCCCGCGCGGGCGCGTAGTCGTCGTAGACGTCGTCCCAGTTGTAATCCACCTCGTCGACGCGCTCAAGACCCTCGGCCGCGTCGCGATCCGCATACACGGTGGCGTCCGGGTCCGCCTCCTCGTCGTCCTCCCGCGCAGACTGGACGCCTCCGCCTTCGTCCCGGCCGACAGCGTCGGGGGCGGCGAGGTCTTCCACGCCTTCGCCTTCGAGTTCCTCTATTTCGGCGATTTCGAGGGTGGGGTTTTCCAGCTGCTCCTGCCGGATGCGCTGCTCAAGCTGCATGACAGGCATCTGGAGAAGCTCCATCGACTGGATCATCTGCGGCGACAGCGCCATTTCCATGCGCTGCGCCGTCTGCATCGACAATCCGGCCGACATTCCCGAACTCATGATCCGGTTTCCCCCGGGCATCCCGAAAAAAAATATTGGCAATCAAATTGCAAGAAATTACCATAACGAAAATCGCCGGCCTGTCAATACGCAAACCGCCTGTTCCCAAAACAGGCGGATGCCGGTATACTTGTCGTTGTATTCCGCGTCCGCTTGGTCGCGTGAGTTTTGAGCATGTTTTCAGTGAAAGAGGAATCCGTATAATGCCCCAGCGCATCGTCATCACCGGCCTCGGCCTGACATCCCCCATCGGCAACGATCTGCAAACCCTCCGCCAATCGCTTCTGGACGCCCGCCCCGGCGTCACGCGCATGACCCCGCGGTACATGGCGGAATGGCCGGCCGGAATCTGCGATTTCCCCGTCCAGAAGCACCAGAGCCGCAAGGACGCCCGCAGGGGAACGCGGGCAGGGCAGATCGCCGTGTATTGCGGCCGCGAGGCGATTGCCGATTCCGGGATCGACTGGGACAGCGTCGATCGCTCGCGCGTGGGGGCGTTTGTGGGCGTGACCGAGCACGGCAATGTCGAAACGGAAAACGAGGTGGCCAACATCAAGGAATACGGCTACGACGTCAAATACTGGTCGCACCACCACAACCCCCGCTCCATCGCGAACAACCCCGCCGGAGAGCTGTGCCTGAACGCCGGGATCACAGGCCCCCACTGCTGCATCGGCGCGGCGTGCGCCGCCGGGAATTACGGCCTTATCCACGGCGCGCAGCAGTTGACGCTGGGCGAGGTGGACCTGGCTGTGGCGGGCGGCGTGTCGGAGGCGATCCACACCTTCGGCATTTTCGCGAGTTTCCTCGCCCAGAACGCCCTGGCGCCGACAGGGGACGATCCCGCGCGGGCCAGCAAGCCGTTCGACGCGAACCGCAGGGGCATCGTCATCGCCGAAGGCGGCTGCCTCTACACGCTTGAACGCCTTGAGGACGCGCAGAAGCGCGGCGCGGCGATCCTCGCCGAACTGCTCGGCTGGGCCGTCAACACAGACGCAACCGACTTCGTCCTCCCGAACCCGGAACGCCAGGCCCAGGCGATGGCCCTCGCGCTCAAACGGGCCGGCCTCGCGCCCGGCGACATCGACATCATCAGCGCCCACGCCACATCCACCCCCGAAGGGGATTCGAAGGAGGTCGAGGCGATCCGCGCCGTGTTCGGCGACGACTGCCCCGCATACGTCAACGCCGCCAAGGGCTATTACGGCCACGCCATGGGGGCGGCGGGCGCGCTGGAGCTCGCGGGCAACCTGCCCTCGTTCGCGGACGGGATGGTGCATCCCGCCATCAACATCGACAGCCTCGATCCCGCGTGCGCCCTGCCGAATCTGGTGATGAACAGGGCGGTGAAGGCGGCGCGGCCGGTCAGGACGATTCTGAACAATTCCTTCGGCATGCTGGGCATCAACGCGGTGACCATCGTGGGCGCATTCCGGGGATGACGTCCCCTTCCGCCGCGCCCCGCGTCCTCATCGTCAACGCCGATGATTTCGGCCTCTCGCGCGGCGTGAACGCGGGCGTGGCCGAAGCGTTTGACAACGGCGTCCTCACCTCCGCGACCCTGCTGGCCAACGCACCCTGTTTCGACGAGGCGGCTGCGATCGCCACCGCGCGGCCGGGCCTCGGCGTCGGCATCCACCTGAATCTGGTGCGCGGGAGGCCGCTGTCGCCCGCCGGGTCGATCCCGCTCCTTGTCGACGGCTCGGGCGTTCTCCTGCCGTTCCGTCTGCGCAGGCTGACCGCGCGGTTCCTGGCGCAGGCCGGGCTCGAATACCGGCGGCAGATCGAAAAAGTTCTGGGCGCGGGAGTGCGGCCGACGCATATCGATTTTGAAAAGCACCATGCCTGGCAGGGGCCGCTGTACCGGTTGGCGTGCGGGCTTGCCCGCGAATACGGGATAGCGGCGGCGCGGACGCTCCGCGAACCTGTGGCGTGGAGCGTGAGAAAACTGGGATGGCCGGGAGCGGGAAGGCTGCTTGCCGCGGCGCTGCTCCGGAGCGGGTTTGATCTGGGCGGCGGCGGAAAGGATGATCTGCATCGCCCGGACAGGCTTTTGGGGCAATGCCGCATCGGGGCGATGCGGGAAGACGCATGGCTGGCGCTTGCGCAGTCATTGCCTCACGGGGTGTCCGAGGTCATGACGCATCCGGGCAGGAGCGGACTGGACGCCTGCGATGGAGAAAACGGCGGCATGGGCGAAAGCTGGCTGGAGGGGATGCGGGAAATCGAACTGGAAGCGCTTTTGTCTCCGCGCGTGCGCGGGGCTGTGGAGGAGGGGGGGATCAGGCTGGCGCATTTCGGCGATGCGTTTATTTCTCCGCGGTCTTGACGAATCGCAGCAGGTCGCTGTGCTCCGCCTGCACCAGCGTCGCGATCACCGTTCCCATCGGCTTCGGCAATTCAGCCGAACACATCACGGGGATGCGCGTGTTCTTTTCCAGCCAGACCTTTTCGCCGCCGCGCGTCGCCAGCAGATTCCCCGAAAGATTCGTCCCGTCCGTATGCGGCTCGACCACCAGGCAATCGAACGTCCCGATTCCGGGAATCCGCACCTCTTCCTCGCCCACCACATTCACCGTCGTCAGGACAGGCTTTTTCCTTCCCCCCAGGAGCAGGGTGCAGGAATCCCCGACGCGTTCCAAATCCATCCCGCGAAGGCAATAGATGACAGAGACCATGTCCTGCATGTTGCCAGGAATCGGGAACGGAAGGGTGGATTCCTCCTTGCCGCTCTCGTCCACGCGGGAATATTTCGACACCGGATCGGGAATCCCGTTCTCGCGCCGGAAATCGTATTTGAACTCCAGGCGGTCCTTGTACTCCCTGTTCCGCTCCGACACCCGCCGCCGGATCAGGTAGCTCCGGCCCGTGTCTGCGTCGACATAGCTGTTGATGCTTGTCCTGACCGGATAGAACGCGTTCAGGAAATCGTTCGACTCGACATTGACCTCGAACACGAACACCGGCCTGTTTTTCAGCATCACCTGCCGCTTGGCCGCGAACCGGACGCTGCCGGCCGGGAGGCCGCGCCAATTGGCCTGATAGCGCAGCGTCTCGCCTGTTTTGACGTATTTCCGCAGCATGACGTCGGGGTTGTGAACCGCGTTGAACAGCTCGGTGTACCGCGCGTCCTGGTTCAAGACTTCAGACACCCGCTCTTCTTCGCGGATTTCGTCGGAAGCCTTCTCGGACAACCCCAGCAAGTTTCCCAGGCGGGGAAATTCAAGCGCGGCCGCCGCGCCGGCGACAGCCGGAATGGCGATCGCGGCGATCAGGGCAAGCCTGAGAATAGAGGGTGATGCCATCGTGCGCATTCCATCCAATCCTGAACAATCGCCAATGCCGGCCGGCGTTCCATGCGAAGAAGGTGAACACTATAGGGAGCGCGGCAAAAAATGCAATGGCAAAACTTGATTTTCAGGCAACGCTCCCGGCAGCGCAAACCATCACCGGATTTCATACTCTCCGCATCTGTCCGGCAACCGCCTCTCTCTGTACTCGGATAGATAAATGCAGTATATGGTTTACATCGGCCATCCGCAAGGTAAATCACAGAGATTCTCTTGTAATTCCCTTGCCAAAATCGAATAAAGGCACATGATTGACGGTGTTCTTTCCGAATGAAATCGCCAAGCGAACGCCTGGCTTTGTGGAACAGGGCCCCAGTCTCGAATAGCGCTGAAGTAAGGGCAACCCTTTTTGTTGCAACCAGTAAAAAGGTGAGGATTTCGGGGACATGACCTTATTATGCGGCGGTTTGCATAATGAGGATCGTGTCCCCGAATTCCGGTTCCCCGGCACAAAACGCGTGATGAAGGACTCATTCTGCACGCGCTTCCTGTCAAGACGCCTTTTTAAACGTTTCTTGTCAAGAAGTCGGAATTCGGGGACACGATCCCAATTATTCAAACCACCGAATAATTGGGTCATGTCCCCGAAATCCTCACGTTTTTACTGGTTGCACTGAACAGGATTGTCTTTATTTCAGCGCCATTCGCTCCAGTCTTCGAAATACAGTGAATTATGGATCAGAACACCGACAACGCACAACTGATCAAAGGATTGCGCGCCCGTTTGGAGCTGGACGCGGAGCTTGGGATAGAATACGTATCTCTCTCCGACAGCATTAATTCGCTCATTTCGAACGCGGAAACGAGCGCCCCGCCCCGGCGCGCGCCTGAGCAGGACGCCTTCCGGCCGGCGCGGGAACGTTTTCACGAAAAAACTCCTCCGCCCGCCCCGTCGTCTTCGCGTGAACAACAGGAGCGCGCGCCCGCTCCTTCTTCTCCTCCTTCTCCCTCGCCGTCGCCCCCCGCGCCGCCGCCGTTGCGGGAGGGGCATGTTTCCCTCGTGCCGTTTACCGCGGCGCGCGTCAATCCGGAAAAGGAAGCGGCTCTCGCCGGATTGCGGAGCGAATGCATGGCCTGCACGGCATGCGAATTGTGCGAACGGCGCAACACGGTCGTCTGGGGGGAGGGCAGCCTCGACGCGAAGGTCATGTTTATCGGCGAAGGGCCGGGGCGCGACGAAGACGCGGAAGGCCGGCCTTTTGTGGGGCGGTCGGGCAGGCTGCTCACAGACATCATCGAAAAAGGCATGAAACTCCCCCGGAACGGGGTCTATATCGCCAATGTGGTCAAATGCCGCCCGCCCGGCAACCGCGACCCGAAGCCGGAGGAGGTCGCGGCCTGTTCGCGGTATCTGACGCGGCAGATCGAGGTGATTGGGCCGAAGGCGATTGTCGCGGTCGGGAACGTCGCGGGGCGGGCGCTGCTGGGGCTGGACGCGAAGGCGTCCGGGCTGCGGGGACGCTGGCGCGAATACCGGGGCATACCGATGCGGGTCATTTTCCACCCGTCGTATCTGCTGCGCCAGCGGCGGGGGGAGCACGATCGCACAGAAGCGGACAGGGCGACCTGGATGGATGTGCAGGAAGTGACGGCAAAGCTGGGGGAGTGACGGCTTGCCTTTCGGCATGGTTTTATGCACAATCGCCCCCATGTCCGCGCACGAACGCCTTCCCCGTCTCCTGTCCGTCCTCCTGTGCATCCTGTGCGCCGTGTGCTGCGCGGGGTGTCCGCAGGACACGGACCTCGATCAGAAGGGCGCGCACCAGAGCCTGATCGAAATCGGCGAGCGAGCGGTGGAGCAGGGAGAAAGCCTCGAAAGCGAAGGCCGCGCCGCCGAAGCCCACGCCGCGTACAGACGCGCGCTCTGGGCATTCCGCTACCACAGGCACCTCACGGGGGAGGAACCGTTTCTCCTCGACGAGGCTGTCGACGGAGCAGAACGGACGGGACGCCGCTGACGCGAATTCCGTTTCCATTTCCATCCGGCAAGGATTTCCATGCGATACACAGTCGATCTCCACAGCCACAGCGGCTACGCGGGCGGCGTCGGCGACATTTCCCTCGAAACCGTCGCAGAGACAATGGCAAGAAAAGGCATCGACGTCTTCGGGGTGGGCGACTGCCTCCAGCCCGCCTGGCGGGAAAAATACGCAGCCCGCCTTGTCGAAAAGGAACCGGGGCTGTTCGCCCTCCGCGAGGCCGGCTCCCCCCTCGACGCGGCCCGTTTCGCCCTGCAGACGGAAATCATCATCACCTCGCCCGTCGCTTCCGGAGGGCGGAAGGGCACCCATGCCGTGCTGCTTTTTCCCGCGCTGTCAGCCGTGGACGACGCAATCCGCCTTCTGCGCCGCTGGGAGGTGAAGGCGGACATGGGCCGGCCCTTTGTCAAATGCGGCGGCCCGGACGACGTCGCGGAAAAATGCGCCGCTCTCCGCGCCATCGACGAAAGCGTCATGATCATCCCCGCGCACGTGATGACGCCGCAGGGGATTTACGGTTCCGATCACCCCGTGGACAGCATGGCGGAGGTCTTTGGCGATTTCGCCAGCGGGATTTCCACAGTCGAGACCGGCCTCTCCTCCGATCCGGCGCTGCTCGCCCTGATTCCCGAACTGGACGGAAAAACGCTCATCTCCAATTCCGACTGCCACTCGGGAGCGCTCAACCGCGTGGGCCGCGAATTCACCGTTTTGGATGTGGCGTCCCCTTCCTACGGGGAGATCGTCTCCGCGCTCCGCAGCCGCCGTGTGCGGTATACGGCGGAATTCAATCCCGCGGAGGGGCGGTATTTCCTCACCGGCCACAGGGCTGGGCTGGAGCGGCACGGAGACGCCTACTGCTACTATTCCCCGGACAGGGTTCCGGCGGACGGGCTGTGTCCGATTTGCGGGAAAAAACTCACCATCGGGGTGCTGGACCGGGTTCTCCACCTTTCCGCCGTCCAGTCGGCCGGGGGGCCGCCCCGCCGCCTGGGGGCTGTGCGGCCCGCGCAGGAAGCCAAACTTCTCGTCCCCCTGATCGAGGTGATTGCCGCCGGGCTGGGCGTCAAGAGCGTGACAGGGAGGAAGGCGCTCGATCTGTATGACCGGGTGATCCGGCTGTCGGGCACGGAGGCGGCGCTCTGGGAATTGTCCGACGCCGACGCGGAAGCGGCGTTTTCAGGCAGCGTTCCCGACGCTGTTTTTCAGGCTATCATGCGGGTGAAGCGGGGCGAATTCTCCTTCATGCCCGGCTTCGACGGCCAGTACGGCGGGCTTCGGCTGGGGGAGGCGATCGGGTGGTTCGGGCATGCCGAAGTCGTCCGGTAGGATATGGATTCACAAGCCTTGCGCCGTGCAGCCATCAACCATATACTGCAATCCACCAAGGAGAAGCCGCATGACTGCCGCAATCACTCAAAAGCGCATTCCCAAAACGGCCAAATCGGTACAGGCCAAAACAAAGCCCGCCGCCAAGGCATGGGAGCCGTCCCATCCGAAAAAAAAATTGCGAATCCGCGAAGAACTGCTTCCCGATTCCGCCCGGTACATCACCATTGACGATATCGAATACGTCGCCATGCCGGTAGCCGATTTCGGCGAGTGGTACGAGGACGCGATTGATTTGGCCGTGGCCGAGGATCGCGATCTCGATCCCGGTTCCGCCATACCTGCGGAGCAGGTTTTCGCCCGCCTTCCCAAAGGGCCAAAGGCGAAACGATGAACCGGTATCGCGTTGTTTTTGCGCCGAGGGCGGAGAAAGACCTCCGCCGCCTTCCTCTTCCTGTCCAGCAGCAAATCCGCCGGGTCATTGACGGACTTGCGGCAGATCCCCGCCCGCCTGGATATATCAAGATGAAAGGTTCTGAAAAGGGGATGCCCCGGTATCGCGTCCGGATTGGGGCCTATCGGATCATATATCGCATCCACGACGACATTGTCACGGTGGACGTCACGAAAATCGGCGACCGCAAAGACATCTATCGCTGACCGCGTCATCCTCCCATCCTTCCCGCCAAAGCCCCGCTTGCAAAAGCCCAATGCAAATTGTACCCGCCGCAGGGGCCGTCCACGTCCAGCGTTTCGCCCGCGAAGAAAAGCCCCGGCGTCACCCTGCTTTCAAGCGTCTTCGGGTCGACGTCCCGGACATCGACGCCGCCCCGCGTGATCATCGCCTTGTCCCAGCCTTCGTGATCCGTTATCCGCAGGGCAAATGCCGAGAGAGCGTCCGCGAGCTTGTCCCGAGCGGAAGCGGGGAGGTTCGCGGCTGTTGTTTCGGCATCGGCTTTTCGGCAGAGCCATCGGGCGAGACGGGCGGGGAGGAATTCCCTGAGGAGCGAGGGAAGGGGCGTCGCGCCGCTTTGGGCGCGCCATAGGGCGAGGCGGGCGAGCCACCATTTTTGATCGCGCCCCGCGATCCAGCTGATGTGAAGAACCGCCCGCCCGCCCGCCGCAAGAGCTTCGTTGACGGATGCGGACAGATCGAGAATCGCCGGGCCGGAGACGCCCGCGTGCGTCAGGAGCAGTTCGCCCGCGCCCGCGATCCGTCCCCTGCCTTTTTCCGAATACGAAACCATGGCGCCGGGCAGAACCAGTCCGGACAATTCCGCGTCCAAATCATCCGTGCGGAGCCCGACCAGTCCGGGAACGGGCGGGATCAGCCTGTGTCCCAGCGCGCGCGCGATGCGCGCACCGTCGCCTGTCGATCCGGTCGCGGGCCAGCTGACGCCGCCGCAGGCCAGAATGACCTTGTCGTACGATTCGTTGCCGTCTTCCGTGACGACTGCGAGTCCGGGGCTGTTCCGGCCAGGTTCGATCGCGGCGACCCGCCGGGAAAGCAGCGTCCGCACCCCCAGCCGCGCCGCTTCCGCCGCCAGCGCGTCGCGGACGGCGCGGGCGGAACGGGACGCGGGAAAACAGTGGAAGCCGTCCCGGCAGACAAGCGGCTGCCCCAGCCCGGCGAACCAGTCCGCGAGCCGTTCCCCGTTCATGCGCTCCAGAGCGGGGACGATGAACCGGCCTCTATGGCCGAAAAGCGCGGGCCATTCCCCAATCGGCCGCGTGTTTGTCGCGTTGCAATGGCCGCCGCCGGTCGTCAGGAGCTTGACCCCGCAGCGGTCGTTTTTTTCCAGCAGCGTGACAGCCGCGCCTGGTGCGGCATGAATCGCAGCGCTGAGCCCTGCCGCGCCCCCGCCGACGACGCACACCCTCACCGCAGGGCAGCCTTGATGATGTCCTCGACGCCGGCCTCCGGTTCCTGCCGCATGGCCTTCTCCACCCGGCCGGCAGCCTCGTTCTGCGAAAGCCCCAGGGCCATCAGCGCGGCGACAGCCTCCGAGGCCGCGCCTTCGGGCATTGCGTCTGTCGCCGACGTGAGGACGGTCTTCGCGCCCTTGAGTTCGAGAATGATGCGCTTGGCTGTTTTCTCGCCCACGCCCTTGACGCGCCTGAGCGCGGCCGCGTCCTGTGTTTCCACAGCCAGGGCGAATTCGCGCGGCGTCATTCCGGAAAGAATCTGCAACGCCATCGACGGCCCCACGCCCGACAGGGCGATCAGGCGGCGGAACAGTTCCCGCTCGTCCGCGTCGGCGAAGCCGATGAGGCGCATCTCGTCCTCGCGCACCACCATGTGCACGAGAACCGTCGCCTCGCTCCCCGCGGCCGGAAGGCGCGACCCGGCCGAAAGGGGGACGGTTATGTCGTAGCCCACGCCGGCAGCCTCGACGACGACCCTGGACGGCGACTTGTGGGTCAGTTTTCCCCTGATATGGTTGTACATGAACTGTC